>OJQW01000619.1_pt1 | contig 14112 bp, 14 predicted proteins | sample 1599041 | NCBI WGS metagenome assembly OJQW01 (sample SAMN03922518, study PRJEB24848) | human gut metagenome | isolation source: stool sample | host: Homo sapiens | place: Germany | collected 2010-02
GAGAAGGAATGATCCCCAGAAGAATCACCCTGGATAAAATTGAGACCTATTTTGGGGCAAAGGACTTTGCCGACGCATTTGACCCTCATATGCGCACCTCAAATTTCTATGATAAGTGGAGTAGTCTGTGCAAGAAAAATAAGAAAGATCCAAAGGATGTTTTGAAAGAGCTAGGGCTTGCAGGCGTGTACGATAAAAGGTGGAAGAACGGAGTTGCGCCACAAGATAAAACCTTAAGAAAGATTGCCGCCTATTTTAATGTCCCGCTTGAAGCACTTTACGATGACGAAGAAGAGTATGCTGTAGTTGGGCAATCTTCACCGAGCACTGCGGACGTATATATTGCCGACGCGCGAGAGCGTGGAGGAGCTAAGGCCGCCAGGGATGTTGAGGAACTTGTAACTGAACTGCGTGGTATGTTCGCAGGTGGTGCCTTAAGCGAAGACGCGATGGACGGTGTTATGAAGTCCATCTCTGAGGCATATTGGGAAGCGCGAGAGAAGAACAGAAAGTACACGCCTAAGAAGTATAGAGAAAAAGCAGAGTGAATCGTGTGCACTGCATATTTGCTAATATCAGTGCGTATGGTCTAAAAAATCCCCTTGGCTCCTTGACAGGGGGTGTTTTACTATGCCGAAAGGGATGCCAAACAGGAAATACACGTCCGAATTCAAAAAAATAGTTGTAGAAACCTACTGGAGGAAAAGATGAGTTACAGCGAAGCTGAACGCCGGGTTGGTGTAGTTCGGAGCCGAATGACAGCTTGGGAACGTATTTACTTGACAGAATGTTCAGAAGGGCTTGCCGCCTGTTCTTCACAGACTACAAGCCCTTTCATCCTCTTGAACGTTTTTATCTTAGAAATATTGCCTAACTTTTTGGGGTCACTTCACCACGGATGCGTCTGCTTTTGTTTGAGCTTATATGACTGACATGCTTACTCACTTGGGAGTTTCTTGGCGCCGGAACTGGCGGCAAAGAGGAGTACGGTAGCGAGCACTGCGGCAGCCAGGCCGATTATCCACGACAGAGTGTAGGAGCCGGTAGCGTCGTATGGAGCGGCCATGATAATGTTACAGACTGCCAGTGACAGGCTGGCAAATGCATTGACGAAACCGAAGACTTCACTGTAATGCTTTGCGCCGTACAGCTTGCTGGTGAGTGTGGGCGGGAAAATAGTGCCGTGGGCGCTACCCAGTCCATAGAAAACCGCGACCACAATAAGCACCGTGAACGTCTTGGCTATGAGCAAGAACACATAGCACAGCCCCATGCATACTGTACCCAGCAGTATGCCGGCTTTTACGCCAAAGCGGTCAAACACGGCTCCCATCAACAGTTTACCAAATATGGCTATAAGGCTGTATATGGATACAAAGGTAGCCGAAAGCTCCGCAGATATGCCTATACCTGTAATGTGAGCCGGCATGTGGTACATCGCGCCCATGGTCAGCAGCATAACAAAAATGCCTGTGACATAAACCCAGAAGGTAGGATGCTTGCGAAGCTCACGCAGCGGAAGGCCAGTAAGCCCGGCGGCGCTTGTAGTGCCGGCTGAAGTCATCTCATCTGCGCCCAGAGCCTGCAGTCCCTTATCCTCGGGCTTCGAACGGACAAGCAGAAAGACTATAGGCACAAGTATTACAAGCATTCCGAGCCCCAGCAGCCTGAACGCCATGCGCCAGCCCATTGATTCTATGATAGAGCTGATTATTGGCGAGAGTATCATGGCGCCGATACTGCTGCCTGCAAACGTTATGCTCATGGCCTTGCTGCGATCCTTGACGAACCAGCGAGTGAGCACAACCGCTATCGGCACTGTAGTGCAGAACGCGCTGCCCGTTCCGATGACAAGCGCGAGTATGTAAAGAAGTATAACGTCGTTAACAAAGGACAGGCAGGTGTAGCCGATGACGGCGGCCAACAGCGCCAGAGTCATTATCTTACGGATGTCGTGCTTTGCGAACACCTTGCCTGCCACCGGCGACAGTATCATACCAAGTATGGACATGATAGTGCTGAACGTACTGAACGCCGTGCGGCTGATTCCCAGATCCTCGGTCACAGGCGCCGTGAACAGCCCGAGGCAGCTCAGCAGCAGAGTAAAGAACGTAGCCATGATGAGCGTGCAGGCTAGGACTATCCACCAGCCATAAAATATACCTTTTTTCTTTTCCACTTATTTCACCCCTTTTGAGTACCGCCGCGCCTTTATGCGGCGCGGCGGTCTTTGGAAACTGCTCAGGTCTTGTACGAACCCTCCACCTCGACGTCTGTCAGCTCGATCGGTCTGGTCTTGTTAGCCTGCCACACGCCCTGGGCGCGCAGAAGCGCATCATACTTGTCGTGGGTAAGGATATAGAAGCAATCGGTGCTCAACATGTCGAAGACCTTTTCAATGGTCGCATCCAGCGGAGTGCCATTGTCCAGAACCTGCTTATTGACCTGTACCATCTTCTCGTAGAATTCGCTGTGGTAATACGGGTCATCGTTTATGGCGAAGCGCTCAGGGCGATGACGATCCGTCTTCCACATCTCGGTCTGTACAAATCCGGGGCAGAACACGGAGACATCTATATCTGCGCCCTGCGCCCTGAGAGACTTGTAGACAACCTCACTAAGTCCTACGGCAGCGTGCTTGCTGCTGAAATACGCCGGCGAACTGCCAAGCGTAATAAGTCCGGCTATGGAGCAGACATTGAGTATCTGGCAATGGCTACCCTGGGAGAGCATCTGCGGAATGAAGCAGCCCATCATGTACCAATGCGAATATACATTGACTTCATATACCCAGTGGATATCCTGCTCGGGTATATTGCAGATGTCGCCCAAAGAGCTGACGCCGGCATTGTTCACAAGAATGTCGCAGCGTCCGAACACCTCCATAGTCTTGTCAAAAATCTTCTTGCACTCGGTCTTGAGAGAAACATCGGCCTGGAGGGCATAAGCCTCACGTCCCATAGCCTTTATTTCTTCACATACCTTTTCAGCTTCGTCTCCGTGTATATCGACTACCAGAACGTCGGCTCCGCGCTTTGCCATACCCATTGCGAGCGCACGGCCGATGCCGTTTGCAGCGCCAGTGACGACAGCTTTCTGACCTTTATACTCCTTTATCACAGAAGCTCTCCTTTCTCAGCCTATGGGGTGGGTTCCGTCATAAATGGCCTGTACACGCACCTTCTGCATCTCAATGGCCTCTGGATGAGTAAAGACATAGAATTTGTCATCCTCAAAGGCGGTGAACACGGTCATGCCTACAGAGTCGATGGGGATACCGGTGGCGACGCCGCGGGCGGCGCGGATATTGCCGGCAATATACTCCTCGCTCTTGTAATACGGGTCGTCATTTATGGCAAAACGCTCGGGGCGATGTTTGTCGCTCTCGTGGATCTCCGTGAGAACATACGCCGGGCAAAGCACATGCATTTGGATATTCTTTATGCCGCGGTTCTTGAGCGCCAGGTACGTGGCCTCAGTCTGAACCACATCTGCGGTCTTTGTCGCATGGTACATGCAGGAACTTCCGGAGACCATTAGCCCCGCGCCGGAGGCCACGTTCATATACGCACACTCGTCGCCCTGCTCTATCATCTGTTTGATGAAGTAGTGCATACCGTAAGTGTGGCTGACAAAGTTGGCCTGCGATATCCAGTCTATGTCCTGTATGGGCAGCTCCCAAACGGGGCCGGGCGCAGTCACGCCGGCATTGCTGACCATGATATTCACCTTACCGAATGCGTCGAGAGCAGTATGCAGCAGCTTTTCGATGCTCTCGGCCAGCGTGGCGTCCGCCACAAGCGATACGCACTCCGCGCCGCAGCTCTTGACAAGCTCCACTGTCTTTTCCAGGCTGGGAGCGTCAATGTCGTTCACAACAACTTTCATGCCGCGCTGCGCGCCTTCGAGTGCTATCGCGCGGCCGATGCCGCTTCCGGCGCCGGTAACTACAAGCACTTTATCCTTAAATTCCTTCATTGCTTTAATCCTCCCTCAATCAAAACACGTAGGCTTTGCTGTTGGCCTCGCGCAGAGCCTCGCCGATGAGGCCAGGCTTGGTGGCGTCTCCGACCGTGGTGACCTTGTCGAACGCAGCATAGAATTCGTCAGTGAGAGCCTTGTTCGGGCGCACGCCGGTAGCGAATACGACGGCGTCGGCATCAAGCTCGCTCTTGAAGGCGGTGGCGCTGTGGCGCAGCACAACTTTGCCCGGCTTGATTTCCCAAAGTCCCTGCAGGGTCATTATCTTGGCTCCGTTGCCCTCGAGCGTCCTGACCAGGTAGTTCTTGACGCTGCGGTAGAGAGCCTCGCCGACGTTGTTGGTCATCTCGATTACGGTGACATCATTGTCCTTGGACAGCATCTCGGCAGTTTCAAGGCCGGTAACTCCCGCTCCGACGACGACGATCTTCTTTCCGGAGAAGGTATGCTTGCCGGAAACCACATCTTGAGCGATGTAGACATTGTCTCCATCGGCGCCTGGCACAGGGATGCGAACCGGATCACCGCCGGTGGCCACGATAACGCCGTAGGGATTGAGCTCCTTCACGAGCGCAACGCTGGCCTCGGTGTTCAGGCGAACCTCGACGTTCTCCTCTTTGAGCTCGTTCTCCATGGTGGTGATGAGATCCGCAACCGGCTCCTTGTGAGGCGGCTTGCAGGCATAATTCATAGATCCGCCGAGCCTGTCTGACTTTTCAAAAATCACGGGCTTGAAGCCGCGGCGAGCCAGCACCAGAGCCGCCTGCATTCCGCCGGGGCCTCCGCCTATAATGGCCACCGGCCTTCCGTCACCGTTCTTCTTCAGGGTATCTTCGTTATACACGGTCTCCAGACCCAGGTTGGGGTTAGCATTGCATATGGTCGGCATACCCATGGCAGCCGCCTTGAAGCAGAACATGCAGCCCATACACTTGCGGATGAGGTGCTCCTTTCCCTCCCTGGCCTTCTTGGCCCATTCGGCGTCGGCAAGCTGCGCGCGACCCAGGGCCACATAATCGCAGACGCCGTCTTCAAGCAGCTTTTCCGCGGTGGCAGGATTCTTCACGGTGTTGACGGCTATGACCGGAATCTTTACAGCAGCCTTTATGGTCGCGGCAAGATCCTTCTTCCAGCACTCGTCGCGGTAATAAGGCTCAACTATAGTATCGCCGGTGGCATATGTACCGCAGCTGACATTGATGGAAACTATACCGAGACTCTCCAGATAGCGGGCTATGCGCACGCCCTCCTTGAGGTCGATACCGCCCTCGAGATACTCGTTTGCGCTTATACGGACACTGACCGGGAAATCAGGTCCGCAAGCATAACGGATGCCGATTATTATCTCGGCAATGAGCCTCATACGGTTGACGAAGTCGCCGCCGTAGCGGTCGGTGCGCTTGTTGGTCAGCGGACTCATGAACTGATTGAGCAGATAGCCGTGCGCCGCATGCAGCTCGACGCCGTCCATACCTGCCATCTTGGCCATCATGGCGGCCTTCACGAATTTCTTGCCCATTGCCTCCACCTCGGCGGTGGTCATTGCACGAGGCACCTCACCTATTACGGGGCATGGAATGGCACTGGGAGCTACTATTTCTCCGGCCGGCTCCATTGCGGAGGATATCTCGCGTCCGGGGTGATGCAGCTGGAGGAATATCTTCGTGTCATACCTGTGCATGGTGTCTGCCAGCTTTTTCAGGCTCTGCACGTACTTGGGGCTCGTGGCGTGAAGCTGATAGAATCCACCGGCTCCAGTCTCCTCATCAACACAGGTTATCTCCGTGCAGATAAGTGCGCATCCCGCCTTGGCACGCTCCTCGTAGTACCGTATGATCTCGGGCGAGGCTTCACCGTTGGCACAGGCCATGCTCGTACCCATGGGAGGCATAACAATCCTGCTTTTCAGCTCCAGGTTGCCAATTTTTCCCCGGGAGAACAGTTTCTCGTACATAGACATTCTTTCCTTTCCTGTTGGTTTAAACGGCATCTTGACAGCCGCTCTAGATAGCCTTATAATAAATTTAACGATAAATAATTAACATGGTTTCGGCGCATAAAATCTCGGCGTTTTATTGTTCGCTGAGCACATATGATACTTGACATGTAAGAATTCGAGGTGCTTTTATGCTGTTTGTACAATTATCTGACATGCTCAAAGATCGTTTCGCAGTTGAGAGCTATATCAGCGACAGTAACGCACGTGTTAATATGCTGCTTTTTGGTGGCATTAACTGTATGCAAAATGAACCGGATACGTCATATTTCTTTGCATACAGCAATTTCAACAAAAGTATGACGTTGCCGCAAAATGTTATAGCATCCTTTGACAGCGAATTTGAGAAATTTGAGCTGTTCAATGCCGCTGAGCGTGACAATAGCAATATCATTCTAGTGCCTACGAAAGAGTCTACCAACGTTCTGAATTTTGCACAAATGCTGCTGGTCAGTTCGCTCAGGGAGTCTGACAATTATGCAGTATTTCTTCGCATGATACTTAACGGTCGAGACCTGTCCTACATACTTACCGAGGCCGCAAAGCAATGCCGCGGACAGCTTGTGGCGATAGATTTCAGCGGAAAAATCTTCGCCCATTCCACCCCGGCTCCGGATCTTCTTCCGGAGTGGAAAATGTATTTAAAGGACGGCTACTGCCCTGCAGAATTCATGCAGCACTGCTATGACATGCTTCTAAAGCGCACGGAAATCTCCTCCCGTGCGTACAGCTACAGGTGTGAAGATCACGGTATTTACTATTTGAGCAGTCCTATTGTAATCAACAACTGTGCCCACGGCTACATATTCATGCTCTCCTGGGAGGAAAATAACAGTCCAAAAGCTCACGAGACCGTGCAGCTTATCAGCCGTGTTGCCGCCGATTTCATCAGGCGCAACGAGCCTGAACAGAGTTCTTCCGCACAGCTTTACAGGCGGCTGCTAACCGACATATTGGGCGGCGAGTCGCGCAACGCGATAGCTGAGCGCATAACTGCCGGTAAGTTCACCATCCCCGAGCACATGCGTGTTATGCTGGTACACCCCTTTTATTACGGCGACGAAAGCGAGATGCTGAAAAACCTTGGCGCTCAGCTTGGAGCCGTATTCTTCTCCCTTCCTCCCATACAGTACAGGCGCAGCATACTCATGGTTGTCCCTGATTTGCCGGATGAACGGGAAAAGGCTCGAAAGGCTTTGGGCTTTCTTCGAGGACTGGCTGAGGGGAACCGGCTGAAGGTCGGGATAAGTAACCGGTTCGACTCCCTACAGGATTTGCCGCAGTATTACAGCCAGGCTTGCGAGGCAATAGCGCTGTCCGAGCGGCTTCGGCTCAACAGTGTCTTGACTTTTTATAGCGATGTTTCGTTCTATTCGTTGATGAGCCATTTGTCCGAAGGAACACATATGCGTGACTTTTGCCACAGTGCTCTCGAGACTCTTAAAAAATACGACATAGAAAACGGAACGGAACTGTTTGAGACAGCAAGGGTCTATGTAAAGACCAACTGCAACCAGAAAGAGACCGCAGAACTCCTCCATACACACCGAAACACCATTTCTTACCGCAAGCAACAAATACAGCAGCTGACGAACATAGACTTTCTTGAGCCGGATGAGCTTTTCCAGCTCAACTACTCATTTAGAATATACGCATACCTGGAATCGTAATGGCGCCGGATGAATAGAGGTTACGTGCACATTGGAGCAATACTGAATACATGAAAGAGCTGACTGATCTACAGTCAGCTCTTTTGACTTGCTGTTTCGTCTCACGTCTTTCCCCTCTCTGTGACCTGGCACCGGTAGTGTCAAGTATTTTTCGCAAAATGGTTGCAGCTCCTGATATGAGAGAAGTCAGCCAGCAATGGAGGTGTCCTCAAGGGCAGACTCCAGGTGCTTCATGTTCATGTACTTCTTGTTGCCCCATTGGGTGCCGGCCACATGGCGCAGCCGGGCGCAGACCAGCATGAGAGCGGAGTTGCCGTCCGGGAGGCTGCCCACCACACGGGTACGGCGGTGGATCTCCCGATTCAGCCGTTCAATGACGTTATTGGTACGGATGCGAGTCCAGTGTTCGCTGGGAAAATCGCAGTAGGTAAGCGTCTCCTCAATGCCGTCCTCCACCTTCTTGGCGGCCTCTTTCAGCTTCATAGAGCGCAGTTGCTCCACCACGGCTTTGGCCTTTTCCCGGGCGGCTTTCTTGCTCTCCTGGGCATGGATCGCCTTGAGCATTTTAGCTACCAGTTTCACCTTGGAGCGAGGCGTTACAGAGAACACATTGCGGTAAAAGTGTACGGTACAGCGCGGTTAAACCGAGAAACATACACCAGCAGCTTGCCATAGACATGCTTTATCAGCCGGACATAACTATTAAAGTGCTCACCGGTGGGTATGGCGTAGGCAAGGACATGCTTATGTGCGCCGCTGCGTTAGACCTTATAGAACGCGGCAAATATGACCGCATTGTGTGGGTGCGCAACAACTATGAGGTTAAGGACACGAAGCCTATAGGACATCTTCCGGGAGAGTATATGGATAAGCTGCTGCCGTTTGTCATGCCACTGGCAGACCACCTTGGCGGCGTGGACAGTCTGCGGCTTATGATGAGCCAGGGGAAAATTGAAGCTATGCACATCGGTTTTATACGCGGACGCGATATCTGTAATTCAATAATCATGTGCTCCGAGGCAGAGAACCTTACCAAAGGCCACGCAAAATTGCTGGTAGGTAGGGTAGGCGAAGGCTCATCAATCTGGTTCAACGGCGATTACCGTCAGACTGACTCGGAGGTCTTTAGGCAAAATAACGGCTTGCTCGCAATGATCGACCGGTTAAAAGGGCTGCCGGAATTCGGGCATGTCCAACTAGTTAAGATAGAGAGAAGCAAGACAGCGGCGTTAGCTGATTTGCTGGATGATTGATGGAGGTGGAAGATTGAAAGAAGTAGTTTTATATTCGACAGGCTGCCCAAAATGCAAGGTTTTAAAAATGAAGCTTGACAAGAAGGGGATAGTATATACGGAGAATACTGACATGGACACTATGCTGGCGCTGGGGCTTAAATCTGCCCCAGCGCTAGAGGTAGGCAGCGAGCTGTACGATTTTAGCCGAGCAGTCAAATGGGTTGACGAGCAGGGGAGTGATATGTGATGGAAATAAGCCTTAAGCTTTCCAAGGACTTTGAGAGAAGCCTTGAGTATCTTAAAACCAAGTATGGAGAGGACTTTGAGTATCTAAATGGGCTTCACCCCAGCCAGCTAGATTATTCCGAGTTTATCGACAACTTCGTTCAAAAAGATACACTGGCTGACGCGTCGATCGACCCCAACGCGAACGCAAACCACAAGGATATACGCAGCTTCATGACAGAAAAAGGTAAGAGCTCAGACAAGCTTTTTGCTTTGAACAAGATTTTTATGACTATCAAGAAGCAATGGGGTTTAATGACGGCTAGAGAATGGCTTGAGCAGGAATTCAATAAGGGCTTTTACCTCAATGACAGTACTACCTCGTCGTTTTTTCCATATTGCTGGGCTAATGATTTGACACGCCTTGCCACTGAGGGTCTGTTCTTCTTGGACAACTACAATAACCAAGCACCTAAGCACCTCACTACATATTTCGACGATGTTATTGAGTTTGTTTCCTTCCTCAGCAACAGGCAATCTGGCGCTGTTGGGCTCCCCAACGTTCTCATATGGGCATGGTACTTCTGGAAGAAGGATGTTGAAGGCGACTATTACATGAAAGACCCAGATTACTATGCCCGCCAGCAGTTTCAGAAGTTCATATATAGGCTCAATCAGCCATTCCTGAGGATTGACCAGTCGGCCTTTACGAACGTTTCTATATTTGACCGGCCGTATCTCGAATCACTGTTTGGCGGCACAGTTTTCCCTGACGGGACAATGGCGATAGACCATATTGAGGATTTAATCGAGTTTCAAAAGGTCTTCATGGATGTGGTAAGCGAAACAAGGGAAACCAATATGTTTACATACCCTGTTTTGACTTATTCGCTGTACTACAAAGACGGTAAGTTCCAAGACGAAGAGTTCGCACGGTGGGCGAGCAAGCACAATATACGCTGGAGTGATTCCAATTTCTTCGTCAGTGATAATATAGGCATACTGTCGAATTGCTGCCGTTTACTCAGCGACACACATAAACTGGATGTGTTCATCAACTCCATAGGTGGAACTGCGCTCAGCGTTGGTTCCTGCCGCGTGAGCACTATTAATCTAGCTCGAATAGCCTATGAAAGCGGGTTCGACAAAGACCGGTACATTGAAATTCTTCGTGACCGAGTCCTGCTCGATTGCAAAGCGCTCTATTCAATGCGGCATATTCTGAAGCGAAATATAGAGAAAGGGCTGCTGCCTAATTATAGGGATGGAGCCGTCGAGCTTGATAAACAGTTTTGCACCATTGGCGGCATTGGTATATTTGAGGTTATGGATATGTTCGGCCTAATAACCGAGGATGAGCTTGGTTACAAGTATTATTCCGAAGAAGCTGTTGAGTTCGCTACGAGAATTCTTGATACGATAAATGAGGTCAAAGATAATTTTAAATGTGACTTCACATTTAATCTAGAGATGATTCCGGCAGAGAATTGCGCGGGGGTTATGTGTACAGCCAACAATCTGCTTTTTGATGACGACCGATACTTCATACTTTCGAACCAGTGGATTCCCTTAACAGAGAAGTGTACGATACAGGAGAAGTGTAGGCTTGGCTCGCTTTTTGACGCCAAGTGCGGTGGAGGGTGTATAGCACATATCGATATAGAGAATCGATTTCCAAACGAAGAGACTGCCTGGGATATGCTAAACTACGTTGCACAAAGCGGGGTAATGTATTTTGCCTTCACAACAAAGATTTCTGTGTGTGCGGACAAGCACGCTTTCATAGGCGCCAAGAGCTGCCCGAAGTGTGGTAAACCAATTGCAGATACTTACGCGAGGGTCGTGGGATTTTACACCCCCGTAAGCAGTTACCAGAGAATAAGAAAGCAGGAGTTTAACCGCCGCAAGTGGTACAATGTGCTATCGAATAATGAGGTCATGTGATGCGTGTAAAGGGAGTTGTATCAGAAGATTTCGTTAATTATAAGCGACCCTCTCTTTTCATAAATACTTGCTATTGTGACTTTAAATGCTGCACGGAAGCGGGGCTGGACTTTGGGGTGTGTCAAAACGCCCCCCTATCACGAAGTCCTACACTCGACATTCCCGACAAACAGATTTATCGCTATTATGCGGACAATCCCATAACTAAGGCTGTGGTAGTAGGTGGGATGGAGCCAATGCTTCAGATAAATGAACTGGCTCCTCTCATAGCTTTCTTCCGTAAGAAGGGTTGCGACTGCCCATTTATCATTTATACAGGCTACTATCCCTCCGAGATCCCAGGCAGCTTGCACTACTCCCGTGGCTATAATAACATCATAGTTAAGTTTGGCCGATATATCCCAAACCGGCCTCACGTTTACGATGAGGTGTTGGGCGTAGAATTGGCTTCAGATAATCAATACGCAGAGAGGATAAGTTAATGGAGAATACAACCACTATCAGATTTGAGTTGACAAACGAATACGGCTCACATTACACTATGGAGTCGAGCAAGTCGTTGTATGGCGAATTCGGATACGGTGATAACCAGCTGACGTACATAGGTGAGCAGCTGAACATATTTTTGAAGCAGATAGGATATTGCCGTTCGCAGGATTATATACTGTTAGAAGATTTGAGCGAGGATGAGTATGACTATCTTGTTGACGCTCTGGATGAGTATAGAGAAAAAGCCAAAGAAGGGGAGCATGGAGACGAATGAATAAAATAGGCGGGTTTGGAAAGGTCAGCTACGAGCAGTTCGCAGCGGACATAAAGGACGTCTTCCCTGACTTTAGTGAAGACAACTTACGAGAGATATATGACGGAATTAAGCTTCCGAAGCGCGCCACTGCAGGTTCTGCCAGTAATGACTTTTTTGTTCCAATGGATATAACGCTGGAGCCTGGTCAGTCCATCAAGGTGCCTACTGGCATCCGAGTAAGAATGAATCCTGGCTGGTGGCTCAGCTGCTTCCCGCGCAGCGGCCTGGGTTTCAAGTATCGCATACAGCTGGACAACACGGTTGGCGTAATTGACAGCGACTACTATAATGCCAAAAACGAAGGGCACATAATGCTGAAGATAACGAACGATAGCAGGGAGGGCAAGACGCTCCAGCTGAAGTCTGGTGATGCGTTCGCCCAGGGCATATTCCTTATTTATGGCATTACCTATGACGACGATGTTGAAAGCGCCCGAACCGGTGGGTTTGGTTCGACAGGGATGTAATAATACCGAGATGGTTCTTTGAGCTTATAGTAATTTAAGCGGCTAGGATTAACCTAGCCGCTTATTTATTTTTAAACCTTAAAACTGCCTCATATACATATGTCAAAGGAGGTGTGTGTATTGGATACAGTCGTTAGCCAACCTTTCTGCAGGAGTGTGTTTAAAGATGGTTCTGAGACTACTACCAAAGAAAAATTAACGACCGCGTGGATTAACATGATAAACACCATTGAGTCGCACAAAGATATCGATATAAATAAAGATGATGACAGGCTGCCTTCCATATGATATAATTAGACAAGAAAGCAGCTTGTTCTATCTCAAAAGGAGATACGAACATGAAAGTAGGAATTTACTGTCGTCTATCCGAGGAAGACAGGAATAAGCAATCTGAGTTTGATGAGAGTGCCAGTATCCAAAATCAAAAGGCTATGCTGCTGCAGTACGCAGATGAAAAGGGGTGGGAGGTTTACGATATATACAGCGATGACGATTACACCGGGTCTGACAGGAATAGGCCTCAGTTCAAACGTTTAATCAACGACGCCAAGGAGCGCAAGATTGACATTGTCCTGTGTAAGACTCAGTCCAGGTTTACGCGTGAGCTTGAACTTGTAGAAAAATACATACATGGTTTATTCCCAATATGGGGCGTGCGTTTCGTAAGTGTAGTTGATAACGCGGACACTAATATTAAGGGGAATAAAAAGGCAAGGCAAATCAATGGGCTTATTAACGAGTGGTATCTTGAAGATATGTCCGATAACATTCGCAGCGTACTGACCAATAGGAGGCAGAACGGTTTTTTTATTGGCGCCTTCGCTCCTTACGGTTACAAGAAAGATCCAGACCAAAAGGGACATCTTATCATTGATGAAGAAGCTGCTGCCGTAGTGCATGAGATTTTCACTATGTTCGTCCAGGGCTATGGCAAAACAGCAATCGCCCGCTCTTTAAATGACAGAGGAATACCTAACGCCACGGAATATAAGCGTCTTCATGGTTTAAGGTATAAGGGTCCTAAAAGCAGGAACAGCACGCTGTGGAAGTATTTTGCAATATCCGATATACTTTGCAACGAGACTTATATTGGCAACCTCGTTCAGGGACGCTACGGTAACGTTTCATATAAGACAAAGCAGTGTAAGCCCAGACCTAAGGATCAATGGATTGTAGTCAAAAATACACATGAGCCTATTATTGAAAAAGAACTATGGGATAAAGCACAAGCTCTTATAGCACAACGAGCAAAGCCGTTTACGAATGGTCAGGTAGGACTGTTCGCTAGAAAAGCACGTTGTATGTATTGCGGCTATACAATGCAGTCTCACAAAAAGAGTGACGGAAGAAGATATCTGTCATGCCCGAATTATCATATAGCTAAAGACGCCTGTAGCGGTTCTTTTATATCTGTCTCTAAACTGGAACAGATGGTACTTGCGGAACTAAAGAGGCTTGCCTCTGAATTTCTCGACCAGGATAAGCTGGAACAAGGTGTAGAGTTTAATCGCAACTTAACTGACCGAAAGAAGAAGTATCAGGCGGACGTAGAACTATACAAGAAAAAGATTGACGAGCATTCCAATAGCATTAAGACACTCTATATGGACAAAGTTCGGGGTGTTATAAGTGAGGATGACTTTATAACCCTTAACAAGTCCATAAGAGAGGACCGAGAAAGGCTATCACGACTAATAGATGATTACGAAATACAGATATCAGAAATTGATGATCAGATAGCCATAGGCGACAACCGTCGCGAAATTGTAAAACAATATGTCAATCTAAC
>OJQW01000628.1_pt1 | contig 13942 bp, 6 predicted proteins | sample 1599041 | NCBI WGS metagenome assembly OJQW01 (sample SAMN03922518, study PRJEB24848) | human gut metagenome | isolation source: stool sample | host: Homo sapiens | place: Germany | collected 2010-02
GTGTATAAGAGACAGAAGATAATGACAGCGAGATAGAAAGACTTGTAAAAGAGTTTCTAAAACTTGAAAAACCAACTCCGGAAATTATGAGAGTACTTATTAACAGAATAGAAATACATCAGGATAAACAGGTGGATTTATTATTTAATTTTAAAAAGTTAAATAATATTGAACTATTCGAAAAATTTGAATAGTTCAAAAAGGAAAACTTTAAGAAAAGCAAGACAAAATTCAGTTATTCAAAAAATTCGAATAACTGTCTACCTTGGAATCAACCAGAAGGAATTTCAATGGCAGTACCTATGAAGAACGGAGGGATTAAAGCAAGTAAAGTAGTATATTATGTAATACTTTCTGGCATAACTACTGGAATTGGAGCTTTTTTTGGAGCAGTAGCTGGTAATATTTCTAAAGGTATAATTGCAATTTGCCTGTCATTAGCTGCAGGAGCAATGATATATATAGTATCGGGAGAACTAGTCCCAGAATCGAATAAATTATATAGTGGAAGAACTACAGCATTAGGCAGTATAATAGGTTTAATAATACGGAATTATAGCAATGTCATTTGCATAATTATTCACAAGTAATTATATTTTGTGAAAATAAATATTAAAATAAAAAAATAATGTGGAAAACTATTATATAAATTTAATATTAGAAAGTAAAATTTACAAAATAAAATATAAAATTTAATTAAACTTTAAAGAAAAGAAATTAATTTTTTATGGGAATTAATATTTATTTGATATTGTTCGCTTGAGAATAAAATATTTTATTGTTATAATATAAATCATGCTATAAAAATAATAGAATATAGAAAATATTAATATTATTTTTAAATAATAAATTAGTAAATTATGAAATACAAATAATAAGTTAGTAAGGAGAAGTAAATGCAGGATTTAATAGAAGGTTTAAATGATAGACAAAAAGAAGCTGTAATAAGTACAGAAGGACCATGTTTAGTAATTGCTGGGGCGGGAAGCGGAAAAACTAAAGTTTTAACACATAAAATAGCATATTTAATTTCAGAAAAATATGTTAAACCATGGAATATTATAGCAATAACATTTACAAATAAGGCAGCAAATGAGATGAAAGAAAGAATACAAAATATTATTGGAGATGCAGCAAATGATTTATGGATGGGTACATTTCATTCTATTTGTGTAAAAATTTTGAGAAAATATATAGATAGAATTGGATTTGATCATTCTTTCTTAATATTTGATACATCAGACCAAAAAACTTTAATAAAAGAATGTTTAAAAGATTTAAAAGTAGATGATAAATTATTTACAGACAGAGCTGTACTTTCAGAGATTAGTAATGGAAAAAATGAAATGCTAGAGCCAAAAGATTATAAAACTAAATATGCAGGAGATTTTAGAAGAGAGACAATAGGAAATATTTATGAGCTCTATCAACAAAGATTAAAAGAAAATAATGCACTAGACTTTGACGATATTATTAATTATACAATCAAAATATTAACAGAAAATCCAGATGTATTGGAATATTATACAGAGAAATTTAAATATGTTCTTGTAGATGAATATCAAGATACTAACAAAGCACAATTTATGTTAGTTTCTATACTTGCTTCAAAATATGGGAATATTACTGTTGTAGGAGATAATGACCAAGGAATATACAGCTTTAGAGGTGCAGATATAACAAATATATTAAATTTTGAAAAAGACTTTCCTGGAACAAAAATTATAAAGTTAGAGCAAAATTATAGATGTACAGGGAATATTTTAAAAGCTGCAAATGCTGTAATTAAGCATAATGAAAATAAATATGAAAAGAAATTATGGACAGCAAATGATGAAGGAGAGCTTCCTTCTATATATCAATCAGAAGATGAATATGATGAAGCATCATATGTTGTAAAACAAATTAATCATTTAAAGACAGAAGAATATTATAAATATTCAGATTTTGTTGTACTTTATAGAATGAACTCTCAATCAAGAGCAATAGAGGATATTTTAAGAAGAGAAGATATACCATATAAAATTGTCGGAGGATTAAAATTCTACGAAAGAAAAGAAATTAAAGATATTATTGCATATTTAAGATTAATATATAATACTTCAGATAATATTTCTTTAAAAAGAATTATAAACGAACCTAAAAGAGGTATTGGTAAGACAAGTTTAGACAATATTCAACAAATATCAGAACAAAATGGAATATCTATGTATGAAGTAATAAAAAATGCAGAACAATTTGGATTAAATCGTGTAAAAGCAAATGCAGATGATTTTATTAATTTAATTGAAGAATTAAGAACGAAACAAAATGAATTAAGCATTTCTGAATTAATAAAGGAAACATTAAATAAATCTGGATATACAAAAGCTCTAGAACTAGAAAATTCTGTAGAAGCAGAGTCTAGAATACAAAACTTGGAAGAATTTCTAACAGTTGCAATAGAGTTTGAAGAAGAATTTGCAGATACTACATTAGGGGAATTTTTAGAAAACATTACACTTAGTAGTGATATAGACAATGTTGAAGATGCAGAAAATTCTGTTACATTAATGACTTTACATAGTGCTAAGGGATTAGAGTTTCCTACAGTATTTTTAGTAGGACTAGAAGAAGGAATATTCCCAGGATATAAATCAATAGGAGAGGAAAATGCACTTCAAGAGGAAAGAAGATTATTTTATGTAGGAATTACTAGAGCAAAGGAACATTTATTTTTGACTTGTGCTAAAAGAAGAACAATTTTTGGTTCTACAAGTTATAATGCAATTTCAAGATTTGTAAAAGAAATTCCAGAAGAGCTTTTAAACGGATATGATAAAATGCAAAAAGAGAAAGTAGAAGATAAATTTGAAAATTCGGATTATGGATGGAAATATGGTAATAGAGAGTCAAAAGTAAAAACATATACTTTTGAAACAAACAGCTACGAAGTAAAAAAACAGGTTCCAGCTACAGCAGGTTTTCAATATAGAACAGCAGAAAGCTTTTTATCTTCATTAAACAAAAAAGATAGTTTTGATATTTCAAAATATCAAGAAGGACAAAGAGTGTATCATAAAAAATTCGGTGAAGGAACTATTAATAAAGTAGAAGAAGAGGGAGAAGATTATAAAATAGATATAAATTTTGATAAAGTAGGACACAAAAGACTTATGGCTAAATTTGCTGGATTAGAGATTATATAGAAATTAAAATTTGGCTATTAAACTTTAAAATTATGTTTAATAAAAATGTGCTTGAAGTATTAAAAATTAATATTTTAAGTACATTTTTTATTTAAATTTATGCATAAAACTTATAAAAAAACGAATAATAAAATTATAAATATAAATGAAAGGAATGATAAAAATGTCAAATTTAAATCAAATTGAATTACAACATCTAAGACATTTAATAGGTGCACATGAAACTTCATATCAAAAATTAAACACATATGCATCACAAGCAGTAGATCCACAAATTAAGCAGATGTTTACTAAATCTGCACAAGATGCACTTAATACAAAACAAAAATTAATGTCATTTTTAAATGGTTAGGAGGTAATTATGGACGAGAAAACAATGGTAAATGATATTTTAAGCTCTGTAAAATCAGACCTTACAGCATATCAAACAGCAATAAGCGAAGCTGCTAATTTACAGTTAAGACAAACTTTTCAACAAATAAGAAATAGTGACGAAAGTTTTCAATATGAACTTTTTAAGGTAGCTCAATCTAAAGGATATTATAAACCAGCGCAAACAGCAACTACTACTGAGATAGAAGTTGTAAAAACAGAATTACAACAATAGTAAAAAATAAGATATAATAAAATATAAATAATAGAATTAGAATAAGATGAGAATATTATAAAGAAATATAAAAAGTATAGTATACATAAAACCAGTAGTGATTTTTTTCTCTGGTTTTATGTATATTATAAATTTGTAAAGAAAATATAATAAAAATTTAATATTTTAAAATAAAAGTTCCATACAGATTATTTCCGTAAATTAACTTTGGAAATACTAGCAATATATGGATGTTACTACCATTGTTATATATTAATATATTTGTTATTATATAATTATATAATTAGCGAAAGGTAGGAAGTTATGAAAAAGTATATAAAAATTTTTATTACATTTTTTTTAATAGCAACACTAATTTTTATATATGAAAAAGAAATATATGCAGACACTATGGATGCATATTTTATGAGTGAGTCTAATTTCAACATTTGGGGAGAAGGAGTACAAACTACATATGGAGATCATGGATATAATACAGTTTTAAATGTAAATGGTTCAGAAACTAATATAAAAAATGGAACTGGATCATTAAATGGTGTGAATTTAATAACTAATTTAACAAATATCAGTGATGGAAATTACGTAAAAGTAGAATATATTGTAACTAACAATAATAATTCGTCTGCAACAATAGGTATAGCTACTCATGCAGACATACAAATAGCAAGTAATGACCGTGCACCAATTGATAATATTTCTGGAAACAGAGGATTTACTATGAGTGATGGAAGCCATATTTTTAGATTTATAGGAAGAGATTCTTATGGAGTAACAAATGTTGATACATATTGGTTTGGAACATATAATGACAGGCAAGCAAATATGTGGAATACGAGCTATACTTATGATGGAAGTAATACTGATTCAGGAATGGCATATTCATGGAAAAACAGATCTATAGGACCTGGTGAAACTCAAAAATATTCTGTTATCATAGGTGTAGGAGAACTAAACACGCCTCCAACAATAAATGTAACAAGTTCATTTGATAAAGCATATTATCCAACACAAACAGTTAAAGTTACCGGAACTGTTAATGATATAGATGTAGGTGATGTTTTAACAGTAAAATATGCAATAGATTCAGGAGCTGAAATTACGATTGGAAACAATTATAGACCAAATGGAAATGCAGTTCCTTTTAATACAAGCTTTGTTATTCCTACTTCAATTTCTACAGGTCAACATATGATACAATTATGGGCAGCAGATGATAAGGGGAATATGTCTGTTCCAGTTACAGTATACTTTAATGTGGGTTCAGATACAACACCGCCTGATGCAACACATCAAATAACACCATCTTCATGGACAAAAGGAAATGTTGATATAGCTTTAAAGGTAACAGATTCTCAATCTGGAGTAAAAAATGTAACATTACCAAATGGACAAGTAGTTACAACTACAAATATTAACTTTACAGCAACGAATAACGGAAATTATAAATTTATTTTAGTTGATAATGTAGGAAATAGTAGAGACTATATTGTAACAATAAACAATATAGATAGAACTGTGCCAACAATAACAGTAAATCCGAAAAATAGTAATTGGGTACAGGAAATAGAAGTTAAAATAGATATTTTAGATAATCAAAGTGGGGTTAAATACTATAAGTATGCAGTAACAGATAGCAAAGATACTCCCACAACATGGAGTGAAAATATAGCAAGTGTAAATGGAAAAGTAACAATAGATACAGAAACAGAAAAATATTTACACATTATAGCAGAAGATAATGTTGGAAATATAACAAGTGACAATGTAACAGGCCCATATCATATAGATAAAACAGCGCCAAGCATTTCAGTTAATCCCAAAACAAGTGACTGGGCAAGAGAAACACAAGTACAAGTAAGTTTTACCGACGGAGGAGCAGGATTTAAACATTATAAATATGCAATAACAGATAATAAAAATTTACCAACAACATGGAGCGAAAATATAGCAAAAGCAAATGATACAATAACAATAGATACAGAAACAGAAAAATATTTACATATTATAGCAGAAGACAATGTTGGAAATATAACAAGTGATAATGTAACAGGTCCATACTTAATAGATAGAACAAACCCAACAATACAAGTAATAGGAGACTTGCAAACAATAGTGGTAGACGAATTAACACTAGATTTGGAAGCAAATGATGTGCCATCAGGTGTAGCAACATTTAAAATGGATGGAGAAGTAATATTTAATGGAAATCATACATTTAATAAAAATGGAAAACATACATTAGAAGCAGTAGATAAAGCAGGAAATACATATAGTACAGAATTTGAAATAACAAATATATATTATGAATGTGATGCAGGATTAGAACATCCAATATATAGCTCAACATACGATAGTTGCCCAATATGTGAAGCATATAAGGGATTAAAAGTAACAGATGCAGCAGATATATATAATTCAGAAAAACAAGGAGTAAAATACGAAAATCCAAGAAATGCAGAAATAGTAGAATACTATGATGGAATAAAAGAAAACCCAGAAAACGTAAAAGAATATGAATATGAGTTAAAAGTAGTATATGAAGGAAATGAATATAAAACAGGAGTATGGGGAAAATATACAATAACACCAAAGATAATAACAATAGAAGACATAATAGCCACAAATAAAGTTTATAATGGAAATACAACAGTAGTAATAAGTGGAGGAAGACTAATAGGAGTATGTGAAGGAGACAATTTATACTTTGAACTACCATTAACAGGAGAAGCAGAAAGTAAAAATGTAGGGCAATGGAAAGTATCAATAGCAGAGATAAAACTAATAGGAGAAGATGCACCAAACTACATATTAAAACACCCAGAATATGGAGACATAATGGTAGAAATAACATCAAGACCATTAAGAATAATAAACTTATCTGGAAAAAATAGAATATATAATAAAGAAACAACAGTAGAAATAATAGGAGGAGAATTTGACAACTTAGTAGAAGGAGACGATGTAGTAGCAACAATACCTAAAACAGGGGAAGCAGAAAGCCCAGATACAGGAACATGGAGAGTAGCAATAGAAGAAATTGTATTAAGTGGAAAAGATGTAGGAAACTATACATTTACACAACCAGAATATGGAGAAATAATGGTAACAATATCAAAAGAAACAGGGATATTAGTAATAGGTTGTGAAAGTAAAAAATATGATAGAGAATTGATAGAACCATATGTAGTAGAGAAAAATACAACATCAGAAGTAATATACAAATATTATAAAGCAGGAACAGATGAAGAAATAGAAAGACCATATGACATAGGAAAATATGATGTAGTAGGATATGCAGAAACAGATGGAAATTATACAGAAGTAGAAAGTAACAAAGTAACATTTGAAATAAAGAAACCAGACCCACCAAGTATAGGAATAGAAAGTAGAGTAGTAAAAGTAAATGAAAAAACAGTAACAATAGAAGAACAACCAGCGCCAATGCAATATGGAGACATAGTAACAATACAAATAAGAATAAAAAATAATGGACTAGGAAGTGGATATGCAAAAAAAGTAACAAGTACAATATCAAATGGGATGGAATATATAGAAGACAATGAAATAAACAAAGCAAATGGTTGGAAATTAGATGGAAAGAAAGTAACAACAAGTAAATACTCATATGAAACAGATATAAATAATGAGTTATATCCAAAAAGATATGAGCATGAAGAAAATGAAGACTACTCAGATATAAAAAATACTATAACTAATGAAGATAAAAAGGAAAAATCAAATGATGAAACTTTGCTAGAAAAAGAAATTTCTAATAATAAAGGAAAAAGAAAAGTAGAAGAAGGAGGAGAAGCAGAAACAGGAAAGACAGAAGACACAGAAGAAAAAGAAGAAAAAGAAGAAAAAGAAGAAGAAAAACCAGAATTAAATACAGGAGTACAAAAATTACAACTAGTATTAAAAGTAACAAAAAACGATAAAACACATGATAAGTTATTATCACAAATAGTGGTAGAGCAGCAAGATAAAAGAGGAGACACAGTAGAGTATACAAAAGAAGATGAGGAAACTAGTAAAAACAGAGTGGAGATGCAATATACATATACAGATTTACAAATAGAAAAAAGGATAACTCAAATAATTACAACAGACAAAACAAGTAACACTATAAAAAAATATGATTTGTATCAAGAACCTGGAAATATAGTAAAACTAGATTTACCAAGTAAAAATATAGGAAATACAAAATTAGATATTATTTATGAAATTAAAGTAACAAATATTGGAGACTATAATGCAGAAATAGACCAAATAATAGATTTATTACCGAATGGAGCAAACTTTAGTAAGGAAGGAAATGAAGGTTGGTATGTAGGAGAAAACGGACATATAATATATGATAATTTCCAAGAATATCTAAGACCAAATGAAGAAAAAGTAGTTAAATTAAAATTAACATATCACTTAGATGAAAGCGGCATGGCACAAATAGAAAATGATGCATATGTATTAGCAACAAAAGATATAGACGAAAAAATAATAACAGATGAAGGAAACATAAAAATAGAAGAAACAAATAACTATGCAAGATCAGAATTAATAGTATCAATAATAACAGGAGAGACAATACTAATATATGTTACAGTAATATTAGGAGGAATGTTAATAGTAGTAGCTGGTATCTCGTTAATAAAAAAATATGTTTTATAGAAGTTTAATATTTTTAAATTTAATTATATTATATAAAAGTTATAGGAACAAACAAAATAAAGTGAATCCAAAATCAAATTAAATTAAATATAAAATCATGAAAAACAGAAAATACCTTAAAAGTTTAATTTTATAGGGTATTTTCTTTGTTTTTGTAATATTTTTGTAATAAAAAAATAATATTTTATACAAAAAAATGTCTTAAACAAGTTCCGTAAGTAGAAAAAAGTCAAACTGTGTAATATTTCCAATTCTAGAAAAATAATCCATTGATATTGATTATTTGGGATGCTATCATATTTATTAGAATAATGTAACTTTATAAAGAGGATACTAAATGAGAAAGAAATTTTTAGGGATAACTTCATCGTTTATAATTACAATAATTGTAGTTTTAATGTTAGCTACAGTTTCTTTAACTGCGTCTAATGTTTCTTTTCAAATAGTGCCAGATCCATACATTGACATAGTTTTATCAAAAGGACCAACATCTACCAATGTAACTAATTTTAAAAATGATATGATAAATGCTTTAAGGAAACAAGGAATAAATACAGATAGAGTAAATATAAGTGCTGTAGAAAGCACATATATATCTTCTAATGATGCAGGAGCATCTGTTATCTTTAATACATGGGAAAAATATCCTAAAATTTCGGGTTCCAATTTTGAGGCTAATTGGACGTTATCAGGAGATGAAATATATACAAAAGCAAATGTACATTGGACGGGTTTTTTGAATAAACAAGCTGTAAATGATTCGGATTATACCATAGAATTTGATGTTATGAATGGAGATTCAGATCCTCTAGGTTTTACTTTTAGAATGAAGGAAATTGGGTCAAATGAATATTCTTTTTATGGAGTAGAATTAGATAATATGCATGGTACACTTACATTAGGAAAAATAACATCATGGATACCAAGTGCAAGTGATGATACGCATGGTGGACCTATATATCATTCAAAAATATCAGCTAGTGATGGCAATTATAATGATTATGCAACAAGTGGAAATTCAGGGGTACTGAATCATTGCCAAGGGACTCGATTGATATATTCAAATTATGGTTTTCAGAAGAATACATGGTATAATGTAAAAATAGAAGCATACGGAAATAATATAAAAATATATATAAATGATAATTTAATAATAGATTATACTGACACAAATTCCCCATTACTTTCTGGTGGTTATGGGCCATATACTGCAAGTAATCCAAATGGACATTTTAAAAATGTAGAAATTAATACGCAAAATACTAAAAAATTTACTGAAGTATTAAGGGAACCAGAATGGAGAGACGGAGCAATTAAAGTTTTAATAGCAGTAGAAGATACACAAAATGAAGAATTAACTCAAAAAAATACATTAGGAGAATTATTAACAAGGTTATTAAACGAGAATATATATTTTACTACATGGGGGACTAACAATAATAAATCACAATTTGAAAGTTTAATACATTCAAATAATGGAAATGGTACATTTATAAATAATACAAATTATAATAATTCAATAACACAAACAGCAATTTATATAAAAAGCTTAATAGATAAAATAGAACAGAAAGATAATTATATAATATTAAATGACAGAGTTAATATAAATATGTCTCCTCCAGAAGCTGCAAAAAATACAGCAGATAGTACATATCCTTATGGTAAATGGAAAATAAATCACGATTATAACTATTTTGAAAATCATATAGGTCAATTTGCGCAAACTGGTAGATATATAAATGACTTTATAACAGAATTTGATAAAACAGGAAAATATAATATTACATATGCAGATAGTCAAATTACACCAAGTGAAGTATATGTACATAGAAGACCTACGGCTATTTTAAAAAGTACAAAAAATGGAAACAATATAACATTAGTAAGTAATTCTTCAGATTTAGATTCTTACAGTAAAGGAACAAACGGTATAGCAGAAGAAGAATGGAAATATAAGAAAACAACAGATAATAACTGGACTGTAGGAAAGCTAACAACAATGGATACCACATCAGACTATGTTGTTCAATTAAGAGTAAAAGATTTTCAAGGAGTATGGAGCTATCCTGCAAGTGTATATGCAACAAATAGAAGTGATGCACTACCTATAGCAAGTTTTGCTATTACAAATAGTGAGATGACAAGATATCAAGCATTAGATGTAATAGATACATCATATGACCCATATGGTGGAACAATTACATCATGGACATGGGAATTATACAAAGGGGCTTCTAAAGTATATTCAGGAACTACTGTTCCTGCTCAAAACTATTATAATACAATAGGACAGTATACTTTAAAATTAACAGTAAAAAATAATAGAGGTCTAACATCTGAAACATATTCAAGAATGTTTGAGATAATAGAGGATAACATACCACCAGGAGTAACAATAGAGCCATTAGATTGTGATTGGAGACAAAGTGTAGATGTTAAATTAGAATTTTATGATGACGGAGGAAGCGGATTTAAACATTATAAATATGCTATAACAAATAGCCAAGCAACACCAAGTTCTTGGAGTAATAATATAGCAAGTGTAAATGGAACAATAACCATAAATACAGATGGAATACAATATTTACACATTATAGCAGAAGATAATGCAGGAAATATAAGCGAAGACAGAGTTGCGGGCCCATATCATATAGATAAAACAACTCCAAGTATTTCAGTTAATCCCAAAACAAGTGACTGGGCAAGAGAGACACAAGTACAAGTAAGTTTTACCGACGGAGGAGCAGGATTTAAACATTATAAATATGCAATAACAGATAATAAAAATTTACCAACAACATGGAGCGAAAATATAGCAAAAGCAAATGATACAATAACAATAGATACAGAAACAGAAAAATATTTACATATTATAGCAGAAGACAATGTTGGAAATATAACAAGTGATAATGTAACAGGTCCATACTTAATAGATAGAACAAACCCAACAATACAAGTAATAGGAGACTTGCAAACAATAGTGGTAGACGAATTAACACTAGATTTGGAAGCAAATGATGTGCCATCAGGTGTAGCAACATTTAAAATGGATGGAGAAGTAATATTTAATGGAAATCATACATTTAATAAAAATGGAAAACATACATTAGAAGCAGTAGATAAAGCAGGAAATACATATAGTACAGAATTTGAAATAACAAATATATATTATGAATGTGATGCAGGATTAGAACATCCAATATATAGCTCAACATACGATAGTTGCCCAATATGTGAAGCATATAAGGGATTAAAAGTAACAGATGCAGCAGATATATATAATTCAGAAAAACAAGGAGTAAAATACGAAAATCCAAGAAATGCAGAAATAGTAGAATACTATGATGGAATAAAAGAAAACCCAGAAAACGTAAAAGAATATGAATATGAGTTAAAAGTAGTATATGAAGGAAATGAATATAAAACAGGAGTATGGGGAAAATATACAATAACACCAAAGATAATAACAATAGAAGACATAATAGCCACAAATAAAGTTTATAATGGAAATACAACAGTAGTAATAAGTGGAGGAAGACTAATAGGAGTATGTGAAGGAGACAATTTATACTTTGAACTACCATTAACAGGAGAAGCAGAAAGTAAAAATGTAGGGCAATGGAAAGTATCAATAGCAGAGATAAAACTAATAGGAGAAGATGCACCAAACTACATATTAAAACACCCAGAATATGGAGACATAATGGTAGAAATAACATCAAGACCATTAAGAATAATAAACTTATCTGGAAAAAATAGAATATATAATAAAGAAACAACAGTAGAAATAATAGGAGGAGAATTTGACAACTTAGTAGAAGGAGACGATGTAGTAGCAACAATACCTAAAACAGGGGAAGCAGAAAGCCCAGATACAGGAACATGGAGAGTAGCAATAGAAGAAATTGTATTAAGTGGAAAAGATGTAGGAAACTATACATTTACACAACCAGAATATGGAGAAATAATGGTAACAATATCAAAAGAAACAGGGATATTAGTAATAGGTTGTGAAAGTAAAAAATATGATAGAGAATTGATAGAACCATATGTAGTAGAGAAAAATACAACATCAGAAGTAATATACAAATATTATAAAGCAGGAACAGATGAAGAAATAGAAAGACCATATGACATAGGAAAATATGATGTAGTAGGATATGCAGAAACAGATGGAAATTATACAGAAGTAGAAAGTAACAAAGTAACATTTGAAATAAAGAAACCAGACCCACCAAGTATAGGAATAGAAAGTAGAGTAGTAAAAGTAAATGAAAAAACAGTAACAATAGAAGAACAACCAGCGCCAATGCAATATGGAGACATAGTAACAATACAAATAAGAATAAAAAATAATGGACTAGGAAGTGGATATGCAAAAAAAGTAACAAGTACAATATCAAATGGGATGGAATATATAGAAGACAATGAAATAAACAAAGCAAATGGTTGGAAATTAGATGGAAAGAAAGTAACAACAAGTAAATACTCATATGAAACAGATATAAATAATGAGTTATATCCAAAAAGATATGAGCATGAAGAAAATGAAGACTACTCAGATATAAAAAATACTATAACTAATGAAGATAAAAAGGAAAAATCAAATGATGAAACTTTGCTAGAAAAAGAAATTTCTAATAATAAAGGAAAAAGAAAAGTAGAAGAAGGAGGAGAAGCAGAAACAGGAAAGACAGAAGACACAGAAGAAAAAGAAGAAAAAGAAGAAAAAGAAGAAGAAAAACCAGAATTAAATACAGGAGTACAAAAATTACAACTAGTATTAAAAGTAACAAAAAACGATAAAACACATGATAAGTTATTATCACAAATAGTGGTAGAGCAGCAAGATAAAAGAGGAGACACAGTAGAGTATACAAAAGAAGATGAGGAAACTAGTAAAAACAGAGTGGAGATGCAATATACATATACAGATTTACAAATAGAAAAAAGGATAACTCAAATAATTACAACAGACAAAACAAGTAACACTATAAAAAAATATGATTTGTATCAAGAACCTGGAAATATAGTAAAACTAGATTTACCAAGTAAAAATATAGGAAATACAAAATTAGATATTATTTATGAAATTAAAGTAACAAATATTGGAGACTATAATGCAGAAATAGACCAAATAATAGATTTATTACCGAATGGAGCAAACTTTAGTAAGGAAGGAAATGAAGGTTGGTATGTAGGAGAAAACGGACATATAATATATGATAATTTCCAAGAATATCTAAGACCAAATGAAGAAAAAGTAGTTAAATTAAAATTAACATATCACTTAGATGAAAGCGGCATGGCACAAATAGAAAATGATGCATATGTATTAGCAACAAAAGATATAGACGAAAAAATAATAACAGATGAAGGAAACATAAAAATAGAAGAAACAAATAACTATGCAAGATCAGAATTAATAGTATCAATAATAACAGGAGAGACAATACTAATATATGTTACAGTAATA
>OJQW01000633.1_pt1 | contig 13872 bp, 10 predicted proteins | sample 1599041 | NCBI WGS metagenome assembly OJQW01 (sample SAMN03922518, study PRJEB24848) | human gut metagenome | isolation source: stool sample | host: Homo sapiens | place: Germany | collected 2010-02
ACACTAGATCGCTCGTCGGCAGCGTCAGATGTGTATAAGAGACAGCAATAGCATACGGTTCGTTGGTATATTCCAAGGGAGAAGTCAGTAACACATCTTCCTTCATGGGTTGTACGGCATCACGAGGATAAATGCAAGTGCTTCCCAAAAACAAGAGTTTCTTTACATCATGGCGGAAACTCTCCCCTATCACATTCTGCTGAATCTGCAAGTTCTGATAAATAAAATCGGCACGGTAAAGACTGTTCGCCATGATGCCTCCCACATGTGCCGCTGCCAGAATGACATACTGGGGCTGCTCTTCATCAAAAAACTTCTTCACAGCCTGCCCGTCCAGCAAATCCAGTTCTTTGTGAGAACGGCCTACCAGATTGGTATATCCCTTTTGCTGCAAATTATTCCATATAGCAGACCCCACCAGTCCGTGGTGGCCTGCTACATATATCTTGGCTGTTTTTTCCATTATTCTGCTATTTGAGCCTTTAAATACAGTTTCTTCACGAACTTCATATCATGCTTCACCATGATTTTCACCAGTTCGGGGAAAGAAGTCTTACGGGGATTCCAGCCCAGCAACGTTTTGGCTTTAGTGGGATCACCCAACAACTGCTCCACTTCGGCGGGACGGAAATACTTAGGATCGACGGCAACCAGTTCCTTGCCCGTCGCCACATCGATACCTCTTTCATCCACCCCTTTGCCTTCCCAGCGCAATTCAATGCCCACTTCCTTGAAGGCCAAGGTACAGAACTCGCGCACCGTATGGTATTCGCCGGTCGCAATGACAAAATCTTCGGGAGTATCATGCTGAAGAATCATCCACATACACTCCACATAATCCTTGGCATAGCCCCAGTCGCGCAAAGAATCCAGATTTCCCAGATACAGCTTGTCCTGATATCCCTGGGCTATACGTGCGGCAGCCAAAGTAATCTTGCGTGTTACGAAATTTTCACCACGGCGTTCACTCTCATGGTTGAACAGGATGCCGTTCACGGCAAACATACCGTAACTTTCACGATAGTTCTTGGTAATCCAGAAACCATACTGCTTGGCCACCCCATACGGAGAACGGGGATAGAAGGGAGTCGTTTCCTTCTGAGGCACTTCCTGTACCAGTCCGAACAATTCGGAAGTCGATGCCTGATAAATCTTGGTCTTCTTTTCCAGGCCCAGAATACGGACCGCTTCCAACATACGCAGCGTGCCTACCGCATCCGCTTCCGCAGTGTACTCGGGTACATCGAAACTTACTTTCACATGGCTCTGAGCAGCCAGATTATAGATTTCATCGGGCTGTACAGCCTGAATGATACGTATCAGCGAACTACTGTCGGTCATATCCCCCCAATGCAGATTCACCAGACGGGTCTTTTGCATATCACGAACCCACTCGTCCAGATAAAGATGTTCTATACGACCGGTATTGAATGAAGAAGAACGGCGCAGAATACCGTGAACCTCATATCCCTTTTCAATCAAAAACTCTGCCAGGAATGAACCGTCCTGACCTGTAATACCTGAAATTAAAGCTACTTTTTTCATTTCGTTTATTGTAAATGGCCTTATGCAAGCCCTCTTGGTTATTTCATATCACATAGCTATCTACTGCTATCTGCCTTTCGGCATGGCAAAGGGCGGAATGACCAAACAGAACGGCAGATGACAGACAGCATACACTCCATGTATGCAGAAATAAAATATATACAAGAAAGAATATTTACTCCGCCGAAAATTCTTTGATGCGCTGTTCCTCGCTCAACCGGCAGATCAGCAATGTGTTATTCTTCTCAGCAACGATATATCCGTCCAGTCCCTGTACCACCACCCTCTTTTCCTGTGTAGTGTGAATCACACAGTTACGGGTTTCATACAACTTTATATTCTCACCTATCTGCGTATTATTATGGGCATCTTTCGGCAAATTCTCGTGCAATGATCCCCAAGTACCCAGATCACTCCACCCAAAGCTGGCAGGAAGGACAAAAATCTCATCCGCCTTCTCCATAATGGCATAATCCACCGAAATGTTCTCGCACAAAGGAAAATTCCGGTCAATCATTTCCTGCTCCTTGTCCGTATAATAATAAGGAAGCAAACGCTCGAACACCTTCGAAATGGCAGGCTGATATACGCGCAGGGCGTTCACCACCGTATTTACATTCCACACAAAAATACCGGCATTCCAGAAGAAATTATTTTTTTGAATATAGCGCCGGGCTGTTTCCAGATCGGGTTTCTCTTTAAAAGAGTACACCCGGAATACCTCCTTATTGGCGGTAGAAGGTACACTGAGATCAGCTTCAATGTAACCGTAGCCCGTCTCAGGACGGGTAGGTTTCATGCCCAGGGTAAGGATAGCGTCCGAATCGGCCGTAAAATTCATCGCCGAATTAATCACCCGCTGAAACTCCGCGATATTCATCACAATGTGATCGCTGGGGGTCACCACCATATTGGCCTTAGGATTACGTGCCTTTATTTTCCAACTGACGTATGCTATACAAGGAGCCGTATTGCGACGGCAAGGCTCACGCAGGATATGATCATCAGCAATATCGGGCAACTGCTCCTTTACAGTATCCGCATACTTCTCTGATGTCACCACCCAAATATTTTCCGGAGGACAGATCCCCTGAAAACGGTCAGCCGTAAGTTGGATCAATGTACGGCCGCAACCCAGTACATCAATAAATTGCTTAGGATAATCAGGAGTACTCATCGGCCAGAAACGGCTTCCAACACCTCCGGCCATTATAACGAGGTGATTATTCTTGATGTTCATATGATTCATTTTTTACGTTGTATGACCGCAAAGATAAGTATTATTTTTTAAAAAAAGTATTGCGTTTTAATTTATATGTCCTATATTTGCATACGACTAACATTTTTTTTGTCATGAAACAACCGACAACTGAAAACTCTGATATAATTAAACTAGTAGCGATATTAGGTGATTTTGCCTTGTTGAACCTTTCTATGATACTTGTGTTTTTTATTCTGAAAGGAATAGATTCACAGGCCATAGCCCATATTTCATTGAAAACCTACCTGCTGACTTCCAACCTGTGCTATATTCCCTGCATATCCATCTTTGGGGTCATACTGCACAACCGCATAGTGCGTCCGGAACAGATTGTAGGCCGCCTGTTAGGAACAATCAGTTTGCATGTAGTCATCTTCCTCACGGTGCTGGCCATTATTAAGGTAGATAACTTCTCACGCATCTATCTGCTTGCTTTCTATCTGTCTTTCATACCTTTAGCTATAGGATGGCGACTGACATTGCGGTTCTTTGTGAAAATGTTCCGCCGCAGTGGCAGGAACCTGCACACCACTGTACTGATAGGCGACGGGGACAATATGGTGGAGCTGTACCATACGTTGAACGATTTGACTTACGGATACAGGGTTTTAGGCATTTTCTATGATGAGAAGGACTCTAATTACCCCGAAGGAATTCCCTTTAAAGGTCCTGTAAACCAATTATTTGAATGGTTATCCCATAATACCGTGCACGAACTGTACTGTGGTCTGCCATCCAGCAGAAAGGATGATATTCTGGCCATCATGAACTATTGCGAGAACAATCTGATCCGCTTCTATAGCGTACCTCATGTACGTAATTACATAAAGCGTCAGCTGCAACTGGAATTATTGGGTGAAGTTCCTGTATTGTCCATCCGTACCGAGCCGTTGCAGAACCCGGTAAACAGACTGGCAAAACGGTTATTTGATTTGACATTTTCCTCTCTGTTTTTACTTACAATTTTTCCATTTATGTACCTGATTGTAGGTCTTATTATTAAAATTACCTCACCTGGTCCCATATTCTTCAAACAGGAGAGAAACGGGGAAAACGGGAAAATCTTTAAATGCTATAAGTTCCGTTCCATGAAAGTGAACGCATTGTCCGATTCATTGCAGGCTACCAAGAATGATCCCCGCAAGACCAAGTTCGGCAACTTCCTGCGTAAAAGCAATCTGGACGAACTGCCGCAATTCATTAATGTATTCAAAGGAGAGATGTCCATTGTAGGTCCCAGACCCCATATGCTGAAACATACAGAGGAATATTCCCAACTGATTAACAAATACATGATGCGCCACCTTGTCAAACCCGGAATTACCGGATGGGCGCAAGTCACCGGCTACCGGGGAGAAACCAAAGAACTTTCCCAAATGGAAGGCAGGGTAAGAAGAGACCTGTGGTATATTGAGAACTGGACTTTCCTGCTCGACATCCGCATCATGATAAAAACAGTAACCAACATGTTCCGGGGCGAGAAAAACGCCTATTAATCCAAATCGTAGGGACATATAAAAAATAAAAAGATATGAAAGGTATTGTACTAGCCGGAGGTTCGGGCACGCGCCTCTATCCTATTACCAAAGGAGTATCCAAACAGTTGCTCCCTGTCTTCGACAAACCCATGATTTATTATCCTATATCGGTACTTATGCTGGCCGGCATACGGGAAATACTCATTATCTCCACCCCATACGACTTACCGAGCTTCAAAAGACTGTTAGGAGACGGAAGCGATTTCGGAGTACGCTTTGAATATGCGGAACAGCCTTCGCCCGACGGACTGGCTCAGGCTTTCATCATCGGCGAGAAATTCATCGGAAATGATTCCGTCTGCCTTGTACTGGGTGATAACATATTCCACGGCAACGGCCTGTCCGCCATGTTGAGAGAATCCGTACGTGCTGCCGAAGAGGACAAGAAAGCAACGGTATTCGGTTATTGGGTCAGTGACCCCGAAAGATATGGCGTAGCGGAATTCGACAAGGAAGGCAACTGCCTCTCTATTGAAGAAAAACCTGCCCAACCTAAGTCCAACTATGCCGTGGTGGGACTCTATTTCTATCCCAACAAGGTGGTGGAAGTAGCCAAGAATATCAAGCCTTCGGCACGGGGAGAACTGGAAATCACCACCGTAAACCAGCAATTTCTTCAGGACAAGGAATTGAAAGTACAGACATTGGGCAGAGGTTTCGCATGGCTGGATACCGGTACTCACGACTCGCTGGCCGAGGCAAGTACCTACATCGAAGTCATTGAAAAGCGCCAGGGGCTGAAAGTGGCGTGCCTTGAGGGCATAGCTTTGAGAAAAGGCTGGATTACTCCGGAAAAGATGCAGGAACTGGCCCAGCCGATGCTTAAAAACCAATACGGACAATATTTACTGAAAGTTATAAAAGAACTGGGATTAGAATAATGGAAGTTATAAAAACAGCAATAGACGGGGTTTTCATTTTGGAACCCCGTATTTTTAATGATGCAAGAGGGTATTTCTTTGAAAGCTTCTCAGGACGTGAATTTGAAGAAAAAGTATGCAGGACTACATTTGTACAGGATAATGAGAGTTTCTCTACTTACGGTGTATTACGCGGCCTGCATTTCCAGAAACCTCCTTTCACACAAAGCAAGCTGGTGCGTGTGATCAAGGGAGCGGTACTGGATGTGGCTGTAGATATCCGGAAAGGTTCTCCTACTTTCGGAAAGCATGTGGCTGTAGAATTGACCGGAGAGAATCACCGGCAGTTTTTTATCCCCCGCGGATTCGCACACGGCTTTGCGGTACTAAGTGACGAGGTGTTGTTCCAATACAAGTGTGACCATTATTATGCTCCGCAAAGCGAAGGAGGAATCGCATGGGACGACCCCGATCTAGGCATAGACTGGCGACTTCCGGCCGACAAGGTTATTTTGTCCGACAAGGACAAGAAACATCCGAGATTGAAAGACTATCAAACGGATTTCGACTTTAATCAAAGTTTATATTAAAGGCAGTTTTGATTCTGCGTTTGTCCGGTTTTGCCAGTGAAATTAAAGAAGCCGAAAACTGCACACCGGACTATCGTAACGTTCAGGGCAACATTTCCGAAGATTGACCTATAAAAACAGGGTGCACCTCCTACGAAAGAGATGCACCCTGTTTTTATAGGTCAATATCTTTATATCACTTCTTCTCCATCCCCTCCTGAGGAGCATTAAGTCCTGCCTTCAGATTTTCAAAGAATTCACGTCCGAACAAGATCCATGCGGAAGCGCCCGCCACTGCCAGGAAAATAAATCCGACAAGAATCACCTTCTTGCTGGTTCCCGAAGGCAGCAACGGCACACTGGCAGGTTCCACAACGGCAAATACAGGTTTGGCCTCCTGTACTTTGGCCCGTGCCACCTGCAATTGGGTAGCCACCTGGCTATACACCTGATATGCCAGATTCATATCATTCTGCAACCGTTCTCTCTCCGTCAAAGCACTTTGAAGGACAACCCCCTTGTTGGCATCCATGTAATTGGCATAATTCTGCTGGGCTACATAATACTCCTGCTGGCGTTCCTTATACAATTGTTCCAGATAAGCACAATCCTGCTGGGCTTTGGAGACCCTGTACGCTGTGATATACTCCTGAAGCTTCACCACTACCGTGTCTGTAATGGCGGCCGTAACCATCGGGTCCTGCAAAGTCACCGTCACTGTGGTGATGCCGGTTTTCTTATCCACATCAGCAGTAATCGCCTTACGCATGGCTTCCACTTTCTTCGCCTGATCTTCTGTCAGGTGGAAAGGATCCAGCCTGTTCCCTTCTTCCTCTTCCTTATCGGAGAAGAGAGATTTCACCCCGCCTATAGCCGCCCCGGGCAATCCCATAACAGCACCCCACCACGGAGCTTTCTGCTCATCGAGATAAGCTACAAAAGTAGTATCCACCTCACCGTCCAACGTAGTGACATGTGCATTAAACAGTTCCAGAATGAAAGGAGTAGACGCTACTATATCCGGGAAAAGAGATACGTTCAACGCATCCGCCTCACTGCCCAGACTCATGCCTCCGATCCCCAGCATGGCAGCCATTCCCGACAGGCTCCCCCCTCCGCTTTTACCGGATTCGGGAGACAATGTCACTTCCACCGTATATTGCTTGGGAATACTCAGAGCGATAATCACCCCTACAATAGCACCTATTCCGGCAACCTTCAGCAGCATCTTTCGGGCAGCCCACAACTTACGGACATACTCCATCAAATCAATTTCCAACTCCTCGTCTTCCCGTGGTCTTTCCGTATTATTCGTATAATTCTTATCTTCCGCCATACTGTTTCTATTTTAAGATATTAGCAATAGATGCAATCATAGTAGCCAACGACGCACTGGTGGTTGCTATGGACAAGGTGTTCTGCAAAGACCAGTTGCTCTTTTCCTTCACCGGAACAATCACCTCACAGCCCGGCTGGATCAGCTCACGGCTACCTTTCTTCGCTCTCTTCACCTGACCGTTCATATATACAATATACACCTTGCTCTTCTTCGCACGGAAACCGTAACCTCCGGCCTGCTCTATATAATATTTCAACGTCTTGCCATCTTCAAATGAAACGGTATTGGAATACATCACAGCCCCGCTGATACGTACCGTGTTGTTGTATTCGGGAATTTCAATCACATCCCCCTCACGCAATACGATATCCGCACTGGAGCCGGGTTTAAGCATCGCTTTTTCCAAATCGATACCCACATAATAGATATCTCCCAAATCCAGCCGGTTGACATCAATGGAGTCCTTTCCAGTCTTGGCCATGTCCAGAACCGTTTCCATACGTTTGCGTTCATCGGCATTGATACGACGGCTTAAACGGGCCCCTTTGATATAAGCAAACGGAGTCACTCCACCTGCCTTCTTGATCAAATCGGAAAGACGTTCGCTCTTCTCTGTCAGCGCATAATCACCTTCATACAAAACCTCACCGGTCACCTGCACATTCACCTGTTCCTGATAAGCAGGGCTCTTACGCACATATACCTGATCGTATGGCTGCAACACAAAACCCGGTTCTCCGTCTATCACAAAACCGTCTTTCAGAGAAAACGAGTACATTTGTCCTATGGTGGAAACCGCTTCCGTACCTTTGCTATCCTTGATACGGCGGGAAACATCCACACGGACGGTAGAAGCCGATTCCATCAATCCGCCAGCCTGGATTATAATATCCTCCAAAGTAGTATTGTCGGCAAAAGCGAACTCACCCGGACGGGCAACCTCACCATACACCATGATGCTTCCCACATCCTCCAAGTCATGAATACTGGGAATATAAAGCACATCATTACGCTGCAAAGGTACATCGGGTGCAGTACCGTCCATGATGCCTTTTATATCTACTTGAATAACCTCTTTCTTCAGATTCTCGCGCTCGCGATGCAACACCGCACGTCCTGTAAAGGCATCACCCATAAGGCCTTCAGCCTTTTCCACCAGTTGGCGGACTGTATTCAAGGTTCCTCCGAACTGATAAATGCCCGGACGATAGACAGCCCCCTTGATTTCAAGCTTGTTCTCAAAACGGTCCAGAATAGCTTCAGCAGTCAGCGCATCACCATCTTTTACCTGGAATACGGAATAATCAATATCATCAATCGTATAAATCTGATACTCCTTTCCGTTTTGACGAATCATGCGGAGAGAACGGGTATAGGCATCCCCCGAAAATCCACCGGCATACTTCAACAACGTGGCAACACTTTCGTTGTTTTTCATCTCGTATTTCATGGGGCGTTTCACATTACCCTCTATGCTAACCAACGCCTCGTATGGAGGAACGATGATCACATCGCCTTCCTGCAAGCGGATATCATCATTGATTTTACCTTTCATAATAAAATCGTACACATCTACGGTAGCGATTTTCTGTCCTCCGCGCACTACTTGTATATTGCGCAAGCTACCGATATCGCTCACGCCACCGGCACGGTACAGTGCATGAAACACGGTAGAGAAAGAAGACAATGCATAAGTTCCCGGTTGGAACACTTCCCCCATCACGTTCACCTGGATCGTCCGGCTGTTTCCCAAAGTAACCTTGATTTGTGAGGACGGGTTCTGTTCATTATCAAGCCCTGCATAAATCTTATTCAGTTCTTTACGCAAATATTGGTTGGCTTCGGCAATAGTCATGCCGTTCAGATAAATCAATCCCAAATCGGGGATCGTGATAGATCCGTCCGGAGATACATTATCGCGGATGGTGGCCTGGTTTGTACCCCAGATGTCAATGATTACCTCATCACCCGGCCCCAGACGGTAATTAGGAGGAGTAGCCAGATTCACACTCGGCTCGAATGTAAGGTTTCTGGTTTCAAAAATGTCCCGTCCGTACACCTTATCCTTCTGCATTTCTTCCATATCGCCCATGCCCATCCCCTCGTAATAGCGATTGGCAGAAACACTGTCCGACAAGTTCTTCCCTACCACTCTGCCCGCAACCGGACGTTGGTCGAAAGTAAAATTCTCTGTTACATAGATATCTTCCTGCGTCTTTGTCTTTTCACGCAAACGGTTCCGATTTTGCATCGTTGCATTTGCGTCTTTATCAGCAGACCCATTTTGCTGTTCATAAAGTTTCTTTACACGCTTAGCCTGTTCTTGTGTCACTCCTCTACGGGCTAACTCTGTAGCAATCTGACGTTGGTCTTTTCCTTGTTGCATGCCCGTCTTCACATATTCCAACACCTGTTGGTCACTCATAGATTGCTGTGCAAGCACAGAACCTGAGAGGGCAAAAACTAAGACCAGTACGGATAATAGTTTTTTTATCATATAAATTCAATAAACTTAGTAATTTAGCAGCCGCAAAGGTAGATATTATTTTCGATATAGGCGAGTATTATTTCATAAATATCCCTCTAACAAATATAAAAACGGCTGCCACCTGACGGTGTACAGCCGTTTATTCTTTAATAATCCGTTAGCAGAATTCATTCAGACTTCATTGCACAGCCCTCCTTCTTAAAAAAGGTCTGCAAGGGTAAAACTTGTGCAATACCATTCCGGCCGGATCAGCAATACATATTTACGATGGCTTCGTACAATTCTTGCTTACCGCTTACTTGCTTGGGCTCACCATTCTGCTTAGCATAAGCCACTACGTCTTCCAATGTCAGCTTGCCTTCTTCAAATTCTTTGCCTTTGCCACTGTCGAATGAAGCATAGCGGTCTGACAACATCTTGCAGTAAGGAGATTCATTAAGCAAAGCAGCAGCACTTTCCAATGCACGCGCCATAGCGTCCATACCTGCAATATGGGCGATAAAGATATCTTCCAGATCAGTAGAGTTACGACGTGTCTTGGCATCAAAGTTGGTACCGCCATTACCCAAACCGCCGTTGCGGATAATCTGCATCATGGCCAGGGTCAGTTCGTAATTGTCGATAGGGAACTGGTCTGTATCCCATCCGTTCTGATAATCGCCACGGTTAGCGTCAATAGATCCCAACATTCCGTTATCTACCGCAACAGCCAGTTCATGTTCAAATGTATGACCAGCCAACGTAGCATGATTCACTTCAATGTTCACCTTGAAATCCTTGTCCAGTCCGTGAGTTTTCAAGAACCCTACCACAGTTTCGGTATCCACATCATATTGATGCTTAGTCGGCTCCATCGGTTTGGGTTCAATCAGGAAAGTACCTGTAAACCCTTTGCTCCGGGCATAATCGCGGGCGATGGTCAACATCTGAGCCAGATGTTCTTTCTCACGCTTCTGATCTGTATTCAATAAAGACATATACCCTTCACGTCCACCCCAGAACACGTAATTGGAGCCACCCAGTTCGATGGTAGCGTCAATAGCGTTCTTTATCTGGACAGCAGCGCGGGCAACCACATCAAATTCGGGGTTTGTAGCAGCCCCGTTCATATAGCGTGCATGACCAAAAACATTTGCCGTACCCCATAACAATTTGATTCCGGTTTCAGCCTGTTTCTGTTTGGCATAAGCAACTATCTCTTTCAGATTCGCTTCATATTCCTCGATTGTATCGGCTTCCTCACACAAGTCCACATCATGGAAACAATAATATTCGATTCCCATTTTCTGCATGAATTCAAAGCCGGCATCCATCTTATTCTTGGCAGCCTGCACCTTATCGGCATCACCGTTCCAAGGGAATTTCTTTGTTCCGCCGCCAAACTGGTCACCGCCCTCGGCACACAACGTATGCCACCATGCCATAGCAAACTTCAACCAGTCTTTCATCTTCTTTCCGTTAATTACCTTTTCAGCATCATAATAACGGAACGCCATCGGGTTCTTACTTTCCTTACCTTCAAATTTAATCTTTCCTATACCGGGAAAATACTCTTTTGTAGCCATAATTCTTTACTTATTTTAATAACTTGTTCTAATTTATCTACTATTTTTTTTCAACACGCAGGCGGAATAGCCATTTCTTTATCCGAAGGTCCTTAAAAGGCAGCCATCGCTCTCTCCAGATTGGATTTCCAGCGGGCATACGCATCATCGTAAGCAGTACGCTGTGCCACATCAGGCTCTATCACCTCCAGTTTTTCCAATGTGGCAAATGCCTCGTTGTTATCTTTATAAACACCCGCGCCTATGCCGGCCCCCTTGGCGGCGCCCACCGATCCATCCGTGTCATACAGTTCGATTACAGCCCCTGTCACTCCCGCCAACGTTTCGCGGAAGATAGGACTGAGAAACATATTGGCATGTCCGGCATGAATCTTCTGTACAGGGATACCCATCTGCTCCATGATATCAATGCCGTATTTAAACGAGAACACGATCCCTTCCTGTGCGGCACGAACAATATGCTGCTTTCCATGCAGGTTAAAATTAACTCCACATATAGAGCATCCTGTCTCTTTATTTTCCAGCATACGCTCCGCCCCGTTGCCAAAAGGAAGAATACTTACTCCGGCACTGCCGACAGGAGCCTGTGCCGCCAGCCTGTTCATATCACTGTAAGAAATACCTTCGGGAGCCACATTACGTTTCACCCACGAATTCAATATACCGGTACCATTGATACACAACAACACTCCCAGACGGGTCTGCTCGGCAGTATGATTTACATGGGCAAAAGTATTCACCCGGGATTTCGGATCATAATTCACCTCACCGTTCACGCCATATACCACTCCCGATGTTCCTGCCGTAGAAGCAATCTCTCCCGGATTGAACACATTGAGCGACAAAGCATTATTAGGCTGGTCTCCGGCGCGATAGGTTACAGGAATTCCCTCTTTCAGGCCCAATTCTTTGGCAGCCCATGCATTTACACGCCCCTGCTCGCCAAAAGTCGGTTTGATATCAGCTATCAGCGAACGGTCGAATCCATAATAATCCATCAGGAAGCCCGCGACATCATTTGCCTGAAAATCCCAGAACATCCCTTCGGACAAACCGGACACCGTGGTACAAATATCCCCCGTCAGTTTCATAGCGATATAATCGCCGGGCAGCATTATTTTATAAATACGTTCGTATACAGCAGGCTCATTCTCTTTAATCCATGCCAGTTTGGAAGCGGTAAAATTCCCCGGAGAGTTCAGCAGATGAGAAAGACATTGCGTTTCCCCCAATGCCTCAAACGCTTTCTGCCCGTATGGAACCGCCCGTGAGTCACACCATATAATAGCCGGACGTAATACATTTTGCCCTTTATCCACACAAACCAGTCCGTGCATCTGATAAGAGATACCGATAGCGGCAATTCCATCCGGACCGATCCCACTCCCGGCCATGACAGCCTGAGTTGACAATTTCAGATTTTCCCACCAATTTTGCGGATCCTGCTCAGCCCATCCGGGGCGGGCAGCCATAATAGCAGCCTCTGTTTTAGGGAAGAATGCAGAAGAAACACACTTTCCGGTCTCTGCATTTACCAAACTCGCCTTTACCGACGAACTGCCAATATCATAACCTAATAGGTACATTTAAATTGAAAATTAAGAATTTAAAAATAATAGTCTCTGTCCCGATGCATCAGCATTATCCTTCCAAGGAAAGGCCGGTGAAGAATCCCAAAGCATGTACCGATTCCCCGAAACGACCAGGCGGAGTATTCTCACAGCAATCATAACAAGGCTAAAGTTATCTGTCTGTTATCACTTCGTTCCCGACTTATTATATATTGAACGGTCGAACTTATAGAAGCGTGCCGCCCTGTGGCATACACCTACCTGTTTTTCTTCCAAAGGTACTACATATGGCATCAACGCTATCTTCTTATGGAAGTTCCTTACGTCAAACACCTTATCATAAATCAACTGATAGACAGTCCGCAACTGGGCCGCCGTAAACTTCCGGGGAAGCAAGTCGAACATTGCGGAAGGAGCATATTCCACATAATGGCGTATATGCACCAATGCATCCTGCAAAATCTGGAAATGGTCGAACGCCAGGCTTTTCACCTCCGTCACAGGTGTCCAGCAAGCATCGTATTTATCAGACAGCTGTTCGAACCGTCTGTCAATCTTCACCAGTGTCAGGTAAGCGATAGTCACAATGCGGTCTATTTTCTTCTCGTCCAAACGATGAAAACGTTCCAGCCACAGCACATCCTTAGGGTTACGGGTACGGTCTTTCGATCCATACGCCTTAAACTGGGTAAGCTTAACATTCTTCAGGCCCGTCAACTCATTCAACACCCGCTTGGCCGCCTCATCCAGATCCTCATCGTCATAGATAAGGCTGCCCGGCAACTTCATGTTATTATATCCGTCCTCGGACTGTTTCCCCACCTGCCTTACCAACAGGACACGGAACTGCTCTCCATCAAACCCAATCAGCACACAGTCCACAGATACATGTAAATTAATCGTCTGGTTTATTTCCGACATAGTAATATGGCTTTTATCATTTCCGGCAGCAAAGATAAATACTATTTTTCGAATTACACAAAACAATATATTTATTTTTATTATGTTCCAAAACACTATTTTTCAATATAATAAATATCATCCATCATACAATATCACATCTTAATCTTATCATATACACTACAATATATAATGTACAGGAGTTGTCCCGTCTTCTTTTTTCCCTTTTTCCAAAG
>OJQW01000639.1_pt1 | contig 13770 bp, 14 predicted proteins | sample 1599041 | NCBI WGS metagenome assembly OJQW01 (sample SAMN03922518, study PRJEB24848) | human gut metagenome | isolation source: stool sample | host: Homo sapiens | place: Germany | collected 2010-02
GGCCAGGTCCTCCCGGCAGCTTTCCAGGGTGGGCGGCGCCTCTAGGGCCACGGAGTTGTAAAACGTGTTGCGCTGGTACAGGGCAAAGACCAGGGGCAGGTCCCCCTCCTCCAGGGGGCGCAGGCCGGGGAAGGCGGCGAGTAGCCCCGTCAGGAGCTCTTGGGCCCGGGGGCTGTGTTCCATCTGAATAGCCCCCTTTACAGGGTGTAGCCGAAGGTGGCCTCCAGCCAGCGCAGGCACAGGTCCATCCACTGGGCGTTGTGGGGATGGGGCATGCCGATCTCCTGGGTGCAGACGGAGAGCCCGTGAATGCCAGTGGGGAAGAAGTGAGCCTCGCAGGGGATGCCCGCCCGGTGCAGGGCGGCGGCCATGGCAAAGCTGTTTTCCACGGGGACGCAGTCGTCGTCCATGGTGTGCCACAAAAAGGCGGGGCAGGTGTCCTTTGTCACATGCTGCTCCAGGGAGAAGTACTCATAGCCGGGCTCGCCGGGCTGGCAGCCGCTGACGTGGCGGAGGGAACCTTCGTGGGCAAACTCGTCCGCGGTGATGACGGGGTACCCCAAAATCATGGCGTTGGGGCGGTTCTGGCCGCCGTGGCTGTCATAGTGCTTTAAAAATTCCGGGTCGTTCCACAGGGTGCCCAGAGAGGCGGCCAGGTGCCCGCCGGCGGAGAAGCCGCACACGGCGATCTTTTCCGGGTCCACGCGCCACTGGGCGGCGTTCTCCCGGATGCGGCGCACCGTCTCAGAGAGCTCCTTCAAGGGGCGGAAGTCCTTGGCCTCCTCCCCAATGGAGTAGGTGAGCACGAAAGCCTGGCAGCCGTGGGCCAGAAAATCCAGGGCCACCGGGTCGGCCTCGTGGGCGGAGATGGATTCATACCCGCCGCCGGGGCATACCACCACAGCGGGGAAGGCCTCCCGGCGGTTCTGCGCGTCGCCGGAGGGAAGATGCAGGTAGCCTTCCACCTGGGCGGAAGAGCCGGGAAGGGGTTGAAATTTGACAAACTCCATAGAGAAACTTCCTTTCTGGGGAAATAAGGGTCCTTCCTAATTATTATCCCAGGATTTTCCCGGATGTCAAGGCGGAAAAACAGGTTGCGTTTTTGGAAAAGATGGGGTAGGATGGAGGAGGAAAGGAGGGCTTTGCAATGGGTCCTTATGAATATGTGGTGGAGCGCATCGAAGGGGAGTACGCCTATCTGCGGCGCACAGACGTCCCGGATGGGGGCGAGCCCATGATGATCGCCATGGCCCTGCTGCCGGAGGGCGTGGACGTGGGCACCCGGCTGCGCTGGGAGAACCTGGTCTATGAGGTCTTGGACTGAGGCAGGGCAAGAGAAAAGGGCGTCCAAGGTTTTGGCCTGGACGCCCGTTTTCATTTTCTAACGATTCCTGTTGAGGAGCTTCCCGGGGGATCACACCTGGGGCAGCTGCTTAAAGCTCTCCTCCAGCTCCGCGTCGGTGGGGATGTAGTCGCTCATCAGGCCGTCGTTGAACTTCTGGTAGGCGGTCATGTCGAAGTAGCCCGTGCCGGTCAGGCCGAAGATGATGGTCTTTTCCTCGCCGGTCTCCTTGCACTTGAGGGCCTCGTCAATGGCCACCCGGATGGCGTGGCTGCTCTCGGGGGCGGGCAAAGTGCCCTCCACCCGGGCGAAGAGCTCCGCCGCCTCAAACACGCGGGTCTGCTCCACGGCCCGGGCCTCCATCAGACCGTCGGCGTACAGCTGGGAAAGCACACTGCTCATGCCGTGATACCGCAGGCCACTAGATCGCTCGTCGGCAGCGTCAGATGTGTATAAGAGACAGGTGTACATCTTCTGCAGGGGGCAGACCATGCCGGTGTCGCAGTAGTCGTAAACGTACTTGCCCCGGGTGAAGGAGGGGCAGGAGGCGGGCTCCACGGCGATGAACTGGTAGTCGGCCTCGCCCCGGAGCTTCTCGCCCATAAAGGGGGAGATGAGGCCGCCCAGGTTGGAGCCGCCGCCGGCGCAGCCGATGATGATGTCCGGCTTGATGCCGTACTTGTCGCAGGCGGCCTTTGTCTCCAGGCCGATGACGGACTGGTGCAGCAGCACCTGGTTGAGCACCGAGCCCAGCACATACCGGTATCCTGGGAGGCCCGTGGCCACTTCCACGGCCTCGCTGATGGCGCAGCCCAGGCTGCCGGTGGTGCCGGGGTGGGCCTCTAAAATCTTCCGGCCCACGGCGGTGGTCTCCGAGGGGGACGGGGTGACAGAGGCGCCGTAGGTGCGCATCACTTCCCGGCGGAAGGGCTTCTGCTCGTAGGAAACCTTCACCATGAACACCTTGCAGTCCAGCCCAAAGAAGGAGCAGGCCATGGAGAGGGCGGTGCCCCACTGGCCGGCGCCGGTCTCGGTGGTGACGCCCTTGAGGCCCTGCTGCTTGGCGTAGTAGGCCTGGGCGATGGCGGAGTTCAGCTTGTGGGAGCCAGAGGTGTTGTTGCCCTCAAACTTGTAGTAGATTTTGGCGGGGGTGCCCAGGGCCTTCTCCAAAAACTCCGCGTGGATTAAGGGGGAGGGCCGGTACATCTTGTAGAAGTCCAGAATCTCCCCGGGGATGTCGAAGTAAGGGGTGGTGTCGTCCAGCTCTTGGCGGACCAGCTCGTCGCAGAACACGGGGCGCAGCTCGTCAAAGGTCATGGGCTGGTGGGTGGCGGGGTTCAGCAGGGGGGCGGGCTTGTTTTTCATGTCGGCCCGCAGGTTGTACCAAGCCTGGGGCAGTTCGCTTTCGTCCAAATAGATTTTGTAAGGGATTTGTGCCATGGTGTACCATCCTTTCAAACAAGAGAATTTGGCTTGCAGCTCAACCAACATGAAAAACGAAAAAGCGCACCCGTCCTAAACCACTTAGGACAGGTGCGCGAAACTTCGCATCTGCGGTGCCACCTAATTTCGCCCCTGGGGGCGCGCTCATCGCGTACACATGATACGCTAGCTGCTGTAACGGTCAGCCTCCGTCTCACCTAACGCCGCCTGTACAAACAGAGGCGCTCGGTTTGCCCTCGCGGGTCCATTCCCCCTTCCCTGCCACGCCGCGCTTTCACCGCCCGCGGCTCGCTTGGGAGCCAGTTGTGAAGAGGTACTCGTCCCGGTCACCGGTTTCAAGTTGATTGATTGTTGTTACTATAGCACTCTCCATTTCGTTTGTCAAGGGCTTTTTTGTAGATTTTTCCTCACGCTGTCACCAGCGTCCCCCGCTTCAGGCGGAACACCACGTCGGCCTTCCGGGCAAGTTCCCGGGAGTGGGTGACCACCACCACGCACTTGCCCATCTGGTGGGCGCTTTCCCGCAGAAGGGAGGCGATGCCCTGGGCGGAGTCCTCGTCCAGGCTGCCGGTGGGCTCGTCGGCCAAGATGACCGGGGCCTCGCTGGCCAGGGCCCGGGCGATGGCCACCCGCTGCTGCTGGCCGCCGGAGAGCCGCAGCACGCTGCGCCTGGCCTCCTCCTTCGTCAGGCCCAGGCGCTCCAAGAGGGGCAGCGGCGGCAGCTTGGAGGCCAGGGCCACGTTCTCCGCCGGCGTGAGGTAGTCAATCAAGTTGTAGGATTGAAAAATAAAGGCCGCATGGCGGCGCCGGTGCTGCCCCAGGCCTGTCTCCGCGATGTCCTTCCCCTGGAACAGGATGTGCCCGCCCTGGGGGCTGTCCAAGCCGCCCAGCAGTGAGAGCAGCGTGGTTTTCCCGCAGCCGGAGGGGCCCAGAATCGCGTACAGCCTGCCCTGCTCCAGCTGGCCGCTGGCGCCCCGCAGAAGGGGCTGCTGGCCATCGTAAGTGTACGTCAGGTTGACAAATTCCAAAAGGCTCATGGATATACCTCCTTCACTCCATTTGGGAGAGGATGTCTTTGGGCTTGCAGCGAAGCACCGTAGCCGCCGCCAGCAGCACTGCCAGCGCCAACAGCAGCGCCCCCAGGCCGTAGACCGCCGCCGCGTCTTGGAAGCGCACGGCCACGTCCAGCCCTTCCACGCCGTTGGCGGCCGCCAGGATGTCCCCTGCCCTCTCCCCCAGCAGGGCGGCCAGTCCCAAGGCGGCGGCCCCGGCGGGCAGCGCCAGCAGCAGGTTCTCCGCGAAAAATTGCAGCAGGATTTCCCCTTGCCCTTCCCCAGGGCCAGGAAAATCCCCACTTCCCGTTTCCGGCCGTGGGTCCACAGGAGCAGCAGCAGCGCCGCTAAAACCGCCCCTGTCACGGCAATCCCCGCCACCGCCGCGTCCATCATCCGCTGGAGGGAGGAGAGGGGCGTGGAAATCAAGTCGAACTGCTCCGTATCGGTGGAATAGGTAAAGGTCTTGCCCCGCAGCTGGGGCAGGGCCTGGATGGCCTCCAGCACCTGCTGGACGCGCTGGGCGGAATCCACGTAGACATCCAACGAGCCCAGCTCCAAGGTGGTTTCGTTCCACATCTTCTGATAGCTGTTGCCGTCGATATAGCCCTGGTTGGCGGCGATGCCATCGGCCATCATGGCGTCCTTCGTCATGCCCTCGGTGCCGCCGAAAATCCCCACAATGGTGAAGGTGTTTTCCGAGTCCGTGTCCAAATCGTACATGGTGACGCTGTCCCCCACGGACAGGCCGTTTTTATCCGTCAGCTCTTTGGAGAGCAGCACCGCGAAGGAGTCCTCCGGCTGGATGTGGCGGCCCTCCAGCAAAGTGTATTCCTCCTCCCGGAACACGTCCACCAGCTGGGAATCCCGCACGGCTGTGACCTGCCCCATGTTGCTGGCGGTATTGTCGCCGGCGCCCGGCAAAAAATGCAGCTGCTGGCTTTTGGCGTAGCCGTACTGCTCGGTGTTGTAGGCTCTCACCTGGCCCTGGGCGGCGGCCAAAATCTGGTCTATGCTCTCCTGGGAGACAACCGGCGCCGCCGCTTGGGTGATTTCCCCCTCCTCCAGCATCATCTGGGCGTAGGGCCGGATGGTAAAGGAAGCCCCCACGCTGGAACGCAGCTCCCGGGCGGCCTGGCCGGTGCCCTCCACCACGGAAACGCACAATTGTTGAGTTTTGGTTTCGTTGGAGTAGTTTTATCCCAAGGCAGGCTGCCAAAAAAAGCGAACCCCCAAAATGGGATTCGCGAACAAAACAAGCAAGCCTGCGTTGGGCTAGGCTGACAGTTTGGACACCCGCCGCAAGCACCAGCGGAAAGGCAAAAGAAAAGGCCGAACCTGGAACGCGGCGTGCGTCCAGGTTTCGCCAGGCTGAACAGCGAGGATGCCTATGAAAAACGCGGGCAACAAAAATCGCGAACCTCACCAAGATGAAGTTCGCGACTTGGGAGCGGCGGCTCGCCGCCAGGGTCGGGGCAACAAATTAGATGCCCGCTATAAGCGCCAGCGAAAAGGCAAAAGAAAAGGCCGAACCTGGAACGCGGATTGCGTCCAGGCTCAGCCTGGTCGAGGTGACAGGACTCGAACCTGCGGCCTCGTGGTCCCAAACCACGCGCGCTACCAACTGCGCAACACCTCGATACAGCTCCCCTTTGTGGGGAGCCTTTATATTATACTGGAAAAGAGGCCCCGCGTCAACGGTTTCTCGTCATTCCCGATACATCTTCGCCAAACCGCCCTCGCTGGTCTCCCGGTATTTGGAGAACAAGTCCCGGCCGGTCTCGTACATGGTCTTTACCACCATGTCGAAGGAAATCTTCCGGGTGTAGGTGAGGAAGTTTGCCAGGCTCAGGGCGTTGATGGCCCGCATGGCCGCCACGGCGTTGCGCTCGATGCAGGGAATCTGCACCAGGCCGCCGATGGGGTCGCAGGTCAGGCCCAGATGGTGCTCCATGGCCACCTCGGCAGCGTACTCGATTTGGTCCAGGTCCATGTGGTACAGCTCCGCCAGGCCCGCCGCCGCCATGGAGCAGGCGCTGCCAATCTCCGCCTGGCAGCCGCACTCCGCCCCAGAGATGGAGGCGTTTGTCTTGATGATATTCCCCACAATGCCCGCCGCCGCCAAGGCGTGGAGCATGTCCCTGTCGGAGAAGCCCAGCTGCTCCTGCTTAAAGACCAGCACCGCCGGCAGCACGCCGCTGGCCCCGCAGGTGGGGGCCGTCACCACCACGCCGCCGCCGGCGTTCTCCTCGCTGACGGCAAAGGCATAGGCGCAGACCTTGCGGTTCTCCCGGGTCTCGGGGCTTTCGTCCATGTGGCGCTGGCGCACCAGGTACTTGGCCTTGCGCTGGACGCCCAGCCCGCCGTGGAGCACCCCCTCGGTGTTGAGGCCCGCGTATACCGTAGCCTTCATCTGCTTCCACACGTCCCGCAGGTAGTCCCAGATTTCCGGGCCCTCGTTCTCCTCCACATACTGCCAGAGGAATTTCCCCTCCCGCTGGCAGTACTCCTTGATTTCCTGGAAGGTGGAAAGGGGGTACACATCCTGGGGCGCCACCGAGGGCTGGCCCTCTATCTCAATTTTGCCGCCGCCCACGCTGAACACCCGCCACCGGCCCAGCTGCTCCTCCCCCTGGAAGGCCAGCAGCTCCATGGTGTTGGGGTGGGGCAGGCTCTCCTCGGGGGTTTCCCGCTCCCAAAGGATTTCCGTGGGCAGGGGCGCAAAGGCGTCCTGGATGGCCACGTCTGTCAGGTGGCCCTTCCCTGTCTTGGCCAAGGAGCCATACAGCACCGCCTGGAAGCGCTCCGCCTGGGGAAAGGCCCGGCGGAACAAGACGGCGGCGTGGGAAGGCCCCATGGTGTGGGAGCTGGAAGGCCCCCGGCCAATGCGATACAATTCACGCAGTGATTCCATAACGAACAGTACCCCCAAAGCTTATCAAAATCCAACCCATATTGTACGGGAAAACAGCGGAAAAATCAACCCATCCGCCCTCACTCCAGCACGGAATAGACCAGGTTCTCCCACCGCAGGCGGGTGCCCACGTCCACCCCGTCGGGCAGCAGGGCCATGGCAATCATCATGGGCTCGCCATTGTCGTAAATATCCGTGCGCCGCAGGTAGGCGTACTCCCCGGCGATGCTCTCCACCACGTATTCATACGGTCCCATGTTCCATCCTCCTTTCCCGATTTTCTCTGCTGCATCCATCCTACCCTATCTTTCCCAAAAAAGCAAGAGTTCCCGCCCCACCTTCTTGACCGGAAGGGAATTTCCTGGGATAATAGGGAAAACGATTCTTTTTGCAGAAAGGGTGTTCTCTATGGAACTTGTACATTTCCAACCCCTCCCTGGCAGCGACGGCCACGTGACCGGCTACCTCCACACCCCCATCACCGAGATGGCCGTGCGGCGGGAGCGCTTCCCCACGGTGGTGCTGTGCCCCGGCGGCGCCTACATTGGCTGCTCGCTCCGTGAGGCCGACCCTGTGGCCCTGCGGTTTTTCGCCCGGGGGTACCAGGTGTTCACCTTGCTTTACTCCACCGGGGAGAAGGCAAAGGATTTCCAGCCCTTGAAAGAGCTCTCCGAAACCTTCCGGCTCATCCGGGAGAAGGCGGCGGACTACTGGGTGGACCCGGAGCGCATGGCCGTGTGCGGGTTCTCCGCCGGCGGGCACCTGGCGGCCTCTCTGGGCACCCTGTGGAACGACCCAGAGTTTTTGAAGCACTACGATAACCACGGCGGCCAGAACCGGCCCGACGCCATGGTTTTGTGCTACCCGGTCATCACCGCCGACGAATTTGCCCACGAGGGCTCCATCCGCAACGTCAGCGGCTGCCAGCCCGGCACCCCCGGCTACGAGTACTTCTCCCTGGACAAGCACGTCTCCCAGGACACCTGCCCGGCCTTTTTGTGGCACACCATGGAGGACGACTGCGTCCCCGTGGAGAACAGCCTGAAGATGCTCGCCGCCCTGCACAACGCCGGTGTGCCTGCCGAGGCCCACTTCTTCCCCCACGGCTGCCACGGCATGTCCGTGTGCACCCAGGAGACCGGCTCCCCCGACCCTTACAACGCCCGGTGGATGGACCTGTGCCTGGACTGGCTGGACAACACCTTTGGCTATCAGCTGTAACGCGCCCCGCTGGGATACAACAGAACAGAAAGAAAGGTGGCTGGCCCTTAGACAAGGCTACCATCTCAAAGAAAAACGGCGACGTATCCTCCTTGATACAACGCCGTTTTCTTGCTGTTGAGGAAACTGTCAATGCAGTTTCCCTGCTTATTGCCATTACAATCTATCCATTATAAATCAATCCTTTCTAAATATATCCAGTGTGTGATGAGAATAACCTACCATATCTTGTCTTTCGCAAGTGGCAAGATGATACTTTAAATACAGTTCATACATTCGCTCATCCATCTGGTCAATGGTTTCTCTCATGTGATTGGTATAGCCATCTGACGCAACAAAGTGAAGTTGCGTAACATGGAACTCTGAGCGGAGCTTATCAATGTCTTCCTTTCTGTGCAACTCAAATATGTCCCACGGCTTTGAGAAGGTATCAAATGTTTCTGTGTTTAGCATACATTTTTCAATGATGTTGTAGATTTCGCCACGAATAAAGCCGTATGATAAAACGCTCGCGTCCCCCATGCAATATGCTGCAAAAACAACGCCACCCTTCTTTGTCACTCGTATTGCTTCTGATAAGGCTTTTAGTTTATCTTCGGTTGTGAATAGGTGGTACATTGGGCCAAGCAGCAGAGTAATGTCATAAGTATCGCTCTCAAAGGCAGACAAATCTATAGCATTACCTTGTGTGATTGTGACGGGTTCGCCTTCCACGGTGTTTTGCTTGAAGATTTCGATATTATGCTCAACTAATTCGACCGCATCTACTCGATAGCCTTTCTGTGCCAAAGCGTGACTATATCGACCTGTTGCTGCGCCAATCTCCAAGACTCGCATATTTGGCTTGAGGTATTTTTCCACATATTTCATCGTGGTAAGATATTCCACCATGCCGTGTTTGGAAATAAGGCGACCGTCCTCATCATACCCCTCGTAATAATTTGCTAAGCAGTCTTTTGTTTCCATCTCAAAGCCTCCTATAAAAAAGTATAAAAAACAGTGCAGGCTAAGATTCACTCATAGCTTGCACTGCGTTTCGCTTAATCAGATTAGAAATACTACACTCTAATCACTTGAAAAAGTGTATAGCAATGTAAGCCCACCGAACTGCCAATAAGCAGGGACTGCGGGCTGCATAACGACTGCACGATTGAAACGGTCGATACGACTCAACATTGCCTTACCTCCAGAATAATATTAAACATTATATTCCTTATGGATTTCAGTTGTCAAGAGGTTACTGTGAATTTACTAGTTTAGACCTGCCACCTTTCTCACTTGTAGAATCCGGGGCTTACCCCCGCTCCAGGGCGATGACGCCGGTGCGGGCAATCTCCCGGATGCCGTAGGGGCGCAGCAAATCCAGCAGCGTTTCACAGCGCTCGTGCTCCCCGGCGTACTTTAAGGTGACCATGGACTTGGAGACGTCGGCCACCTCGGCTTTCATCAACGCGGCAATCTGGTTGACCTTCCCCAAGGTGGCGGGGTCGCAGGCCACCTTGACCAGCAGCAGCTCCGCAGTGACGGCGTCCGGGCCCAAGGAGCGCACCTTGATGACGGGGATGACCTTGTTCAGCTGCTTCTCCACCTGCTCTAGGATGTGGTCGTCCCCCTGGCCCACAATGGTCATGCGGGACATGGTGGGGTCCTCGGTGGTGCCCACGGCAAGGCTGTCGATGTTGTAGCCCCGCCGGGCAAACAGGCTGACCACCTTGGACAGGACGCCGGGCTGGTTCTCCACCAGCACGGACAGGGTGTATTTCATGGAGTATCCCTTCCTTTCACACCGAGGGCGTTTCCGGGTCCACCCGGCACACCAGCACGCAGGGCCGGGGGGACTGGAGCATCTCTTGGGCCAGCCGCTCGGCCTCCCGGTTGTTTTTGGCCAAGGCGGCGGGGATGCCGTAGGCCTGGCACAAAGCCACGAAATCCGGGTTGCCGTCCATGTGGGTGGCGATGTGCCGCCGGGCGTAGTGGCTGTTTTGATACTCCCGCACCATGCCCAGGCGGCGGTTGTCAAAGACCACGATTTTCAGCGGTGCGTGGGAGGCCACCACCGTGGCCAGCTCGCACAGGCTCATCTGGAAGGCGCCGTCCCCGCACACAGCCAGCACCTGGCGCCGGGGCTTTGCCAGCTTGGCCCCCAAAGCCGCGGGCAAGGCGTAGCCCATGGTGCCCAGGCCCCCGCTGGTGAGGAACCGCCCCTCCCGCTGGGTGAAGTTGATGGCCGCCCAAATCTGCCCCTGGCCCGGGTCGGCGGTGAGGATGGCGTCCTCCTCCATCATGGCGGAGAGCTTGCGGATAAAGGAGCGGGGCTCTACAAAGTCCTCCCTATCCTGGCCCCGGGGGACGAACTCCCGCTTATAGCGCAGCACCCGCTCCACCCAGTCCTGGCAGCCCACCGGCTGCACCTTCTCCGCCAGGGCGGCCAGCACCTGCTTGACGTCCCCCACAATGGGGATGTCCGCCCGCATGTTCTTGCCAATCTCCGCCGGGTCGATGTCGATATGGATGGTGCGTGCCTGCTCGGCAATCTGGTTGGGCAGGGCGATGGCCCTATCCCCCACCCGGGCGCCGCAGAGGATGATGAGGTCCGCTTCGCCGATGGCCCGGTTGGCGTAGCTGCGGCCATAGCGGCCAATCATCCCCAAGTACACCGGGCTGCCCATGGGCATCACCCCAATGCCCATCATGGTGGACACAATGGGGATGCCGCTTTTCTCCGCGAAGGCGGTCATCTCCTCCCGGGCGCCGGCGAGCACCACACCGCCCCCGCAGCAGATGATGGGCCGCCGGGCCTCGCCGATGGCCTCTAAGGCACGCTTGAGCTGCACCGGGTGGCCCGCCGTCTTGGGCTTGTAGCCGGGGATGTCCGCCTTCTCCGGGTAGGAGAAGGACGGCGCCAAGGCCTCTTGAACGTCCTCGGGCACGTCGATGAGCACCGGCCCCGGCCTGCCGGTGGAGGCGATGTGGAAGGCCTCTTTAAACACCCGGGGCAGGTCCTCCACAGACTTTACCAGGTAGCTGTGCTTGGTAAAGGACTCGCAGGCGCCGGTGATGTCCGCCTCTTGGAACACGTCCCGGCCCAGCTGCTCCAAATTCACCTGGCCGGTGATGGCGACGATGGGGATGGAGTCCATATAGGCCGTGGCAATGCCGGTGATTAAGTTGGTGGCCCCAGGGCCCGAGGTGGCCACGCACACCCCCGGCCTGCCGCTGGCCCGGGCATAGCCGCTGGCCATGTGGGCGGCGTTCTGCTCGCTGCGCACCAGCACATGGCGGATGGGGGAATCGTACAGGGCGTCGTAAAAAGGGCAGATGGCAGCCCCCGGATAGCCAAAAAGGATGTCCACCCCCTCGGCCTCCAGACACTTTACCATGATTTCACCGCCGGTCAACATGCTTCCACTCCCTCACTGCTGGGGCGGCAGGAACACCGCCCCGTCATAGGTGGCCCCCAGCTGGCCGCCGGAATAGGCAAAGCCGCCGCCAGAGGGCGTCAAGGTAATCTCCCCCACATCGCTGCCAGCCGTGCCCTGGGCCGTGCTGTCCGTGGGGGTGAGGACGTAGCCGTCCCCCTCCTGGGCATAGGTGCCGGAGATGGTCACACTGCCATCGTAAAAGGAGGCAAACAGCGCAAACGTCCCATCGGGGTACAAGGTGATGGTGGGCTCGTAGCCCGCCTCGGCCCCGGAATCCTGCTGGGTGAGCACCAGCACCCCCTCCGCCGCGGAGGAAGCGCTCTCCCCCTGGGAGGGCTCCGCCTGCCGGGGCTGGGGCGTCGCCGCCTGCACAGAGCTCTCCTGCTGGGAGCTCTCCGCCTGGGAGGAGACCAAGCTGGGCTGGCTTTCCGCCCCAGCGGTGGGATTCGCCCCGCCGCAGGCCGCCAGCGCCAAGGCCAGGGCCGCCCCGCACAACATCAAACACACACGCCGCTTCATAGGCCGGCCCTCACTCAATGGAGCGCTGGGCACAGGCGTTTAAGTCCATGCCGGCGGTGTTCCCCGCCAGGTACTCGTAGTACCCCTGGGAGGCAATCATGGCGGCGTTGTCCCCGCACAGGGGCTTGTCCGGCAGGTAGACTTTTAACCCCCGCTCCCGGGCCAGGCGCTCCAGCTCCCGGCGCAGCAGCCGGTTGGCGGAAACACCCCCGGCGGCGGCCAAGGTCTTGGCGCCGGTCATCTCCGCGGCCTTGAAGAAGTTCTCCGTCAGGCAGGAGACCACCGCCTTCCGGTAGGAGGCGCACAGGTCCGGCACGGAGATTTCCTCGCCCTTTTGCCGGGCGTTGTTCAGCAGGTTCAGCACGGCGGTTTTCAGGCCGGAAAAACTGAAGTCCAGGGGCGCGCCCTCCACGTGGGGATGGGGCAGCTTGTAGGCGTTGGGGTCGCCCTCCTCGGCGATGCGGTCCATCTCCACCCCGCCGGGGTAGGGGATGCCCATGGCCCGGGCGGCCTTGTCAAAGGCCTCCCCCGCGGCGTCGTCCCGGGTGCGGCCCAGGATTTTCAGCTTGGTGTAGTCCTCCACCTGGACGATGTGGCTGTGCCCTCCCGAGGCCACCAGGCACAAAAAGGGCGGCTCCAGCCTGGCGTCGCTGAGATACCCCGAAGCGATGTGCCCCCGCAAATGGTGCACCGGCACCAGGGGCAGGCCCGTGGCCAAGGACAGCCCCTTGGCGAAGTTCACCCCCACCAGCAGCGCGCCGATGAGCCCCGGGGCGTAGGTGACGGCGATGGCGTCCACCTGGGAGAGCTTTTTGCGGCCCCGCTCCAGGGCCTCCTGCACCACGGCCACAATGGCCTCGCTGTGGCGGCGGGAGGCGATTTCCGGCACCACGCCGCCGTAGATTTTGTGCTCCTCCACCTGGGAGGCCACCACCGAGGAGAGGATTTTCCTCCCGTCCTCCACCAAGGCGGCGGCGGTCTCGTCGCAGGAGCTTTCAATGCCCAATACTATCATGCCTTGCCCTCCTTTTGGAAACGCCGGGTGAGGATAAGGGCGTCCTCGGTGGGGTCGTTGTAGAAGTTCCGGCGGCGGCCCTCCTCCAGAAAGCCCAGCTTGGTGTACAGCCCCACCGCCGGCCGGTTGGAGGGGCGCACCTCCAAAGAGATGTACTCCGCCCCCCGGCGCTGGGCCTCGTGGACCAAGGCCAGCACAATGGCGGTGCCCACGCCTTTTTTCCGGTGGTGGCCAAACACGGCGATGTTGTCCACATAGCACTCCTGATGGGTGCAGTGCATGCCGCCATAGCCCAAAATTTTGTCGCCGTCCACCGCGGTGACAAAATAGGCGTTGGGGTTGTGCACCTCGTCCTCAATGGCCCGCTGGCTCCAGGGGTGGGAGAAGCACAGCTTTTCCAGCTCGGCCAGGATCTCGCAATGCTCCTTCTGCAATCTGACAATTTCCATAAGTATTCGCTCGTTTCCTTTCCTCATGGCAATAAAACAACAAGTCTATTATATACCGCAAGGCCGCAAAACTCAAGGGCAGGGCGGGTTTCTGCCTGCCGCGCCCAAAAAAAGAAGCGCCAAAGCCGCGCTTTTGGCAGCTTTCGCGCTTCTTGCCGTACGTTAGGGGCGGGGCCGGCTGCCCTCTGGAAAGGGCGACGGCGGGGGCATGGTGTTGTCGAACACCAGCAGCCGGGTGACGTAGCTCTCGTAGAACACCTCCAGCTGCTGGACCAGCTTGTCCCGGCAGGCCCGGTAGTCCTCCAGGGGGGCCCCATAGGGGTCGGCGATGTACTTGGGGATGTAGATTTTCGTCTGGGGCACCCCGGCCTGGGCCAGGACTGTCTCTTATAC
>OJQW01000643.1_pt1 | contig 13701 bp, 10 predicted proteins | sample 1599041 | NCBI WGS metagenome assembly OJQW01 (sample SAMN03922518, study PRJEB24848) | human gut metagenome | isolation source: stool sample | host: Homo sapiens | place: Germany | collected 2010-02
ATTTTATATCGATATACTTGTTGGTATAATATGTTCCATCTTTACTTAGGATTGGTTTGAAAACATGTTTATAGAGGATTGTGTGCATTGGGGCACTTTTTTCTAACAATTCAAACCAATACATTCCCTCCATATGTGTTGTATAGCATCTTTATATTGTCTACTTTTGCGCCTAAGTAGGAATAGGTTTTATCAAGAGAGATGGCAAAGAGAAAAAGCGCAAGGAAACCGCGGAAAAAAGTTCAAAAGACTTCGTCTTTCCTTTCCACAGTGAAGCGAATGTTTATTGGCGCCTTTATTGTAGTGGCTTGTTTTATAGGGGTTCTGTTTATATATGATTATTTTGTTCCGATGGCCGGACACAAACCGGCGGCTTTGGAGAAAAAGGGACAGGAAGTCGTTTCTTCAAAAAAGGCTGCAACCGCTCCGAAACAAAAGATACAGGACAAAACATCTGCCAATAAGACTCTTGCCAAGTCTTCCACAAAAACATTTAAAATCCCCGCAAATACAGAGATACCCCGCCTAAAGGAGAAACGCCAGGAGCAGGTTATCAAGCACGAAGGATATACGGTTTCTTATAATTCCGAGTACCGTATAGCTAACTGGGTCGCGTACGAATTGACGGCAACGGAAGCCAAAAGCAAAAAGACGGAACGTTCTAATAAGTTTGTACCCGACCCGCAGGTGAAAGGTTCGACGGCGATGAACGAAGATTATACGCGTTCCGGCTACGATCGTGGCCATTTAGCTCCGGCAGGTGATATGAAATGGTCTGCAAAAGCCATGCGCGAGTCTTTTTACCTGAGCAATATCTGCCCGCAAAAACCGAAATTAAACCGGGGCATATGGAAAGACCTGGAGGAACAGTGCCGCTTGTGGGCGTTGGATAACGGTTCGCTTTTGATTGTTACGGGCCCCGTTATTACAGGCGATATGAAACGGTTGGGAAAAAACAGGGTTGCGATACCCAAAGCCTTTTATAAGGTATTGTGTTATCATACGGAGAAAGGCTATAAGGGTATCGGATTTCTTTTCGAGAATAGGGATTATAAAGATAATTCGCTGAAATCGATGGCGATACCTATCGACAGCGTGGAGAAGGCAACAGGTATTGACTTTTTCCCGTCTATCCCCGACGATCAGGAAAACGAAATGGAAGCGGCGGTTGATTGGAGCCGTTGGTCATTTTAATGCGTATATCCGAAAAATTATCGGAGGGTACACTTTGAAATCCGGTCGGAACCGGAACAATAGATTTTAAAAGAATGTTGTATTCTCTGGGTATGCAATTAATAGTCAGAATATAATAGTAATAATAAATAACTAAATGCAAGTTATCATGAATGGTAAATTAATCCCTGTTTTTGTATTGGCAGCATTGATGTCGTGTAGTCAGCCGCCGGTGAAGGAGCAAGGTCCCCGTCCGGTAAAGTTGGCGGAAGTGACCTCATTGAATCTTGTGGAAAAGTCGTTTAGCGGTGTCGTATCGCCGGATCAGTTCAGTGATCTGGCCTTTAAAATGTCCGGACCGCTGATTTCGCTGAAGGTGGATGAAGGACAAAAAGTCCGTACGGGACAGGTCGTGGCAGAGATCGACCCTCAGGATTTCAAATGGGAATATGAAGCGAAAAAAGCCTCTTTTCAAACTGCCGAAGCACAGTTGCAACGTGCGAAGAAGCTGTTATCCAAACAGGCTATTTCGAAGCAGGAATATGAAACGACCGAAGCTTCCTATTCGAATGCAAAGGCTGCATTCGAATATGCGCAGAATCAGCTGGAACAAACGAAACTGCGTGCTCCGTTCGATGGATTTATCCAGAAGAAATATGTCGAGAATTATCAGAAGGTACAGGCCGGGCAAGGGATCGTTTGCTTGATTAACCCGAACAAGTTGCAGATCCAGTATACGATGCCTGAAACGAACATTACCTATTTCTCGACTCCTTATCAGATCTATGTGGAGTTTGATAACTACAAGGGAATCCGTTTCAAAGCGAAAGTGAAGGAATATGTGGAAGCGTCTCCCGATGGTTCCGGCGTTCCCGTTTTCCTATATATCGACGATCCCGAATTTAATCTGAACAAATACAAAGTGGCTGTCGGCTTCTCCTGTCGCGTGGTGCTGCATATCGAGAGTGCAAGCTTTAACGAGGGAGCGGTGTTGGTGCCTCTTTCCGCTATTGTAGCGAGTGAAGAAAATAACGACAAATTTGTCTTTGTTTATAATGCCCAGTCGCAAAAGGTAGAACGTCGCCAGATCGAAGAATCCGGACTGGTAGGAAAAGACAATGTTATAATAACCAAAGGGCTGAAAGCCGGTGACCAGGTCGTTTCCGCCGGGGCTACCCGCCTGGTTGAAGGACAACAGGTAAAAGTATTAACAGATTAAGCTGATAAATAATGAATCTTCCAGTATATTCTTTAGAGAATAAGAAGATTATATATTTCTTTTTGGCTATCATGCTGATAGGAGGTATATATTCTTTCTTTAAATTGCCGAAGAAGGAGGACTCGCCTTTCGTAATCAAGCAGGCTGTTTTGGTTACGCAATATCCGGGTGCTACTCCTCAGGAGGTAGAAAAATTGATAACGGAACCTATCGAGAGGGAAATTCAGTCCATGTCGGATGTTTTTCAGATCAAGTCTGAATCTTATTTCGGCATGTCGAAGATCTCGATCGAGTTGCAGCCGACTTTGGCCCCGGATTATATGCCGGTCAAGTGGGACGAATTGCGTCGTAAGGTGGCTAACATACAGCCTCGCCTTCCGAGTGGCGCCTCTGCCATCAATGTGAGTGATGATTTCGGGGACGTGTTCGGTATCTATTACGCCCTGACAGCCGACGAAGGTTTTACCTACGACGATATGCGCGATTGGGCGCAGAAGATCAAGACCGAGCTGACTCCTATTCAGGGTGTGCAGAAGGTCTATCTGTTTGCGGAACAGACGCAGGTCGTGAATGTGCGTATCTCGGTTCCCAAGCTGGCGAATTTGGGGATCGATCCGAATTCGATTCAGCAAGTCCTGCAAACCCAGAACCTGCTGGTCAATACGGGTGAGATCATGACCGGGACCTACCAGCTTCGTGTACGTGCCGAAGGTACTTATAAAAGTATAGAGGATATACGCGACCAGCTGATCGTGACAAAGGGTGGAGGCGAAGTACGCCTGGGTGATATCGCAACCATCGAACGAGGCTATATGGACCCGCCTTCCAACCTGATGCGTGTGGATGGCAAACGGGCCATCGGTATCGGTGTGGCTACGGGTGCGAAAGATGATGTGGTGGCTGTCGGTGACGCTGTTGCCGAACATTTGAAAGAGATGGAACAGCTTTTCCCGATCGGTATGGAACTGAAAACCATCTATCCGGAAAATCAGATTGCCAACGAGGCGAATAACGGATTTATCCTGAATCTGATCGAATCGTTGCTCATCGTTATCGTGATTATCTTCCTTGTGATGGGATCGCGTGCAGGTATGCTGGTGGGTAGTTCACTGCTATTCTCGGTTGGCGGAACGTTGCTGATTATGCTGATCTGGGGTGTCGGGCTGAACCGTACGTCTCTTGCTGCTTTCATCATTGCGATGGGTATGCTGGTGGATAACGCGATTGTGGTGACCGATAATGCGCAGGTCGGTATCAAGCGCGGTCTGTCACGCTATCAGGCGCTGGTCGATGGGGCCACCAAACCGCAGTGGGCGTTGTTGGGTGCGACCTTTATCGCTGTTTGTTCTTTCTTGCCGATGTATTTGGCGCCAGCTTCGGTGGCCGAAATTGTCAAGCCATTGTTTATCGTGCTTGGTGTATCCTTGGGGTTAAGTTGGATATTGGCTTTGACGCAAACGACGACTTTCGGGAATTTCATCTTGAAGGAGGCGAAACCGGGTGAATCCAAAGATCCCTATGACACCAAACTGTACCATAAGTTTGAAAATGTGCTGGGACGTCTGATCAAACGTCGTTATCTCACGCTTACTTCGGTGGTGGCAACCTTGTTCTTGTCTTTGTTCATCATGAGCATTATGCCGCAGAGCTTCTTCCCGATCATGAACAAGCCCTATTTTCGTGCCGACCTGATCTTCCCGGAAGGGTATGGGATCGACGATGTGGAAAGGAATGTGATCAAGATAGAAGAGTATCTCAAGAATAATGATAAGATCAAATCCTATTCGTTCACGCTGGGAGGTTCGCCGGTACGTTATTATCTGGCAAGTTCGTCTATCGGTCCGAAGCCGAACTTCGCCAATGTCCTGATCGAAACCAAGGACGCGAAAGATGCACAGAGCGAGGAAAACAAGTTCTATGAATATATGGTCGCCAACTATCCGGATATTTTGACTCGTTCAGCTTTGTTTGCTTTGTCTCCTGTGCCTGATGCTGCAATTGAAATCGGGTTTGTTGGCGATAATATCGATACGTTGGTGGCTCTGACACAGCGTGCACAAGAAATCGCCCGCAAGAACGACATGGTGATGGAAGTGCGCAACAGCTGGGGAAACAAGGTTCCGGTATGGAAGCCGTTGTACTCGCAGGAAAAAGGTCTCCGTTTAGGTATCACCCGTCAGCAGATGGCTTATTCGCTTCGTTCGGCAACCAATGGCGTGCCTTTAGGCGAATATCGCGAAGGAGATGTGTTTATGCCGATCCTGCTGAAAGATGCCGATCGCGATTCGATGAACCTGAACGATATCAAGACTTTGCCTGTCTACAGCGCCAAGGGGCGTTCTGTCAAAGTGGAGCAGGTGATCGACGACTTCTCGCTTGATTATGAGTACAGTGTCGTGAAGCGTTATAATCGTCAGCGTTATATGATGATGCAGTGCGAGCCGAAACGCGGAGCCAATACGATGGCTGCTTTCAGCCAGTTGTGGCAGGATATCCAGCAAGAGGTGCAGGTTCCCGAAGGATACAAACTGCAATACTTCGGCGAACAGTCTGAACAGGATAAAGGTAACAAGGCGATTGCTGCCAATATTCCGTTGATGTTCGGTCTGATCTATCTCACCCTGTTGTTCCTCTTCCCGAAATACTACCGGAAGCCGGTCTTGATTATGTGTATGTTGCCTCTGATCTTCATCGGTGTGGTATTGGGGTTGCTGGTGTTTGGCAAGTCGCTCGATTTCTTTGCCATGTTAGGTCTGTTAGGTCTGATCGGTATGAATATCAAGAATGCGATCGTGCTGGTGGACGAAATAGGATTGCAGCTTGACAGTGGCCTGGCGCCGGTCAATGCGGTGATCGAGGCAACCAAGACGCGTATCGTTCCGGTGACGATGGCATCGGGGACAACGATTTTGGGTATGTTGCCATTGTTGGGCGATGCCATGTTTGCCGGTATGGCGGCGACGATCATGGGAGGTCTGTTCGTTTCGACCATCCTGACCATCTTCGTGCTTCCGGTGACCTATTGTATATTCTTTAAGATTAAATCGGTATAATGAGTATGAGAAATAAAATAATTATCGGTTGTATGCTGTTGGGGGCTTTATCGGTGGGAGCACAGGAAAAGCCCGTCACGGCTGCGGACTACAAGCAGAAAGTGCTTGAATATAGCCGCCAGATCAAACAGAGTGCGGAAGAACGTATTGCGATGCAGCATGCTATCAAGGCGGCCAAGACCGCTTTCTTCCCGGCTGTCGATTTCTCCGGCAGCTACCAGTACCGTATCAATAAGTACGATTTGGATTTCGGCCCCGGCATGGCTGTCGAAATGGATCATAACACCTATAGTTTGGGAGCTACCGTAAGTCAGCCGATCTATGCCGGCGGACAAATCTACAACAATTACAAGGCCGCCCAGATACAGGGACAGATCGCTTCCGAGGCGGAAGACCTGACGACGGATAATATCGTGTATGCCGCCGACCTGAACTACTGGTCTGCTGCTGCCCGTAAAGGCATGTACGATGTCATGTGCCAGTATGTCGATATTGTGCAGGAATTGGCAAACGTGCTGACAACCCGTTTCAATGACGGGCAGATCAGTAAGACCGACCTCTTGCAGGTACAGTCCCGTTTGAAAGAAGCGGAATTGAACAAAAGCGCTGCGTACAAAGATTATCAGATCGCCTTGCAGAACCTGAATGTGCTAATGGGTGTTCCTCCTATGACACCGGTGGAGATTGCCGATGCCATCACGACGGTGCAGCCGTTGCCGATGCACATAGGGGAAGAGGCCGCTTTGCAGAACCGGCCGGATTTCACGATCTCTAAATTGAATATCGAATACCAGAAACGGCAGATCAATTTGTCAAAAGCAAAGTATAATCCGACACTGGCTATCGGTTTTCAGGGAACCTGGGGCACTCCGATGTTGAACGTGAAAGGGTCCGACCAGCTTTGGACACCTGCCGTGTTCGCCTCCCTAAAGATACCTTTGTTCCGTTGGGGAGCCCGTTTCAAGGAGGTGAATTCCCAAAAAGCTATCTTACGCAGTAAGGAATATGTTATGGATTACACCCGCGACCAGATTTCCCAGGAGGTAGCCAATTCCTGGACCAGCCTGACGGAAAACACGAAGCAGATCGATGTTGCCGAAGAAGCCTGCAAGATCGCTGAGGAAAATCTCGACCTGAATACGTTCAGCTATAAAGAGGGAAAACTTCCGATCCTCGATGTCCTTTCCGCCCAGCTTTCCTGGATTCAGTCCTATAGCAGCTTGATTCAGACTTGGTATCAGCAGAAAGCGTCTCTCGCCCAGTATAACAAGGCGGTGGGTATTCGTCGCTTGCAGTAATCGGAAAACACCTTTATCACAATCTTTTTAGGCACGGATTTCACGGATTTATACGGATGAATTTATTTTTTCCGTGTTTTCCGTGAAATCCGTGCCTAAATTATATCTATTAGTAAGCAAAATTTTGCTTCGACACAGCTCCCTGCCAAGAGCAGAAACAAATGCAAATATTATTGAAACTCCTTTTTCAGTTTCGCCACCCATTTCAGTATCCGTTCCTCCGTCTGTTCGGACTGATTCTCGATATCGAGGGGAAGTCCCAGGAAATGCCCTTCCTTAACGGCCCGTGATTGGGTGAAATGGTAGTCGTTGACAGGCATGAAACCGATCAGTTCCGCATTGCTTTTGGTAAAGGCTTCCGCCAGAATGCCGATCCCATCGACAAAATTGTCGGGATAGCGTTCTTGGTCTCCGAGCCCGAATAGTGCGACTTTCTTGCCCGTCATGTCGATGGATTCTATTTCCGGCATGAACTCGTCCCAGTAAGTCGGCAGTTCTCCGTCGAACCAGGTGGAAGTTCCGGCAATAATATTGTCGAACGATTCGAACTCCTTGCGTGTCGCCCCTTCTATCGGGATCAGGACGACTTCGTTTTCTGCGAATGCTTCTTGTATTTTCAAAGCGACTACGGCTGTTTTAGCGGTTGTGCCACCATAGAATAAACCTATTTTCTTCATTTTGTATGTTGTTTATAGAAGGTGTGTCAAAACTATCCTGTTCCCGCACCCCTCGCGGGATCGCATTAAAACCGGCCCTATAAAATCTGATTGATAAGGTCTGTCCTTTTGCGGCCCCGCATCAAGCGCGGGGACAAGAAGATTTTGATATACCCTCTTCATTAATATTCCAATAATGCTTTTGCTGCGTTGTAGATCCGTTCTTCTCCGGGCAGGATCGCCTTTTCGAGGACCGGATGGAAACCGACAGGGGTAAAGGTAGAACCGACGCGTTGGATCGGAGCATCCAGGTATCGGAACATTTCCGTGCCGACGATACCGGCTATTTCCGCTCCGAAACCTGAGAACACTTTGTCTTCATGTACGATCAGCACCTTGCCGGTTTTTTTCACGGAAGCGAAGATCGTTTCCGTATCGAGTGGGATCAGCGAGCGGATGTCGATGACTTCCACGTCCCAGTTATGCTCTTTCTTCAACCTCTCGGCGACACTGAGGCAGAAATGCGTGGTATTGCCATATGTGATCATGCTCAGGTCGCTGCCCGGCCGGCGGATACGGGCTTTCCCGAAAGGAACTTCGAAGTCTTCCGGCACAAAACCGGCTGCTTCGACCGAGTTATATTGCGCTTTCGGTTCGAGAAAGACGGTAAAGCCCTTCGAACGTATGCTGGTGCGCAACAGTCCTGCCGCATCATCGGCAAAAGAAGGATAGACGATGCGGGCTCCCGGAATGGAGGTCAGCGCCCCTTCGATCGTTTGCGAGTGGTAGAGCCCTCCGCCGATATAACCGCCCGATGCCAGGCGGAGTGTCAGGTTAGGGGTGAACTGTCCGTTGCTTCGCCAGTATTCGTGTGTACATTCGACATATTGCTCGATGGCCGGCCAGAAATAATCGGCAAATTCGGCTCCTTCCACCACGACATGTATTTTCGGGTCGAAGCGGCACATGCCGTTGGCCGTACCCACGATGTAGTCTTCGGCGATGGGAGCGTTGAAGATACGCTTCGGCCCGAACTCCTGTTGCATACCTTTGGTGACGTTGAACACGCCGCCTTTGTCTTTGTTAGCCACATCCTGTCCCCACAGGAATGTATCCGGGTTATGGCGGAATTCTGTTTTCAGTGTTTCGTTGATTGCGGTTACCAGTGTTCTTTTTTCGCCTGTGCTTCTATCTGCTTCAGTTCATCTTCGGTTAGGCGATTGTAACGGAGCAGCATACGGCGGAATTTTTGCAGCGGATCGGCTGCTTTCACGTAGGCAAGTTCGTTTTCATCGCGATACAAAGTCTGCTTGTCGGAGTTCGAATGGGAGCCGATGCGTACGCAGTTTGCATGGACGATCACCGGATTATGCGTATTGATCGCATGTTCGCGGGCTTCGGTCATGGCGTTCATCGAGTCGAAAACGTCTTTTCCGTTGCAGTGGATGATGCGCAGGTTTTTGAAGCCTGAGAAGTTGTCGGCTACCTTGCGGTTGGCCGTCTGATCCTTTTTGGGGACGGAGATGCCGTAGCCGTTGTCCTGCAAGACAAAGATAACGGGGAGCTGCTCGTTGCTCGCCCCGTTGATGGCTTCGTAGACGTAGCCCTCGGAAGTGGCGGACTCGCCGTGCGAAGTGATCGCGACGCCTTTATGGTCGTAATAAACCATTGCACGGGCGACACCTACGGCGTGCAGGTCGTGTGTCCCGGTCGCCGAGGAGATGTTCTCGATATGCCACTCCGGCTTGGCGAAGTGGTTGGACATATGCCGTCCGCCGCTGGACGGATCGGTCGCTTTCGAGATGCCGTTCAGGATGATTTCTTCCGCCGTCATTCCGGCAGACAGGACGGTCAGCATATCGCGGTAGTAGGGAAAGAGGTAATCCTCTCCCCGGTGGAATACCTGCCCGATGGCGAGCTGGATGCCGTCGTGTCCGGCATAAGGGGCATGATAGGACCAGCCTAAGGACTGGAGCAGGTAAGAAGGCGCCTTTTCATCGAGCGCCCTGCCGAGACTCATCAGGTAATACCATTTGCGAAGGGTCTCGGTATCGGCCGTTTTTATATCGTATCGTTTCATACTTGATTATTTTGTGTGTTGTTTTAATAGTTTTGTGATATGTTACTTTTGGCTTGACCCAAAAGTAACCAAAAAGTCAAGGCTTAACCGTCCGGTCTACTCTGGGCAAAGACTACGCTGTCGCCTGCGAAACTCGCTTCGCTCAAACAGCGCAGGCTCCGGACGCTTCGTCTTTACCCTCCGCTTGACGCCCGTCCGCTTAGGCCTTTCCAAGAAAGCTCCGCTTTCTTTTGGGATTGCCGATACTGATCGTTCTTTTGCGTCCCCGTGCGGGGCACGGGGACAAGCCTGTTCCCGCACTTGATGCGGGATCACAAAGGAGCAGGCAGCATTGGCAATCCCTGAAGAGCCGTCAGGCTCTATTTCCGGCCTAAGCTGGTGAGCGTAAAGCGCAGAGACCGCAGTGAGCGTCCGGAGCGTCTGCTGTTTGAGCGAAGCGAGTTTCAGACGCGACAGCGAACGAAGGGAACGGAGTAGCGAGCCAGCTTAAGCCTTGATCTTTTGGTTACTTTTGGATCAAGCCAAAAGTAACAGATAAATCATCATTTATCCCAGTTCTCCAGATAATCCGCTACGCGTCGCAGGAACTCTCCACCCAGTGCTCCGTTGATGATCCGGTGGTCGTACGACAGGGACAGGTACATCTTGTGGCGAATTGCGATTGTATCTCCTTCGGGTGTCTCCACGACGGCCGGTTTCTTTTCGATGAAGCCGACGCCTAAGATGGCTACCTGTGGCTGGTTGATGATCGGCGTACCGAACAGGCTCTTGAACGAACCGAAGTTGGTGATCGTGAAAGTTCCGTCTTGTATATCGTCTGGCATCAGCTTACCCGTGCGTGCTTTGGCGGCAAGAGTGTCGATGTTGGCAGCAAGGCCGTTCAGATTCAACTTGTCTGCATCATGAATAACCGGTACGATCAGGTTACCGTCGGGCAGCGACACGGCGATACCCAGGTTAATATGCTTTTTCAGAATGACTTTGTAGCCGTCGACCGAAGCGTTCACGTGCGGGAATTCAGCCAGTGCCTTTGCTGTAGCTTCCGCTATGGCAGGCATGAAAGTGAGTGCTACACCTTCACGTTTGAAAAATGCGTCTTTCGTGCGGTTGCGCCATTTTACCAGACGGGTGACGTCGGCTTCGACAACAGTTGTAACGTGGGGAGACACTTTTTTCGACATGACCATATGGTCTGATATGATACGGGCAACGCGGTCCATTTCGACCGTTTCGTCTTCGGTAACAGATGCCGGGTTGCGTCGATCGTCGATGGTGGGCTGCGTCGGTTGGTGATGGTGGACACCATCGACCGGAGATGGTGGGTTACGTCGATCGGAGATGGTGGGCTGCGTCGACGGTTGACGCAAGTTTTCGGTATCACTTTGTGGGATGATGCCACTTTTCTTGGTCGTGATATAATCTTTAATATCTTTTTTACTGAGTCGTCCTTCGTAGCCGGTTCCCGGAATCGCGTCCAGTTCGGCTTGCGATATTTTGGCTTCCTGTGCTAATTTCAGCACGATGGGAGAATACCATCTTCCGTCTTCTTCCTTGGATGATTTGACGGGCTGGGCGGGTTCTGCCGGTACAGACTGTACCATTGTGCTTTCGTCGCTTTTAGCTGCGGCAGGAGTGGTACTTTCGGGTGCTTCTCCCTCTTCGCCTTCCAGTTGGATCAGGGCGACGGTTGTACCGACGGCCACCGTATCGCCTTCGGAAAACAGCAGTTCGAGCACCTTTCCTGCAACCGGAGAGGGTATTTCCGCACTGACTTTGGCGGTGCTCACTTCAAAGAGGACATCGTCTTCTTGAACAGCGTCGCCTACTTTGACGGACCAGGAGACAATCGTCCCTTCAGTGATGCTTTCGCCCAGTTTGGGCATTTTTATTTCAAATGTCGACATAGTTTAAATGTGTATTTTATGTTCTGATATTGAAGTTCCAGGCCGACGTCGCGTATTTGTTGTCACGTAGGGACCGGATGGCGTTCAAATCGTCTTCAGTGAATGAATAGGGACGGGTGTCCGTCTTGTTTTCTGTAAAATAGTTCAGGAGTGCGTCTCTGAATTCTCCGATAGATACCGCTTTACGGGTATAGGTGCATATGTTGGTGACCGGGCTTCTTACGGATTTGACATAAAAAGGAGCGGGCTTCATTTCTTTTTTTTCCGGTTTCCGTTCTGTATTTTTGAGGGCGGTCGTCAGGCGATACAGGTCGGTGGAGAAAAGGAGGGTGGCGTGGTGCAAGATCCTCCCTTTGTGGATGGATTGCGCACTGCCCGATATTTTCAACCCGTCGATCGTGAGTGCCTGCCGCTCGTCAGCCTCTGCCCGGATGCCGAATGTGGCAAGGAAGGCGATCAGCCGGGCTGTGAATATGCCTGATGCGAGTTCCTTGCTGTTTTGTATAAAAGTGATATTCAGGTTGCCGGAATCGTGATAGACGGCTCCGCCACCGGAATAACGGCGTACGACTTTGATATGCTTCTCCTGAATATAGTTTCGGTTTATCTCGTCCCATGCGTTCTGGTGCTTACCGATGATGACGGACGGTTCGTTCTGCCACAACATGAAGATGTCGTCCGAAAAGTTCTTGAGCAGATACTCCTCGGCTGCCAAGTTGAACCAGGCATCCGTGTATGGATTGTTGATATAAAGCATTATCAGAGGTAGAGACTTTCATGTATCACCTCTCCGACAGTCGGATGGGGAAATACGGTTTTCTTGAATTCATCGACCGTATAACCGTGCTCGACGGCGATACCGGCAATGACGATGATCTCCGATGCCGGATTTCCCACCAGATGGCAACCGATGATCTGGCCGTTCACGTTTGTCAGGAGCTTGCATAGCCCGTTGCCGGTTTCGTTTTCGGCGACAAAGCGGCCGGAATAGGTCATCGGAATCTTGACAAGGTTGTAATATTCTCCACTTGCCTTCAATTCCTCTTCCGTCTTGCCGACACCGGCCACTTCCGGATTGGTGTAGACGACGGCGGGAATAGCCCTGTAGTCCATCCGTTCCTCATTCCCCAGGATATGGTTGACAGCAACCTCACCTTCCCGATAGGCTGTGTGGGCCAGTTGCGAGAATCCTGTGATATCTCCGGCTGCATAAACGTGCGGATGGGAGGTCTGCATATATTCGTTCACTCGGACGCCCCGGCGGTCCGTCTCGATGGAAAGGCTTTCCAGACCTAAATTTTTGGTAATTGCCCGGCGGCCTACGCTGACCAGGATTTTGTCTGCGGGGATCGCATTCGTCTTGCCGTCTTTTTCGACAATGACCTCTTTCGGGTTGACTACGGTCACTTTTGTGTTCAGATGAAATTCCACCCCTTTCTTGGCGTATTCGCTCCGGAGCATGGCGGAAGCCTCTTTGTCCATCGCGCCGAGTATTTCCGGCATCATCTCGATCACCTTTACTTTTACTCCCATGCTGGTAAAGAATGAAGCAAACTCGATCCCGATGACACCGCCGCCTATGATGGCAAGTTCTTTGGGAAGTTCTTTGCTGTCGAGCGCTTCCCGCGAAGTCCAGTAATCTGTATCCGAAAGTCCCTTGATTGGAGGAATTACCGTTTCGGAGCCGGTACAGAGGAGGACGTTTTTGACGGTGAAAAGGGCGTTTCCGCATTGTATACGGATCATTCCATCCGTTTCCCCGTTCAAAACGGCTGTCCCTTCGACAATCGTGATTCCACTTGAAGTGAGCCGCATCTTCACACCGGATGTTAGCTTTTTGACAGTCCGGTTCTTCCGCCTGATGATCTTGTCCATGTCGAAAGACGGTGTTCCTTCCGGTGAAATGCCATATTTGAAGGATGTTTTGAAACTGTCCAATATCTTGGCGGAGTATAATAACGTTTTTGTGGGAATACAGCCTTCGTTCAGGCAGACGCCTCCAATGGCGTTCTTTTCAAAGAGGACGGTTTTCAGGCCTCCTTCGGCTGCCCGTTCGGCTGCGGTATAGCCGGCCGGTCCTCCTCCTATGATTGCAATATCGTAATTCATGCTTGTGTTCTTTTACTTGAAAACCAGGACTCTTTTGTCTAACGGTTTGATCTCTTTCGGTCCGGGTCCCTCCGTCGGCGTTCCGAAAGGCATCTGTGCCACCAGTTCCCATTTCGGGTCGAGTTTCCATTCTGCATATACCGTTTCGTCGATCAACGGATTATAATGTTGAAGGGACACGCCTAAGCCGGCATCTTCCAACATTGTCC
>OJQW01000644.1_pt1 | contig 13699 bp, 14 predicted proteins | sample 1599041 | NCBI WGS metagenome assembly OJQW01 (sample SAMN03922518, study PRJEB24848) | human gut metagenome | isolation source: stool sample | host: Homo sapiens | place: Germany | collected 2010-02
TCGAGTCGGTCTTGGCGCGGTCGATGCAGGTGTTGGCGCCGATCTCCACGTCGTCTTCGATGACGACGTTGCCCAGCTGGGGAATCTTGTCGAAGCCTCCCTGCGCATTGGGCATGAATCCGAAACCGTCGGCGCCGATCACCACGCCGGCGTGCAGGATGCAGTTCGCGCCCACGGCGCACCCTTCGTAGATCTTCACCCCGGGGTAGAGTACGGTGTTGTCGCCGACGGTGACGCCGCGTCCGAGGTAGACCTGCGGATAGATCTGACACCCCTTGCCGATGCGCACGCCCTCCTCGACGACCGCGAAGTCGCCGATGTAACACTCGTCGCCCACCTCGGCTTCGGGCGCTACCGACGCGCGGTCGCTGATTCCCTTGCGGCGGGGTTTGGCGGCGTTGTACATTTCGAGGAGTTTCAGGACGCAGGCCCCGGCGTCGTCCACCTTGACGAGCGTCGCAGCCACCGGCTGCGAGGGCGTGAAAGCCCGATCGACCAGCACGATCGACGCGCCCGTGGTATAGAGAAACTGTTCGTATTTGGGATTGGTGAGGTAGCTCAGCGATCCGGCCTTGCCCTCCTCGATCGACGAAACGGTGTGCACCTTGGCGTTTTTGTCGCCGACGATTTCGCCGCCCAGAAATCCGGCGATCATTTCAGCTGAAAATTCCATCATAAAGCGTATATTGTTAGTTCGTATTTCAGTTCGTTCCTTTGTCCGTATCGAATCTTACCGTGCCGACCGGGCGGAAGGTGCGCCATCTCCCTCCCTGAGGGCCGGACTGCGGTTTTCATAGGTACTTGTTGATGTCTATTCCTTCGGGCATGAACTCCTCGACGTTGCGGCCGAACGAGAGCACCTCGCGCACGGTCGATGACGAGATGTCGGCCACGGGCGAGGGGGTGAACAGCATGACGGTCGTGATGTCGGGGTAGATGCGGTGGTTGGTGGACTCCATCGTGCGTTCGTATTCGAAGTCGGTGGTGTTCCTCACGCCGCGGATGATGGCGCAGGCGCCCATCGTCTCGGCGAATTCGCCCGTCAGCCCGGTGTAGACGCGGGCCTCCACGCGCTCTTCGTTGCGGAATACGTCGTCGATGAGCCGTTTGCGGTTTTCGACCGTCAGCAGCCCCTGTTTGGAGGTGTTGTTGCCGATGCCGATCACCACGCGGTCGAAGAGATTCAGCGCCTCTTCGACCAGCGCGGCGTGGCCGCGTGTGAACGGGTCGAACGACCCGGGGAATATGGCTGTCCTTTCCATAATTGTCAAAGGTGCTAAAAAGTCGAATGGGTTCGAAACCGGATCGCTGTCCGGTTCTTGCAAACGCCCCGACTGTTAAAAGTGCCGTTACGGCACCGGCTCCAAAGGTACGAAAAAGTCGGATGGGTTCAAAACCGAATCGCTGTCCGGTTCTGCAAAACGCTCCGCTCCCCTGAAGAGGCCGTTACGGCACCGCCCCCAAAGGTAGGAAAAAAACGGAAATACCAAAAGGGAGTTTCGGAATAAAAAACAGGGACGTAGAAAGCGTAAGGTGAAAGATAATCAGTATATTGTGTGCTTCTCTTCTGCATATAATTAATAAGTTGTAAAAAGCAGTATATACAACTTTATTATCATTATATTGATTTTTAAATTCAACAAACGGGTAATAAGACAATGATTTTATCTTTACACCGTCGCATTTTGGCGGAGTTTCACCTTTTCTTTGCAAAGAAAAAACAGAAAACCAATCGGATTTGCAAGAAATATTGCAAAGAGGTGCATATCGAAAGAAACATTTGGACGGCAATCGTTATGACTTTTTCCTATATTTGTAAATACTAAAAAATAAAAAACATGGGCTTTTTTTAAAAAATGTTTGAGGAGGAGGCTCCTAAGCGATGGGCTGTCCAAATTCGCGGCACACTTTATCGCTCCGGTATCGTCATTGTAGATCGGACCTTTGTGGTGGATGATAGTAAGACTGCTTCGGCATTCTTGGGGCCGGATCGGGAGGCGGTTCTTTTGGATTGGCTTCGTCAAAATTATCCCGGCGCGAAATGTGAAGATCCGCGGCGGTTCGGAGTAAACGTGTGGGAAGTCGAAAAATAACGTAATAATGGAATGGTCATGAACATACTATTTGCAACAATGAATAGAGATTTTACTTTCAACGATCTAGTTATTTTTTATGCATTGAGTTTTTCCCGGAATTATGAAATGATTCTGCAATTTTTTCAAGCTCGCCAAAAACCGTTTGGGCCTCCCTTCCCTTTTTTAGATGATATCTTGCATGATACGTATGGTTTATTGATCTTTCAAGAGCAATTGATGGAGATTTCCGAACGCATCGGAGGATGTACTTCGGAGGAAAGCAATGAACTGCGCCGTTTGATGGGAAAGCTACATCGGGATGGATTGACTGAACGCCGTCCTGCATTTGTCCGCCATGCAGTCGACAACGACTACACTGAAAAGCAGGCCAATGCTCTCTATGATTGGTTAACCTCCCATGCTGCATATCTTTTTAAACGCCAATTCGCTGAGGATTCCATGACTCAGTGGCTAAAAAGTGAGTACGAGCGTCGGTTCCGGTCATAAACAGAACATTCGCATCATATATGTCGAAGATCGGATATATACAGCGTTATCTATTGCTGATCCGTCGGGTGCGTAGCCACCCCTATATCACCCTCGAAGAACTGCGCCGGGAGGTGGAGCGAGAACTAATTACCCGCGGAGAGCAGATTCGAAGCTTGTCGCAACGGACAGTTGAGCGGGATCTTCGGGAGATTCGCTCGGCCCTTGGTATCAGTATTGATTACTCCCGCACTGAACGCGGTTATTTCATTCCATTCGATGAGGGGGCTGTATCTGACCTGGAACGCATTCTCGAACCGTTTGAGGTATTGACTGCCATGAGGCAGGATGCGGGGACTCCGGATTTCATCTTTCCCGAACAACGCCGGGCTATAGGGACAGAGCATCTCTACAGATTGGTTCAGGCTATCCGGAATGCCCATCCTATAACATTCGATTATCAAAAATTTTGGCTTTCGGAGGTCAGTCACCGCATGTTGGAACCATATATCTTAAAAGAATCCTGCGGTCGGTGGTATGTAATTGGCATCGATTGTGCAGACCGGCTGTTTAAAACGTTCGGGCTCGACCGGATCAAACACTTAACGATCGAACAAGCCCGTTTCCGGAAGGATTCAGTCTTTAGTGTTCAGGAGCAATTCCGCCATTCATTGACCGTTGACATATCGGATAGGGTTGAACACATTGTCTTCTCGGTCGGAGATGTTGATGCTGCATTTCTCAAAACGATGCCGCTCCATGCTTCACAACAGATCGTGTGCGAAACTTTACAACGCACTATATTTTCAATCGATGTCTATCCGACGCCCGATGTCGTGATGTCCTTGCTTTCCCGTGCCCGCACGCTCCGAATTGAAGAGCCGGAATATCTGCGACGACAAATTCTTGAGATCTATGAGAACGGAATCAAACTCAATCGTTGACGGATCAATGCACATTGCATTGGAGCACTTGTGGGGGAAATATCATGCCGCATTTGAGGCTGGCGAGACGGAGCATGTCCGAGGGCTTGGCAAGATCCTTGATCGAGGCATGGTCTGGGCCGAGAATGAGGTCGGGAGGACCGAGATTCTTATAACGGGTTTCAATCCCTCTTTTCGGTTAGGTGATACGGCAGGGTCTTTCAAATTCGATTATCGAGACGTACAATATGATTCCTACTATTCGGAGATCAAGAAGACGTTTCTCGACGACCGTTTGAATGCAAAAGCCGGATATCTCGATCTGTTTGCCGTACGCGAAACGACGCAATCCTATGTGGCTAAATTCATAAAACACCCAGCCGGATTATCGTTCATTGCCGAACATCTGGCCATTACGCAACGAGAAATTGAACGGCTTCATCCTCGGCTAATTATCGTAAAGAACAAAGGGGCATGGATGTTCTGGGGACTTCAGGCAATACGGGATGGAGATAAGTGGATGAACGTTTGGATGGGCTACACTTTTGAAAAGATCCCTGGATTTGAGAATGATATATTTTGCGGGCAGATACGCAAAATTACAGGATTGTATGATGTTCCGGATCGTGTCGGCAAGGAAATTATAAAAACCGATTTGTCCGGAACGATCATTCTGTTTACCAACCATCTTCGTTACATGAAAAAAGAACTCCGACCGACCCCTGAACTTATCTCTCAATTGTTCGACATGGCTTCAGGTCGCTAACATCTTTTACAACAACCGTGTAATCTTGCAGGTTGCGGCTGTTATTCCGAGTTGCAGAATCATCGAGTGTTCGTTTAATTTGTGAACCTGCACTTTCATGTCGATATTGATTTTCGTGTCGATACCCTGTATATGAATCTATGTTGTCTTAGTACTCGTATGTTCCAGCAAGCAACTGAACGCTTCAATGGTTATATCCTGCAAGAATATGATAGTCATGGTGAATGTGACAGGCGTAGTTAGATTAGATAAGGTAGCAACGATGATTTAGAATCGTATCACCATATCTTCGCTAATGCTGAAATTTGTGCTGAAAAACTATGGGGTTAGAAGGTATAAATCTTACAAATGCTTGATCTACATCCTTTCTTTTCTTTCGGTACGCAGGGTATTGAATGTTGATATACAACAAGATCTTTTCGAAATGTTTCATTTGCGCCTCACCGTTCGATTTTCACGTATTCGGCGTGGACGATCCGCGTGTGGGGGTTCGTCGAGACGATCTCCTGCCGGAGCGCCTTCGTGCCCCAGCGGATGAAGAGGAAGCGGCGGGGGATGCGGTGGACCACCTGCCGCAGGGTGTCGATGCTGCGGATGCGGCACACGGCCGAGTCGCGTCCGATGCGCCCCTCGACGGTGACCCACGGATCGCGCCAGCGGAACAGCCGCACCGAATCGCGCACGGGGTGCGGGTCGCCGGACCGGACGACGACGGTGTCGCGCAGCGGCGTGCGGATTTCGGCTTCGGTGGCCGTCACGGTCTTTGCGGCGGCCTCCAGCCGGCGGATTTTGAGCCCCAGCCGGCGGATCTCTTCGGCGTCGGCCGCACGCAGGGCTTCGAACTCCCCGCACCGCAGCCGCAGGACCTGCGCCGAGGCGGCCTCCTGCCCGGCCTGCGTGCGGTAGTGCGCGACCTCGGCGGCGAGAGCGGTCTGGTTCTGGACGAGGCGCCGGTTTTCGGCGCGGTAGCGGCGGTGGGAACATACGAACAGCGCCGTCACGGCGACGGCGTAGAGCACGAGGTATTTTTTCATGGTTTTCGGGATTTGGTTGCCCGAAAGGTACGGCGGAAGGGGCCGGTGCGGTTTCTATTTTTTCGGAAACAGCCCCTCCATGACGAGGGCGATGCGCTCGGCGATGAGCGACATCAGCGGCTGCCCGTCGCAGCGTGCGAGGGCGGTGATGCCCCGGTGGTCGGCGAAGAAGAGTTCGTCGATCCGCGGCAGCTCCCCGCATCCGAAGGGCTCCTCGCGCAGCTCCAGCCCCGCGGCCCGTACGGCCCGCACGGCCAGTTCCCGTTCGACGCTTTGCGTGCCGGGGGCCGCCAGCACCGTGTGTCCCGCGACGGCGAACAGCGGGGCGTCGTCGGCTTCGCGGAGGATTCCCTCCCGGTCGCAACGCACGGCGACATCGGCTCCCGCGCGCTCCGCCATACGGCGGGCCAGCTGCGCCGCCGCTTCGCGGGCCGAGGTCGGGGCCTCGGTGAGCGGCAGGTCGTAGCGGAGCGTCACGGCCTCGGGCTGGAGGCTCCGGAGGGCGTAGCCGTCGTAGAGCGACACCCCCGCGGGGGTGAGACGCTCCTCGCCGTCGGCCCCCAATTCGATGCGCACGAATCCCGACACCCCCGTCGGATAGCGTTCCGCGGCGGCGAGGGCCTCGATGCGGGCCGCGAGGCGTGCGGGTGCATATCCCCGGCCGAACAACTCGCGCGATGCGGCGTCGAGCCGTGCGGCGTGCGCCTCCGCATTGCGGGCGCGGCCCCGGGCGAGGTGGACCGTCTGATATAGGTAGAGCTCCGTCAAAGCAGGAAGATTTTCAGCAGCAGTTCGCGCAGCAGCTCGCCGTCCGGAGCTCCTCCGGCGTTGAGCCCCTTGCTCTTGGCGTCGTATTCGCGCAGCAGCCCCAGGATGTTGAACACCTTGCGGTTGTTCCACGCCGCGGCGTTCTGTTTGATCTCCCCGAGGACGTAGACGTTGCTTTTGCGCAGGATGCGCATCAGCTCCGTGTCCGGCGGAAAGGGCTTTCCCCGATGCTGCGCGAGCCAGCGCAGGTAGTTGACGACGAAGATGTCGCGGAACTGTCCGAACAACGCCATGACCGTCAGCAGCAGCGGGTTGTCCTTGGGGTTGCGGGCGAAGTGGTCGGCGATCATCAGCGCGCGGCCCATGTCCTTGGTGGCCACGGCCTTGCACAACTCGAAGTTGTTGAAATCCTTCGAGATGCCGATGTTGGCCTCAATGTCGGCGTCGGTGATGCGCTTCACCCCCTCGGGCATCGACACGGTGAGTTTTTTCAGCTCGTTGGAGATTTTGGCGATGTCGGTCCCCAGGTGGTCGGTCAGCATCGACAGCGCCTTGGCGTCGATCGTCAGCCCCTGTTTCCGGATGAACTGCTGCAACCACGCCGCGATTTCGTAGTCGCGCGGCCGCACCGATTCCAGCACCGTGCCGTTCGCCGCGCACCCCTTGTAGAAAGCCGAACGCTTGTCGGCGTTCTTCTCCTTGTGGCAGATCACGAGGACGGTCGTGGGCGAGGGCTTCTGGGTGTAGAGCGAGAGTTTGTCGAGCCCTTTGAGCTGCTGGGCCTCTTTGAGGATCACCACCTGATACGACCCCATCATGGGCATCTGGCGGCAGAGGTTGATGATCTGCCCCGCCTCGGAGTCGCGTCCGTAGACGGTGATCTGGTTGAAGGCCCGCGACGCCTCGTCGAGAATCGTCGCCGCCAGCTGCTCCGCGAGGGCGTCGATGAAATAGCTCTCCTCGCCCATCAGCAGGTAGATGCCCGAAAACCGGCGCGCCGCGATCTCGGCGGCGATCCGCTCGTATTCGGCGACGGAGTCCTTGAACTTTACGGTGCTTTTTGCCATCTCTTAAACGATCTCTTTGGTGATGCGCAGCACGTTTTCCGTTTCGGACGTCAGCCGGTAGCGGTCGTCGATGCGGCGGCCGACGAGCCACGCGATTTCGCCGCCCGACACGAGCACGAACTGTCGCTGTTTCTCGGCCACGGAGACTTTGGCATCGACGAGGAAGTCCGACACCTTTTTGCGGCCCGTCATGCCGAAGGGCACGAACCAGTCGCCCTCCTGCCAGCGGCGGAGCGTGAGCGGGAATTGCAGCCGGTCTGCGTCTATCTGCGCGATGTGCTCCGGGACGCCGAAATTCTTGATCGTGTCGATGTCGCAGTATTCGTAGTAGAGCACCGAGTTGCCGCAGTAGCTGCGCAGGGCTCCTTTCGGCACCGTCGTGAGACACGCGTCGTCGGGGGCGACCGGCGCCACGACGATTCGCCCGCGGTCGATGCAGGCCACGTGCTCCCGGGCGTAGAACCGCCGTCCCGTGGCCCCCTGTTCGAGGGCGTGGCACAGCGAGTCGATCACGTCGCCTTTGAACCCGTATCCCGAACTGAGGAGTTCGTAGATCACGAACCCCTGCGGGAACGCCGGGTCGATTCGATCGAGGCGGATCGTGTCGATCCCCGCCTCTGACGTGACCGCCTCGCCGCGGATGCGCTCGATGCCGTGGTTGATGAATAGCTGGGCGTCGGTCAGCCGCGCGAGGTTGCGGCTCATCAGGCTCGTGAACTTGGGATTGATCTCGCGGATGCGGGGGATGAGCCCCAGCCGGATCTTGTTGCGCAGGTATTTGGTCGAGCGGTTCGACGAATCCTCCCGGAAGGGGATGCGGTTCTGCACGGCGTATTCGAGTATCTCCCGGCGCGAGGCGAACAGCAGCGGGCGGATGATCTTCCCCACCTGGGTCGAAATGCCCGTCAGTCCCCGCAGCCCGGTGCCGCGCAGCAGGTTGATGAAAAAGGTCTCTATCGAGTCGTCGGCGTGGTGGGCGATGGCCACGGCCGTATAGCCGTGCTCATGGCTCAGGGCGTCGAACCAGGCGTAGCGCAGCCGCCGGGCCGCCATCTCCATTGACTCGCCCGTGCGCTCCATCTCGGCCTTGGTCTCGAAGCGCTTGTTGTAGAACTCCACGCCGTATTTTTTCGCCTCCTCTTCCACCAGCACTTCGTCCTCGTCGCTCTCCGTGCCCCGCAGCTGGAAGTTGCAGTGGGCAACGCCCACCCGGTAGCCGCAGCGGGTGAACAGCGAGAGCATCACCATCGAGTCCACGCCGCCCGAGACGGTCAGCAGGATGCGGTCGTCGTGCGTGGCGAGGCTGTTCTCTTCGATGTAGCGCTGGAACGTTTCGATCAGGTTCATATATTATTATAAGATGTTAACCTCCGTATCTATTTCGATGCCGAATTTCTCGCGGACCCGCTCCTGCACCTCGTGTGCGAAGGCGATCACCTCGCCGCCCGTGGCGCCGCCGTGGTTCACCAGCACCAGCGCCTGCCGTTCGTGGACCCCCACGGCCCCCTTGCGGCGGCCTTTCATCCCGGCCCGGTCGATCAGCCACCCGGCGGCCAGCTTCACGCGGCCTTCGGGAGCGGGGTAGTGCGGCATGTCGGGATACTCCGCGAGCAGGCGTTCCGCCGCGGCCGCCCCGACCACCGGATTCTTGAAGAAGCTGCCCGCGTTGCCCAGCACGGCCGGGTCGGGGAGCTTCGCGCGGCGGATCGCGCAGATCGCTTCGCGGATGTTGCGCAGCGTCGCTCCGCCGCGGGCCTCGACCTCGCGCTCCACGTCGCCGTAGCCCAGCCGGGGCCGGGGCGTGTGCGTGAGGGCGATCTCGACGGCGGTGATGATCACCCGCCCTTTCAGGTCGTGTTTGAAGACGCTCTCGCGGTATCCGAATCCGCAGTGCGCGGCGTCGAGCGTCAGCATTGCGCCCGTCTCGATGCAGTACATCTCGACCCGGCGGATCGCGTCCTTCGCCTCGCAGCCGTAGGCCCCGATGTTCTGCACCGGCGCCGCGCCCGCCTTGCCGGGGATCAGCGAGAGGTTCTCGATGCCCCACAGTCCGCGTCCGACGGCCCATTCCACCAGATCGTCCCACTCGACGCCCGCATCGGCCCGCACGCGGACCTCGTCGCCGTCGTCGCTCAGGAGGGTGATCCCCCGGGCGACGGGCGTCAGGAGCACGCCGTCGTAGTCCCGGGTGAAGAGGATGTTGTTGCCTCCGGCCAGGACCGTCCATTTTTCAGGAATCCCCGCGGCGAAGAGCGTGCGCAGGTCTTCGGGCGTTTCGAATTCGACGAGGCGCGCGGCCTGCTGATCGACGCCGAAGCTGTTGCGCGTGCGCAGGCTGATTTGGTGAAATTCTCGGATCATGATGCGCAAAGTTACGCAAATATTTCGTATATTTATGCCACAAAACCGATAACCTATGTTTACTCAACAGGATTTACAACAGATCGCCGGCCACGGCCTCACCCTCGGACAGGTCGAAACCCAGCTGGAGAATTTCCGCCGCGGATTTCCTTTTCTGAACGTCGTGCGGGCCGCTTCGCCGGGCGACGGCGTGACGGTGGTCGATCGGGCGCAGGCCGACGAGGCCGCGGCCCGTTACGAGGCTGCCGCCGGGCGTCTGGACATCGTGAAGTTCGTGCCCGCCTCGGGCGCCGCGACGCGCATGTTCAAGGAGCTGTTCGGGTTCGTCAACGACGGCAAGCGCGGCAAGGGCATCGACACCCTGCTGGAAAATATCGAGAAATTCGCCTTCTGGCCCGAGCTGAAAGCCGTGCTTCCGGCCGGGGCCGACGACCGGACGGTCGTCAGCGCCATCGTGAACGACGGTCTGAACTACGGCCGCAAGCCCAAGGGGCTGGTCACCTTCCACGCCTATCCCGAGGGGGCCCGCAAGGCCGTCGAGGAGCATCTGGTCGAGGGGGCGACCTATGCCGCCGCGAAGGGTGTGGCGCGCATCCATTTCACCGTCTCACCCGAGCACGTCGCCGGATTCGAGGAGCTGCTCGCCGAGAAGGTGCCGTTCTATAAAAAACGCTTCGGCATCCGCTACGACATCTCGTTCTCGGTGCAGAAGCCGGCGACCGACACCATCGCCGTGAATCCCGACAACACGCCTTTCCGGCAGGACGACGGCACGCTGCTGTTCCGTCCCGCGGGCCACGGGGCGCTGATCGAAAACCTGAACGAGATCGACGCCGACCTGATCTTCATCAAGAACATCGACAACGTGACGACCGATGCCCGCCGCGGGGACACGGTCCGTTATAAAAAGGTGCTTGCAGGGGTTCTGCTCGACCTCCAGGGGCGCGCCTTCGAGTACCTCAAGGCCCTCGAAGTGGGTGGCGCCGAGCTGGAACCCATCGCCGAATTCATCGAGAAACAGCTCTGCGTGAAACTCCCCGCCGAGTACGATTCGGCGCTGCTGCGCGCCGTGTTGGACCGTCCGATCCGCGTCTGCGGCATGGTCCGCAACGAGGGCGAGCCGGGCGGCGGGCCCTTCTGGGTCGGGAATCCCGACGGCACCGAGTCGTTGCAGATCGCCGAGTCGAGCCAGATTTCGCCCGACGACCTGCCGCTGATGCAGTCGGCCACGCATTTCAATCCCGTGGACATCGTCTGCGGCGTGCGCGATTCGAAGGGCCGGAAATTCGACCTGCGCAAATACACCGACCCCTCGACGGGCTTCATCTCGTCGAAATCGGCGGGCGGCCGCGACCTGCGGGCCCAGGAGCTTCCGGGGTTGTGGAACGGCGCGATGGCCCGCTGGAACACGGTCTTCGTCGATGTGCCGATCACGACCTTCTCGCCCGTCAAGGTGGTGCAGGACCTCCTGCGCCCTCAGCACCAGTAGCTTCCGGGCCGGGTGCCGTTCGCGCTGAGCGGCATCGCCCTTGAATAGAGAATGTCCCCGTTTTTCAGGCTGTGGATTCCGGCATGAAAAGCGGGGGCGTCGTTTTTTCTTCGGTTGGACCGTCGGATAAATTTTCGATTTCGGGCGGATAACCGAGGAGACCATGACCCGTCCCAAACCGTTCGTTTCGTCCTTCGACTGACGGCTTCGCGCGGCCAGGCCGCGCCGGGTGCGGGACCGTATGAAAACCCCGCCGGCTCTTGATCGGGGCGGGCGGGGTTTTCGTGCTCCCGTTCGCGGACACATTCGGTCCTTACCGCAGGAGCGGGACGCTCCGGTCCGCGTTTTTCAGAAAGACTTTCGGTGGATGAGGCCGCCCGCCGGTCCGAAGACCGCCTCCCGGGGCCCGGCCTCCGTTCCGCAAGGCTCGCACATTTCTTCCTGAATTTTGTCAAAAAGGGATAAATTGCTGTTCAGTACCCCGTTTTTTTGATAATCTTTTATATATTTGTGCGTTAAAAGAAAAAACGATAATCAAACAAATATAACGCTATGGAAAACAAACTGCAACAGTTGACCCAGAAGCTCTACGACGAAGGGCTGGAGAAAGGCCGTGCCGAGGCCGACAAGCTGGTCGCCGACGCCAAGGCCGAAGCGCAGAAGATCGTCGCCGAGGCCCGTGCCGAGGCCGAGGAGATCGTGAAGAAGGCGCAGGCGAAAGCCGAGGATGTCGAGAAGAACACCATGACTGAGATCGCATTGGCCGGCAAACAGGCCGTGTCGAAAATCAAACAGGAGATCGCCTCGCTGATCATCGCCAAGGCCACGGCCGGCGGCGTGAAGGAGGCCGTCGTGGACCCGGCGTTCATCAAGGAGATGCTCGTCGCCGTAGCTAAAAACTGGAACGGTTCCGATTCGGGCAAGGTCGAATTGCAGGCCCTGCTGCCCGAGGGCGAGCGCAAGAAACTCGACGCGGTGTTCGAGGAGAGTGCGAAGGAGCTGCTCGCCGCCGGTGTCGAGGTGGGCTGGTCGAAGGAGGTGAAGACCGGCTTCAAGGTGGGCGCCAAGGAGGGCGGCTACTACATTTCGTTCGCCGACGCCGACATCGAGGCGCTGTTGGGCGAGTATCTGCGCGACAAGGTTTACCGGTTGCTGTTTAAGGCGTAACGCTATGTTTGCGACCGAATATTATTGTCTGGTGGCCGGGCTGAAGGAGTACTCGCTCGACGCCGACACCAAGGGGTTCGACGCCCGGGCCATCGTCTCCGAGATTCTGGAGGGGGTGACGGCGGCCGACGCCCGCGAGGTGCGGCTGCTGTACGGCTACTACGACTGCGAGAATATCGCCGCTCTGCGCGCGGGACGCTCGGCGCACAATCCGCTGGGCAATCTCACGCACGAGGAGCTGGAGGAGGAGTTGAAGTCCCCGAAGCGGCTGCCCGAACCGGTGGCCCGCGTGGTGAGGGCCTATGCCGATCCCGAGGGCGAGGACGCCGAGACGGTCGATACCGCGCAGCGCTTCGAAAAGGAGCTGTTCGGCGCCTACTACGCCGCGTGCGCCAAGGCCGGGAGCCGTTTCCTGCGCGAATGGTCGGCTTTCGACCGGAATCTGCGCAACGTGTCAGCCGCCGTTACGGCGCGTGCCGCGGGGCGTGCGGTCGAGGAGGTTGTGGTGGGCGGCGGCGATGTCGCCGACCAGTTGCAGCGCAGCTCGGCGGCCGATTTCGGACTGCGGGGCGAGCTGCCCTATATCGACGCGGTGATCGCGGCCGTGAACGACGAGGCGAACCTCGTCGAGAAGGAGCACAAGATCGACCTCGTGCGCTGGAACGAAGCCACGGAGCTGGCCACGTTCGACTATTTCGACATTAACGCCGTTCTTTCCTACCTGGCCCGGATCAACATCGTGGCCCGCTGGACGCTGCTCGACGCCGCGCGCGGCCGCGAGATGTTCGACCGCCTGATGGCCGAACTGGACGGAAAAGAGCTGATCGACAAGAAATAAACAATAAAAAGATACAATGAAAACGACAGGACGTGTAAACGGTATCATCTCCAACATCGTGATCGTCAAGGCCGACGGAGCCGTGGGCCAGAACGAGATCTGCTATGTCTGGACGGGGGATACCAAAATGATGGCCGAGGTCATCAAGGTCATAGGCGACGCCGCCTATGTCCAGGTTTTTGACAGCACCCGCGGTTTGAAGATCGGCGACAAGGTGGAGTTCGAGGGGCACATGCTCGAAGTGACGCTCGCCCCGGGCCTTTTGTCGCGCAACTACGACGGTTTGCAGAACGACCTCGAAAAGATGGACGGGCTGTTCATCGCCCGCGGTTCGATCACCGATCCGATCGACTTCTCCGCCGAGTGGGAGTTTACGCCGCTGGCCAAGGCGGGCGACAAGGTCTCCGCAGCGTCGTGGCTGGGCGAGGTCAAGGAGCAGTGGGTGATGCACAAGATCATGGTTCCGTTCTCGATGACCGACACCTATACGGTCAAGAGCGTCGCCGCAGCGGGCAAATACAAGGTGACCGACACGGTCGCCACGCTGACCGACGCCGAGGGCCGGGACCACGACGTGACGATGGTGCAGAAATGGCCCGTGAAGCAGGCCGTGCGCTGCTACACCGAGAAGCCGCGCCCCTCGCGGGTGATGATCACCGGCGTGCGCGCCATCGACACCTTCAACCCGATGGCCGAGGGCGGTACGGGCTTTATCCCGGGGCCTT
>OJQW01000657.1_pt1 | contig 13488 bp, 20 predicted proteins | sample 1599041 | NCBI WGS metagenome assembly OJQW01 (sample SAMN03922518, study PRJEB24848) | human gut metagenome | isolation source: stool sample | host: Homo sapiens | place: Germany | collected 2010-02
GATGGGATGTAACAGTGGGGGTTACAACTCCCCGGGTTCTAAATGTGATAGTTATGTGAAAATTTGGCGAAAGATAATTTAAAAATATTTCACAAAAAAATATTTGAAATGATGTTGACGTATCAAATGATGCATGATATAATATAGGTACAAAAAAAGGGAGGTGGTAAACATGAATAAAGCAAAAAACCTATTGAAAGAGGAATACTTGCAAGTCCAAAAGCGTTGGGAATATTGGTACGAACGCTCGGTAGTTGAATATGATGAAGAGGTAGACTTTCTGGGGAGATTTTGGTACAATGTGCTGCAACAAATCAAATTTCTGATAAATAACTTATAACGAACGAAACCGGGCGCGGTCGGTCAATACCGGGCAAATAAAATTCAAGGAGAACATAACATGAAGAAATTTTACAAGGTGGAAGCATTCAGACCGGGAGAGGAAGGCGCATTGAAATATACATTTCACGTATATTCCGAGAACGAGCCAGGCGCAAGGAACGCTGTATACAGATACACCAAGTTAAGAGGGTACCGGGTACGCATCGCGAACGTAAAAGAAATTGAAATCTTAAAACTGCTCGGGAAAGCAAGTGCTATGACAGAAGACAAAGAGGTCAAGAAAATCATCGATTACGTAAGTGATGTATTATGTGTAGGCGGTTGCAGGAGAGTGAGAAATGACACCTAATACTAAAAGCGATTTATTGTATTTTAAGACACTATCATACGAAGAAATTTTCAGGCTTTTTAATGATTCAGATATATTAAAAGTAGTTCTTTTTGAAAACATCAAAAACGATTCTTGTTACTATTCGAATACAGAAAAAAAATACGCTATTGTATTAAATAAGCACAGAACGAAAGAACGTCGGAAAGAGGAGATGATATATTTCTACGGGAAAATTTTAGAAGGATATATCGTACCTTTATCGGAGTACAAGAAAGAACCGTTGAGAAGTAAAATCGAAAAGTATAACGCTGAATTTACGGCGTTGTATAATAAATAATTTTTAAAGGAGTTTTTGTAGCAATGAACAAAATTTATCTGATTGGAAGAGTGGTGCGCGACGTCGAATACGTCCGGACGAAAACCGAGAAAAAGATGGTGAATAACTGTTTGGCAATAGACCAAGGAAAGGATGCCGAGGGAAATAAACAGACGATGTTTGTAGATATCACGCTCTTCGATAAGACGGCAGAAATCTTTAAACTTTACGTAGAAAAAGGCGATAAAGTAGCAGTGAACGGCGAGTTACGCATCCGAGATTTTACGCGCGAGGACGGTAGCAAGGGCAGGTCGGTGAACGTGCTTGTACGTGATTTGGAACTCATCGAGCCTAAGAAAGGGAACGATAAAGCACCGAAAAATTTCGATGTGAATGATGAAGATTTACCTTTTTAATATGAATATTGTAGTAGATTATGAAACGATGGCGGAGGGGCTTCACAAAGCCCTTTCGTCAACGAATTTGAAAGAGTTGCGCAATACTTTGATTATCCTTGCGGGATATATAGACGGAGCACATTTTTCAGCAGTATCGAAAGCATATAAGGAGCGTATGAAATGGCAATTTCAAGATATAACTATATCCATAGAAACAAATCCAACATCACGGTCGGAATAAAAGGTCAGGCAAAGAGCGTATTTGAAATAAAAGATATAGTGGCAAATGTTTCAAAGGTACAACAGCAATCGATAAAATTATCGATGGAATACAGCAAAAACGCGAAGTTTCCCGATTTTCTCGGCATGGACAAAGAATATACGAAGATACTTCGGGAAATCCCGTATAAATTGAGCGATGTCATAGAAAAGAAAGGGCACTACGAGCCGCAACAGATATTGGAAGCGTTGAAATACCTGAAAGGCATTGCGACCGACGAGGAGAGTTTTAAGCGAGAATTTTATAACGAGGTAAACAAATACTACGGCACAAATTTCGATGTGAAACAGACCGAAATATTACTGAAAAAGGGTACGTTTATGTACGTTCCTCACGATTACTCGCATAAACCGTCCGACCCTGTACCTCTACAGGATTGGATAATCAAGAACACAGAACTTGACGAAAGCCAAATCAGAAGAATAAACGACCTTGAGGAATTGAAAAAAATCGCGCAGACATATATTCAGGCGAGGGAGTTGGCATGAAATTATTTTATCCGGATATAAAAACAACCGAAAGAGGATTGGAAACGCACGTATTCACAACACAAACAGACGGGGAACGTGCAGTAACTGTAAATATAGAGGACTTGCTCGGTTTTAACGGATACGACCCTGAAAACTCCTTTATTATCCTCGTATCGTTTTCTATCTGTAAGCCGTCGCTGATATGGTGTTTGCTGAATAATCCCGAATTCCATCAGCAACGCGACCCGTCGGACAAAACCATGTCGTGGAACGTATACGGCGATTATATGGAAATATATCGCACGAAAAAAGAAAAAATAACGATATGCTCCTACGAAAAGAAGTTCTTACAAGACTATACGGATGCGGAAACGGCAAAGCGTCTGATGCTTACGGATACATATTTCAAGCCCACGTGCACGCAGACGGCAAAAGCGGAGTTCATGGAGTGCGTAACCGGTTGCAAGAACGAATTCATCAACCGATACAAATTCGGCAAGATATTTCCGCAACCTGAGGAGGAAGAGTTCATTACGTGGAAGAAAACGAAAGAAAGCGTGAAAGCGTTCATGTATCTGAAAAAGGCGGGAAATTATAAGGATGTATACAGTTACGATATCCGCGCGTCGTTCCCGTCTGAATTATATAACTCGTTATTTCCACAGGGGAAAGGCACAAGAGGATTGATAGAAGTACCCGTAAAGCATTGGTACATTGCCAAGATACGAGTATACCGCTGTATTCCCATCGTATACGACTTTTTCGGATTGTTCGATAAATTCATCGAGAACCAAAGACAGCCGTTTAATACGTACCTTACAAAGGATATGCTTGAAAGCCTTGAAGAGTTCTACGATGTGGAATACGCGATTCAGTTTAAGTACTCGTACAAGATGCAGAAAAGTATATTCGATAAGTTTATCGAGGACAATATCTATACGCCTGACAAGCCTATCCGTAAGTATAACAAGGCGAAAAACAATACGCTGATAGGCTCGTTCGGTGCCAACGACCAATATCCCGTATACGAGTACATGATAGGCGGTGACAAGAAAAACAGGGTAAACGCGACGATAACGTATGAAACGAAAGACAAGAAAGCGTTTTATCCGTTGTATCTGTACGTGAACGGTTCGGCGAAAGTCAAGATTTGCAGGTTATTGCAATCCAATTGGGAGCATATCGTATACGCCAACACGGACGGTTTCGTATCAGATGTCCCCATCGAAATGGATTTAAGGTTTAATTCCAGGTACTCCGATTTGGTCGGGAAAGTGGAACTACGTCAATACTATCTTGAGTTTGCGGTAAAGGAAATATCCAATTACAGCGCGATATTTGCCAACGAGGACGGCGAAATCATGCAAGACATAAGATTGTCAGGCAGACGCATCATGGAGCCGCCTACCCACCAACAATTCATCGACGGCGGGTTCGAAACGTTATTACTGCAACAATCGGATTACGGTTTTATCAAGCCCGTAGTGTTCGTGGAACAGAGTTTGAAATATTATCAGTTAGTAGAGGAGAGGGACAGAAATGGAAGAAAATAGAGATTATTTATATGATGTTGTAAGAAATTGTATTATTGCGCATACACAGTGTGAAAAAAAAGATGCAGAAGATGCCACAAGAGATATACTTAGTATGGTAGTTAAAAATAGAATAAGTATCGCGGAAGAAATTGCGGATTTAAACGATACGTTAAAAGCATTCCGCGACGACTACCGCACGGCGCACGGCATGAATTACGAGGGCGGCGGCGGTATGTTCGGTGGATTATTCGGGAGGAAGAAATAGATGAACAACGACGAACTGAAAAAGAAGATTGCTGACATCATTTATCATACAGGTTGCACAGGCGCGTGTTGCGAATGTGATTACTCAAAGCATTCAGATGCTGATACCTATTGCAAGGCTATGTTGAAAGCAAGCGCCCTTATCGCGGCGGGGGTATGTGCGGATAAAATTGAGTGTGCATATACAAACAGACGTTCAAATAATTTGGTGAATAGAGATGATTAAAGCAATAGATTTGTTTTCCGGCGGAGGCGGTGTATCCATCGGGCTTACACATGCAGGGTTTAAATTATCGTGTGCGTTGGAAATTGATGATGCGGCGGTAAAGGCTTATAAAGGATATCATCTGTTGAAAGACGTTAATGTTATTCAGGATGATATTTGCAATGTATCCGGTGAAACTTTATTGAAAACCGCGGGAATCGATGGGAATGAATTATATTTGCTGGCAGGCTGCCCTCCCTGTCAAAAGTTCTCCATGCAAAATCGTATCCATAACTTGGATGAAGGAAAAATCGATGAAGTAAAAAAGCTGTTGATGCAGTTCAAAAGAATAATTCAAGAAATTTTTCCGCCATTTGTTCTTATGGAAAATGTTCCCGGCATCAAATCTTCGTACGGTGGCAAGATCCTAAATGAGTTTTTGACTGATTTGGATAACAGAAATGCTCCGCTCAACCAACAATATAAGGTTGTTTACGGTGTGGTCAATGCTGCGAATTATGGCGTTCCACAAACCAGAAAACGCTTTGTGTTACATGCCGTAAGACGGGATGTATATCTAACCATGTGTAACTTGGGCTTAAAAATGACTCTGCCGATTGAAACACATAGTCAAGACGGCACAAATGGTAAGAAAAAATGGGTCACAGTAAGGGAGACTTTTCAAGGGCTTTCCGCTCTAAAAGCTGGTGAGCGTTATAGTGATGATAGAATAAAGAATCATGCGTGCGCAAATCTATCGGAGAAGAATTTGCGCCGCATGAAAATTATACGCGCGAACGGTGGGTCCCGATCGGCTTTACCGCCCGATTTAGTATTAAATTGCCATAAAACGTATTCGGGGCACAACGATGTCTACGGCATCATGGATCCCGATAAGCCTGCTCCAACTATGACCAGCGGATGCTTAAGTTATTCAAAAGGAAGATTTGGACACCCGTTTGAAGATCGGGCGATTTCCGTTCGAGAAGCGGCAAGAATTCAAACGTTTCCTGATGATTATGTTTTCGGAGAGAATCTTACCAAAGCAGCGCTTGAAATAGGTAATGCCGTTCCGATCAAATTGGTGGAAGCGAGCGGAAAAGTGTTTTATGACATTATGATGTCTTTAATAAATGCGAATATCGATGCGAAAAATTAGTTTTACTATTGACAAATTCATACAAAAATAGTATAATATAAGCAGGGAGAGGGGGCGACAAAGTAGTACTGTTTGGGTTTTATCGCAATTTTAATCGGCGCGAGCCGTCCCATAGTGTCCGAAAGACCGGGCTACCCGCCCCCCTATCTATCCATGGGAAACAGCATTTACGAGAGCCGGGCACGGAAAGTGTTTGACTATAACCAATTCAGAATAAAAATATTGACGGGCGTGCGCGGAGCGGGTAAAACCTACCCCGTGCATGAGCATATCCTGAATAAGTATTTCAAGAAAGGCGAGTACTTCGTACTCGTGCGCGAAACGCAGGAAGAAGTGGATAATATGCTCGCGGGCGCGTTTTGGGACAGTTATCTATTGGACGATAAAAAGTACAAGGGTCACCAATACACGACCATGGGCAATAAAGTGATAATCGACGGTATCATTGTAGGATATGCGGTCGCTCTTTCCACGTACGGGAAGTTCCGCGGTGCGGTATCGCCCGTAGGACAGCGAGCCGTAAAGTCAAGGCGGGAACAGGAACTTGAGGAGCAAATCGAGGAAATGGAAGAGTTCGTCAAGAATAACATCGAGAAGACAACTACCGCGTTCTTCGATGAGTTTATCCCGCTTACCCCGAAGATGTCGGACGATAAAAGATACCATGGATTTCTACACTTTTTGGAAACAGTTTTTCGATTTCGTCGCAATTGTATGGTTATACTATGCGGCAACATTACAAAGCCGTACGATATATTTCTTGAAAATTTCAATTTCAAACAGCCGCTCGATATTTCCTACGGGCTCAAAAAATCTTATACGATTTATAAGCCGAATTATCCGATAAAGCCGCTTGCGGTATGGTGCCATATCAAGCCGAACCCGAAATGGCTCGCCGCACGAGAGGAGAGCATCGTCGGTATGATTACTCGGGGAAAAGAAGAGGATATGTTCTCGACGGGTAATGCGTACGTGAATACCGATGTAAGGTATATTACGGGCAAACCCGACAAGCGCAAGGCGATGTATAATCTCTCGGACGGAGAACGGCGCGTCACGTTCTGGAAGTCTTTGGAGCGGAATAAGTATTACATAACGGAACCGACGCGGAATAATTACACGACTTACGTATTCGATATCAAGTTATGCCGCCCCGACAACAGGTTGATACTGAAAAGTCTTGAAACGGCTATCGTGGAGATATTCGAAAGCGGGCTTATCGAGTTCGAGAATGCGAAGGTGTTCGATACCTTTGTAAATATATTGCCGACAAAAAGGAGTAAGAAATGAGTGAATGGTTAGATTTCGGGTTCAGGATAGCGACCTACGCCGCTTGCCTTGCAACGTGGATACTGTTGCTGATAGCGCAACTGAGGAAAGCGTTCAAAGAAGCACGTAGCAAAAACACCGAAAAGGTGATGAATATAAATAAAGAAAAGCAGAAAAAAGAAGAAAAGGAGTTGGAACCTATGGCAGTATTTTTATGCGATAAGTGCGGGGCACAGGTAAAAGTGTCCGAAGCGAAACAGTACAACGATTTCGACGTCTGCGCGGCGTGCTATGATAAACTCAACCGCAAAGACGGTGAATTGAAACAGTTGGACGCGCAGATTGCGGAGTATGAACGTGTGCTCGCGGAACTGAAACAGCGTAAAGACCAAGTGGAGCATGAATAATGACGGACGAAGAATTTAACGAACTGCTTACACGGCTTGCGGATAAGGGGTTCAAGCCTGCCGCCACTTCAGAGCCTGAGCCCCCCGCAACAGATGATGAGAAAGACGCGAAAATAAAAGCGTTGGAAGATGAAATACTACTGCTCAGACAGCAGAACGCACTGCTCGGCGCACAGGCGAAAGTAACGCCCGGGGACGAGCAGAAAAAGAAAGACGAGGAAGAGGCAAAACAAGTTGCCGAATATTTTAAAAACAGGAGAGTATAAACAATGTCGCATTTGATGAGTAATGAAAAGGTATTGAAAGCCGCGGGAGTGACCGATGAGGAAATCACCGCCATCAATACCGCAGACGCGAACGTAATCGTAAACACGTTGGAGCCTATCTTCAACAAACTGATGTCGTACGTACAGACCCAGCGCGTGGAAGTTGCAAGACTTGATAACCCTTTGCGCGGGCTTGAAAAAGGCTACGCCGCAATGAACGGCGGGAGCCTGAACGGTATGTTCCATGAAGTCCTTGTACAGGCGCGAGATAAAGGTGCGGATAATCTGTACGGCGGGAAGAAATATGCGCCTAAGACCATTACGAACCCTTACGTAACATTCGATTACGGCAAAGACCCGCTTTCGTTTATCTATAAAATCAACGCGAAAATGGAGCGTATGATTGACTACGATGCGGCTGATATGTTGATGGCGCTCAAAAACAATTCGCTTGATGATTTTATCATGGGCAAACTTGCGGTGCTCCAGTCCGAGAATAACGCGGCTGAGTATGTCATGGAAAACAACGTTCTGAACTGCGAAGAGTATCAATACGATACCTACGCCAACGTACAGAAATTCAGCGATGCGGCATCCCTCAATGCGTTCATGCATAAAGTGTTTGCAATGCAGAGATACCCCGAATCGAACATGCAGTACAAGAAAGTTAAGTTCAACACCACGAGAGGTACGGGCGATTTCGTGCTTATCATCGATACGCAGTTCGCGTTTGACTTCGCGCAGAAGTTCACCTACAAGCAGTATCTGAAACCGTTCCTGTTCCGTTCCGAGGACAGCGATAACTACGGTATGCAGGAAGAGCGTTCCCGTATCATCGAGGTAGACGCGCTCAATCCTACGACGCTTGCCGCGAATACCAACCTCGACCCCATGAACATGACGAAAGCGACTATTACGGGCGGTAAACTCATCGGGCGTATCGTAGACTTCAACGCCGTGAAGTTCGGCCTCGGGTTCAAATCCGCTATCTCAAAACCTCTGAACGCGCGTACCACGTACTACAACGAAATCCAGGATTACTGTTTCGATATGTGCCCCGCGTATGTAAATGTTCCGTTGGTCATTACAGACGACTTCAAGTCCGACCGTATCATCAGCGTTTCCAACGTAGCCGCAGGCGCGTAATAAATTAAAAAGGAGTAGTCAAATATGTTTGTAGACATCAAACTTTATATGACTACGATTGACGAAGAAAATCTGTTTGTGGGGAGTTCACAAGAAAACCGTGAACTCTCCCTCAACAGTTTAAGAGTTCAAACGGAAATCATAAAAGCACCGTTCAATCCTACAGACCCGTTCAGATTGGAAGGGAACTATCTCGAGTATCAACGTAAATATAATTATGCCCGGTTTAAGTATTACGTGAACAACGACGATACCGAGCCGAGCGTGACGAGGTATTATTTCATACGGGATTTCGAGTACGTAAACGATATGGTCTGCCGCATGGTCTGCGACGAAGATTTAGTGTCCAATATATTCTGGCAGTTGAAATTCGCAAGGTTCTATCCGTCGATGTGTACGTATAACAGCAATAAACTTACGTCGAAAGGAAGAAAGTATAAAGCGATAGATGCAGGGCAGATATACGAAATAGAGGAAGAATATAACCTGCTGAAATATTTTCAAAGTTCTGGACTTCCGATGCTTGCAGTAGGATTTATTGTGTTTACGTCTACATATCAGCGCGACGAGGGGGACGGGTTCGCATATATAGAGGGAAATACAACATATCCTTTAAGGAATTACGTTTTACCTTTTATATACGACCCTCTGACGGGGAGCGTAAGGGAAGATTTTAAAATTTTTGCCGCAAGCGGAGATAGAGTTTTAGACGTGTTTGATTTAGGAAAATTCCTTAATCAGACTACGGCGGGGTTCGATATCGTTTCTTCAATGATTTATCTCAATCTTAAAAATGAGATAAATGTGACCGTAACAAAATATGATGATTACTACGGAGCAAAAATTTCGGGAATAGACGATAATTTTTTAAGGCAGATGACTTTGGCAGATATTGGAAATGCTATGGTAATAAAAAAGTTACCCGATGCTTTCGAAACATTTATAGAAAATCTGCCGATTGATATGTATTCTGTTCCTGAATACAAAAAACTGAATATATTTAATGGTGGAAACATATATGAATACGATACCCGACAAATCGTTCCGTTCGGGGGCGTATCGAGAATAACGTATAAACAATCTTTTATCCCCCCGTATCGCACGACTTTATACTTTAACGAAGAGCGGATACAATACACACCGAATAACTTTATCAGTTTCAATAACGATACCACGTTCATGGACTTTTCAAGCGCGTACGCCGATTGGTATCGCCAAAACTATAACTCCCAGATTATGGGGTTAAAAGTAAAACAGGAAACGGAGCAATCGAATTTAAATATCCGTACAATGGCGGGCTTAGCCAGTACAGGGATAGGAATTGCAACAACGCTTGCGGGCGGGCAGGTATCTGCATTGCTCAATAAAAACGCCGCCGCGCCCGCGTTATCAGGATTAAAAGCCGTAAATCAAGCAGTTGATTTTGCGGCGAATACTGCCTCAAACTATCTCACGCTGAACAACAACCAAGCGAAAGAACGGAAACTGCAAGAGTTTCAGATACAAGACTTGAAAAACACTCCGTCAGAAGTTTCGTTCGGCTCGTCTATCGTTCCGTTTATCGTGAATAAAATGTATATGCGGGTAGTTGTGTTCAAGAATATATTCTATGATGAAATCGTGAAATATCATAAGGCTTACGGATTTGAAAGCATGATTGATATTTCAGACAGTTTCCAACAGCATACTATTTTCGATTACTACCGCGCGGACGATACCGTATTGAACACCGATGAGGTTTTCCTCGATGAGATGGAACGTAGCCAAGTAGAAGATACGTTCTCGAAAGGTGTGCGTGTGTGGTACGATTATAACAACATGAAAAACTTTACTATAGAAAATCCGGAAAAGGCGGTGTAAAATGGGAAAATTAAACGACAGGCTTATGCAACTCGAGGCCGCCAATAATAAATCGCAAAAGGATAACCAAATCCTGCGCGAGCAAATATTTAAACTGACCGCACAGGCGGCGCGCGCAAAGGTCGAGAAAAGCGATAGGGCGAAACTCCGCAATCATGTGAAACGGCTATACATGAACTCTTTCCAGGAAACGGCTATATCAATTTTCGATTGGCAGAACTTACCTGAACCAAAGGAAATCGTAGGCGGTACAAGATTCGACAGTAAACGTATCGAAAGCATGATTGCGCGATGCGGACGCGTGGCGATATTCCCGTATTATTACTCGTTCCCAAATCTTGACGGGCATATGGTACGGAAAAAGACATACCTCGCGTTACCGTTTACCGGCTCATACGGTCTGGACTGCTACGGTGAGTTCGGCGTGGTGCGTCCTTACGCGGCGTTCGGCGGGTCGCAGTATTTCAAAGACATGATAGTCAATAAGGACTGCGTTATCGTTTCAGACTTCTTCTTTCCTACGCTTACGGCGGGTAACACATCGTTCACGGTATTTCAGGCGATAGAACTGTACGCCGCGATGGTAGCCGACTGCGAAGTAGCGAAAAAGGTCAACCGAAACTGGATAAAACTCCCGATGCTGTTCGGTATCGACACGAGCGACGAGGACACTATCAAGACCGCCAACGCATTGTCTTTGGAAATCAAACAGTTACTGCTTGCGACCGAGGATAACGAGGACGCTTTCGTATCCCGGGTCGTGCCGTATCTCAAGACGCTGAGCACCAACGCGCAGTATTTCGGGAAAGAATTATCCGAGGAAATCAAGAACTACAAAAACGAAATGTTCGAGTTCCTCGGCATAGCACATAACCAAAACGAAAAGAAAGAACGGCAGATAACTTCCGAAATCGAAGTCTCGGCAGACCAATACAACATGAATATAACCAAACGCCTGAAAAACCGTACCGATGCTTTGGAACAGGCGAAACGGCTATGGCCGGAAGATTGGGGCGGCGTGAACATAAAGGTAAACCTGAACGGGTTCAATGAAAAGGAGGAGAAGAAAGATGGCGAATTTGACGCTGACGCTGAAAGAGATTGATTTGATTATCGGCGGAATCACTTCTCCGCGTGAACCGCATCAGGGTGTATTCGATATGTGCTCGGGCGATATCAACGTGGAGTACCTCGGGGAAAACTGGGGTACCTCAGATATCGAAACGCTCATCATGAACGAGTATGCGTTCCGCGAAATGGCGTTCGAAACCATTGAAGAGTTTCAGCAGTATTTTACGAACATATGGAACCGTGGGTTCTATATCATGAAACAAAACGTAGAGAACGCGCAGAAAATGACGTTCCAAGACCAATCCGAAGATTATACCGAAAACACGAGCGCAACATCTACTTCAACGACGAACGCGAGCGGGGACAGTAAGTTTACGAACGTACCGAACCAATATAATAAGGAAACGGACGCAGGGCTTACCTCGAGGAATATGAATACTTCCGAGGGCACAGGAACAAGTTCAGGTTCCGGGGAACGTACGTTTAACTCGACCAAAACAGGGAACCCGTTCGAAAAATGGCTCGCGTACTCGGAGCGGAACCGTAACATTATTTATAAATTCGTGGATAGTTTCAATCCCATATTCATAAATACCGTTACGATACAAAATTTCTATAGGAGATATCTCGATGGCTACAATAAATGACAAGACCTATTCAGCATCGGAACATGAGCCTAAAACCGTCGCGGAACTGCTGTACCGCATGGAATTGATGCTGAAACAGGCGTTATTGCTCGGAGGGTTAAACTATAAAGGAATATACGATAGCGCAACAGTATACAGCAAAAACGACGCTGTTGTATATTCCGAAGACGGGCAAGGCTATGTACACGTAGGGGAAACCGATACTACAGGCGTTCCTCCTACAGATACAAGCGTATGGGAAATCTATGTAAGCGGCGTGCCCGGTGTTCCCGGGAAAGACGGACGCGGCGTTCAATCAGTACAAATTATAGAGGTATAATAAATGGCTACAAGAACTTATGAAATAAAAGGTAAATACACGGACGGCACTGGTTATACCGCGGGTACGTTTACAGTTTCAGACGGTACGAACGGAACCAACGGTACGAACGGGAAAAGTGCGATAACATATTTATTAACTATTGAAACAGAACAACCCGTCCAAGGTGCACAAAAAACGTTGCTTTTAGAAAATTTTTCATCGCAAGAATTAGAATTTAACGATACATTTTTTTCGGTATGCAAATACGATACGGATAAATCTTATATAGGAATATGGGCTGTTCAATCCGTTGTAGAAAGTAACGTGACTTGTGTTCTTATTTCATTTATTATTACAACGGGTGCAACAGGTTCGCCCGGGAAAAACGGTACCGATGGTAAAAACGGTAAGGACGGTGTAGGGTTCTATTACACCACGGATACTACGACGGGGACTACACCTATTTCAACTCTCCTTTCAAATATAATGCCGTCGGGAATAAAAGTAAACGATTTCCTCGTAAACGCACAGGGGAAAGTATGTCAAGTTACTTCTATACAAGGAAATACCGTATCGACAGGATATAGAACATCAATTAAAGGCGCGACAGGTGCAGCGGGTTCGCCGGGTGCTACGGGAAAAGGCATTGCGTCCGTACAAGTAGTTGAGGTGTAATCATGGCAAAATTTGAATTAAAGGGGAAATACACCGATGGTACCGATTGGACAGCGGGTACTTTCGATGTGCCTAAAAAGTATGCGCATAATATAACGATTGAGGCGGGAAACGCAGTTATTGGTTTTACGATATTCACATCACATCCAAATGCCTATCCAAACGCTTTGAGTGTATATGCAAACATAGGTCTTAGTGCTAATCAACAAATTCCAGCAAGTGGTGTTATCGGAAACAATTTACCCGTGTATTGCATTAGAAGGGGAGTAACTGGATTAGCTGCAATTGCTGTCGGTATGAGTGTTAATTTAGATTCAGATACTGAAGTTAAGGATATCGTAGTACCACTATAACCCCATACGAAAAGAGCGAGAGTAAAATCCCGCTCTTTTTGTTTAGCTCCGTTTATTATTAGCCCGTTTATTTTTATGCATTAAAATGTATATTTATGCACTTTCGACAAAATTCGTGCGTATTCGACATTTTTCGCAATGCCCCCAGGGGCAGGATTTATACCGTTGTAACCCCCACTGTTACATCCCATCC
>OJQW01000660.1_pt1 | contig 13450 bp, 9 predicted proteins | sample 1599041 | NCBI WGS metagenome assembly OJQW01 (sample SAMN03922518, study PRJEB24848) | human gut metagenome | isolation source: stool sample | host: Homo sapiens | place: Germany | collected 2010-02
GCGTCAGATGTGTATAAGAGACAGGCAAGAAAGGCGAGTTGACCGCCCTGATGGAGGAGTTCAAGACGGTTGCCCCCGAGCTCAAACGCGAGTTGGGACAGCAGCTGAACCGCCTCAAAAACGAGGCCACGGAGCGCATCAACACCCTGCGCGAGCAGTTGCAGAACGCCGCGGCGGACAACGCCGCCCGGACGGACGACCTGACGCGCCCCGGATCGGCCGAACACCTCGGGTCGCGCCACCCGATTTCGTTGGTCAAAAACCAGATCGTCGAGGTCTTTTCCCGGCTGGGATACACCGTGGCCGACGGTCCGGAGATCGAGGACGACTGGCACGTCTTCTCGGCCCTGAACTTCCCGCCCGAGCACCCGGCGCGCGACATGCAGGACACGTTCTTCGTCGAGAAGGACCCCGACATCCTGCTGCGCACGCACACCTCGTCGATCCAGGTCCGCACGATGGAGCGCCAGAAGCCCCCCATCCGCGTCATCTGCCCCGGCCGCGTGTTCCGCAACGAGGCCATTTCGTACCGTGCGCACTGCATCTTCCACCAGATCGAGGGTCTCTACATCGACGAGGGAGTCTCGTTCGCCGACATGAAACAGTCGCTGCTCTACTTCGCCAAGGAGGTCTTCGGCGAGCAGACGGTGATCCGCATGCGCCCGTCGTATTTCCCCTTCACGGAGCCTTCGGCCGAGGTCGATGTTTCGTGCAACCTCTGCGGCGGCAAGGGATGCCCGGTCTGCAAAGGCACGGGATGGCTGGAGATCATGGGCTGCGGCATGGTGGACCCGAACGTGCTGAAAGCCAACGGAATCGACCCCGAAAAGTATTCGGGATTCGCTTTCGGCATGGGTATTGAACGCATCGCCATGCTCAAATACGGCGTGAAGGACCTGCGTCTCTATTTCGAAAACGACGTGCGGTTCCTCCACCAGTTCGACGAAGCGCTCTAAACCCCCGCCGCCCATGAAACGCCTGACAGCGACAACGCTTTTCTGCCTGCTCTTCTTTTCGGCGTTCGTCGCCGGGAAGGGCCCTGCGGAAACGCCCGGATACCCCGATTCGCTGCGCAGCGTGTGGCTCTACACCGAGGGCATCAAGCAAAACATCATCGCGGGCGACACGGCCCGGGCCCGGGAACTGTTTCTCGAAGCGGTCCGCAACGACTCGACCTATGCCCCGGCGTGGTACGAACTGGCCGGGAACCTTCTGAATTCGTCGCCCGAAGAGGCCGTCGAAATGGCCCACCGCGCCTACCGGCTCGACACCGCGAACAAATGGTACCACCAGTTCTACGGACAGGCGCTGATCATCTCCAACCGCCTCGACGAAGCGCTGAAAGTCTACCGCCGCCTGCTGGAGAACGACCCGAAGGACCCGGACAACTACCGCATCGTGGCGGCCCTCTACGAACAGAAGCGGTCGCCGTTCATGGCCCTTGCGACGCTCGATTCGGCAGAGCTGCGTTTCGGACGCATCCCGCTGCTGAGCGCCATGAAACGGCAGATGCTGGTGGCCACGAACCAGATCGGCAAAGCCATCGACGAAGCCCGTGCGATGGTCGAAGCCGCGCCCTACGAAGCGCAGCACCACGTCGTGCTGGCCGACCTCTACGGGCTCGACGGCAAGGACTCGCTGGCCCTCGCCGAGTACGGCCGGGCGTTGCAGATCGACTCCACGAACGTACAGACGCTGATGTCGCTGGCCGATTTCCACACCGGACGGCAGGATTACCGCTCGCTGCTGGCCGTCACCCGGAAACTGTTTCTCTCGGACGCCCTGCCGCTCGAAACGAAGATCAAGCGCTTCGAACAGTTCACCTCCGACACGCGCTTCTACCGCGAATACTATTTCCAGCTGAACGACCTGGCCTCGATCCTGGCGATCCGCTATCCCGAGGATCGGCGCGTCGTGGAGCTCTACGCCAACCACCTGATCGCCTCGGGTGAACTGGAACAGGCCCTTACGCTCTACAAGAGCCGTCTCGGAGACCGTCCGCCCGTGGAGGACTTCTACCGAACGGTGATCGACATCGAAACCTATCTGCAACACCCCGATTCGGTGGAAAAATACGTCGGCAAGGCGCTGGAACTCTTCCCCGACAAAGTCGATTTCCACATCTCGAAAGGGCATGTGATGAACAGCTCGAAGCAGTACGGCCAGGCGGTCAAAGCCTACAAGGAATCGCTCCGCTACGCCGACACCGACTCGCTGCGGGGCGTGATCTGGGGCATGATCGGCGACACGTGGCACCAGCAGGCCGCCGCGGGCATCTCCGAACAGGACGAGAGCCGCACGGCGAAGGAGGGCCGTTCGGGACCCTACCGCAAGGCCATGAAGGAGTGTTACAAGGCTTACGAGCGCAGTCTCGCGTACCGTCCCGACAACCCCTTGGTGCTCAACAACTACGCCTATTTCCTCTCGCTGGAGGAGCGCGATCTCGAACGGGCCCTCTCGATGTCGAGCCGCGTGGTGGCGCTCACCGACAACAATCCGACCTATCTGGACACCCATGCGTGGGTGCTTTTCAAGCTGGGACGCACGGACGAAGCCAAGAAGGTCCTGCAAAAGGCCGTGGCGCTCGACGGGCAGAAGAGTCCCGAACTGATGGTCCACTACGGCGACATCCTTCACGAACTGGGCGAACAGTTCATGGCCGAAATCTACTGGAAACGCGCCCTCGAAAAGGGCTACGACGCCCGACAGATCGAACTGCGGCTGAAACAGCCCGCCAAAAGTTCCAAAACCGCCGAATAACACGCCATGAGACCCTTCCGCACACTGACCCTCGTCTTCCTGCTCTTCGCCTTTGCGGCCGCCGCCCAGCACGACAGCCGCATCGAGGCGCAGAAAAAGGTCATCGCGGCCCTCGAAAAGCGGATCGCCTCCGAGGAGCAGGAGATCTCCAAGCTCCAAAAGGGCCGCTCGGCCACCGAAGAGCGGGTCCGCCGTCTGGCGCGTCAGATCGACTCCCGGAACCAGTTGCTCGACGAAACCGAGAAGCAGGCCCGCCTGCTGCGCGAGGAGATAGCCCGCACGGACAGCGTGGCCGGCAATCTCTCGGCGACGCTCGAACGCGACCGTGCCCAATACGGGGAGATGGTGCGCGAAGCATACCGCAACTACAAGCACAACAACTATTTGACCTTCCTTTTCTCGTCGCGCGACTTCGCGGACGTAGCCCGCAAGATCACCGCGCTGCGCGAAGTCGCCTCGCTGCGCGAACGCAAACTGCGCGACATCGAGGAACTGACCGTTCAGGTGCGTCACGAAAAGGAGGAGCTCGACCTTCGCAAACGATCGCTCGACTCGGTGACGCGAAGCCTCTCGGCCCAGCGCGCAAAACTCCAGCGCGACGCCCGCAACGCCAAGGCCAGCATCCGTTCGCTGTCGCAGAAGGAGAAGCAGGCCCTCCAGCGCAAGATGTCGCAGGAACAGCAGCTGGGCGTGGCGATCAGCGAACTGCGCAAGCTCACGAAGGGCAACACCGAAGGCGCCTCGTTCTCGACGAAGACATCGGGACTGCGGCTTCCCGTCACGGCCGGGCGCGTGAAACGCTACAAGGAGAACATGGCCGAAATCACGGGTCCGAAGGGCGCCCACGTGATCTCGATCTACGACGGCAAGGTCGTTGACATCAAACGCAACCGCATCACCAACAAATACGACGTTTACGTGGCCCACGGCGAATACATAACCTCCTATGCCAACCTGGGGACGATCTGCGTCGAAAAGGACCAGAAAGTGGCGAGAAACGCACAGTTGGGAACCATCGGCTCGTCGGTCAACGTGATGACCATGGAAACCGAATACAAACTCGTCTTCGGCATCTACCCGCCTAATCCCGGGCAGAAGATGCGCGCCGAAGACTGTTTCAAGTGAAACCGCCGCCCCTGCGCACCGAAGCCCGGGACGGGCACGACCTAACAACGACGAAAAATGGCTGTCAGATACTATACCGACGACTGCTCCTACCGCCTCCCGCAGAAACGCCTCACGGCCCGATGGCTGCACGAGGTGGCACAGGCCGAAGGCTATACGCTGGGCGATGTCACCTATATCTTCTGCTCGGCGCAGCGCCTGCTGGAGATGAACCGCCAATACCTCGGGCACGACTACTTCACCGACGTTATCACCTTCGATTACAGCGACCGCAAAGGCACGCGGATCGTTTCGGGCGACATCTTCATCGATGTCGAGACCGTGGCCGACAATGCCCGTCAATACGGCTTCACGGCGTTGCAGGAGATGCGCAGGGTAGTGGTCCACGGGGTGTTGCACCTCTGCGGTCAGGGCGACAAGACCCCCCGCACCAATGCGCAGATGCACCGCAAGGAGGATAAATATCTGAAATTCTGGGAGAACGAACAATGACACTCGATTACGACATCATCGTCATCGGCGGCGGACACGCCGGATGCGAAGCCGCCTCGGCCGCCGCACGGTTGGGATCGCGCACGCTGCTGCTCACGATGGACATGGGCAAAATGGCCTCCATGTCGTGCAACCCGGCAGTCGGAGGAGTTGCCAAAGGTCAGATTGTCAGAGAGATAGATGCATTGGGCGGTCAGATGGGCCGCATCACCGACCTGACGACCGTCCAGTTCCGGATGCTCAATCGTTCGAAAGGCGCCGCGATGTGGAGTCCCCGGGCGCAATGCGACAAAACCCGCTTCTCGGAGGAGTGGCGGCATACGCTGGAAAATACCCGAAACCTCTATATCTGGCAGGATGCGGCGACCGAACTGCTGTTCGACGACGCCCTGCGCACGGATTCCGCGCGACCGGCCACCCCGAGCGCAGAAGCGGACCCGAACCGGGACAACCTCCGGTCCGCCGCGCAAACGCACCGTATCACGGGGGTCCGGACCCGCATGGGCGTCGAATTCACCTGCCGCGCCGTCGTGCTCACCTCGGGAACTTTCCTCGGAGGACTGATGCACTGCGGAGCCTCGCACGCCGAAGGCGGCAGGGCGGGGGACGCCGCTTCGCACGGAATCACCGAGTGCCTTCGCCGAATCGGTTTCGAAAGCGGACGCATGAAAACCGGGACCCCGGCGCGTCTCGACGCCCGGACCATCGACTTCGAACGGCTCGAACCCCAGTACGGCGACGAAAATCCGGCTAAATTCTCGTTTTCACCTGATACACAGCCAGTTAAAGACCAACTTCCTTGTTTTTTGGTCTATACCTCCGCCGAGGTTCACGACATCCTGCGCAGCGGTTTCGACCAGTCGCCCCTGTTCAACGGAACCATCCGCGGCATTGGTCCGCGCTACTGCCCCTCGATCGAAGACAAACTCCGAACTTTCGCCGATAAGGACCAACATCAGCTCTTTTTGGAACCCGAAGGGCGCACGACCAATGAATATTATCTCAACGGTTTTTCATCGTCGCTGCCCTGGGAAGTGCAATGGAAAGCGTTGCATAAGATTCAGGGATTCGAAGATTTGCACATCTATCGCCCCGGCTACGCCATCGAATACGACTATTTTCCGCCCACGCAACTGCACCATTCCCTCGAAACCAAACTGGTTTCGGGACTCTATTTCGCTGGACAGGTCAACGGAACGACCGGTTACGAAGAAGCCGCAGCTCAGGGGCTGATGGCCGGCATCAATGCACACCGGGCGCTGGCAGGGGAGGAGCCTATCGTACTGAAACGCGACGAATCCTACATCGGTGTGCTGATCGACGACCTGGTGACCAAAGGAGTTGACGAACCTTACCGGATGTTCACCTCGCGGGCCGAGTATCGCATTCTGCTCCGGCAGGACAATGCCGACATCCGGCTTACTCCGTTAGGATACGAAATCGGACTGATTCCGCAGAAAAGATACGACCATTTCGTCAAAAAAAATACGCTCGTAGAATCGCTTGTAGAGTTCGCGCGCCGACAGAGCATCAAAGCAGCCGAAATCAACGACTATTTGAAATCGGTAAATTCAGAGCCTTTGACGCAGGGCAGGAAGCTCTACGACATCCTGATGCGCAACAATGTCACCTTCGAATCGCTGCAAAGAGTTCTTCCGAAGCTGAAAAAATTCATTGCCGATAACGAAATGAGCGCCGAAATGATCGAGGAGGCGGAGATACAGATCAAGTACAAAGGCTATATCGAACGCGAGAAATTCATCGCCGAGAAACTCCGTCGCCTTGAAAATATCACCATTCCGAGCGATTTCGACTTTCATTCGATGAATTCGCTGACCATCGAAGCCCGTCAAAAACTCTCGCGGATTCGACCGACAACGATAGGGCAGGCATCGAGAATCCCCGGAGTTTCCCCGGCCGACGTAAATGTCTTACTGATAAAATTCGGTCGATAAAGGTTCCACGTGGAACAACGAATAGAGATAACACAGTAAACGTTCCACGTGGAGCAAAACAATAAGGGCCGCCTTTCGGGCGGCCCTTATCAAATCATTGAAAGCAAAGCTACAACACAACCGTACACCAGCCGTATTTATCTTCAGCTCGGCCGTATTGAATATCCTGCAAACGGGTATAAAGTTCCAGGCAAGTTTTACCGACTTCCTCGCCGTAGCTATACTCAGCTTTGGTCTGCATATCGTAAACAAACCCGATAGGGGAGATAACCGCCGCCGTTCCGCAGGCGCCGCACTCCTCGAAAGTAGCCAGTTCTTCGACCGGAATATGACGTTCTTCGACAGTCAGACCCATATCGCGGGCAAGCTGGCGAAGACTCATATTAGTAATAGAAGGAAGCACCGAAGGCGATTTTGGAGTAATATATTTGCCGTCTTTGATACCGAAAAAGTTTGCAGCACCGCATTCTTCGATGTATTTATGCTCGGCGGCATCGAGATACATGATATTGGAATAACCCAGTTCATGTCCTTTTTCTCCCGAAAGCAGGCTGGCCGCATAGTTGCCGCCGACCTTCACATCGCCTGTTCCACGTGGAGCAGCGCGATCCTGTTCACGATCGACAGCGACACGGATAGGCTTGATACCGCCCTTGAAATAGGCGCCCACAGGCGAACAGTAAACGATCAGCAAGGCTTCCTTAGCAGGTTTAACACCCAATCCGACCGTCGTTCCGAACATCACCGGACGCAGGTAGAGCGAAGCGCCCGTTCCGTAAGGAGGGATGAAACGTTCGTTGCGCTTGACGACTTCGACGCACGCATCGACGATCATTTCGACAGAAGGCACCGGCAGACAAAGACGCTCGGCCGACGATTGGAGACGCCGCGCATTGTCGGCGACGCGGAAAAGACGGACCTTTCCGTCAACGCCCCGGAAGGCTTTCAGACCTTCGAAGAGTTCGATGCCGTAGTGCAGGCACGAAGCCGACATGTGCATCTTGATATACTCGTCCTGCGTAACCTCCATCGGGCTCCATTTGCCATCGGTGTAAGAGTAGCGGACATTCCAATCGGTTTTGCAATAATCAAAACCCAAGGCGCTCCAATCTGTTGTTTCCATATCAAATCAGTGTTAAAAAATTCCAAAATTCATACGATTCATTTTTCGCCTATCCGACGACAGCCCCGTTGTTGGTCGGTTCTCCGGGCTGTAACAAACGCAATTTTCCCGACGCATCTTCGGCCATCAGGATCATACCGTTGGAGAGTATGCCCTTCAATTCGCGCGGAGCAAGGTTCACCAATACGAGGACCTGTTTGCCGACGAGCTCTTCGGGCGTGAAGTGTTCGGCGATTCCCGATACGATCACCCGTTTGTCGATCCCCGTATCGACCGTCAGTTTCAGCAATTTTTTGGTTTTGGCCACCTTTTCAGCCTCCAGAATCGTCGAAACGCGAATATCCATTTTCTGAAAATCGTCGAATTGAATCGTATCTTTTTGAGGTTCAACAGATTGATTCATTTCGGCGGCTTCATTGGCGGCCTTCGTCGCAGCGAGTTTGTCCAACTGGCGCTGGATCACGTCGTCTTCGATCTTTTCGAACAGCAGGGCAGGTTCGCCGATCGTGTGTCCGGCGGGAATCAGATCCATCGCTCCCAGCCGCTCCCAACCGAATTTCTCCACGGCGAGCATCCCGAGGATCTTCGCTGCCGAGAAGGGCATGAAAGGTTCGATGGCAATGGCCGTATTCGCCGTAATTTGCAGGGCGATATTGAGAATGGTCTCCACCCGTTTCGGATCGCTTTTGATCACCTTCCACGGTTCGGTGTCGGCGAGGTATTTGTTGCCGATACGCGAGATGTTCATGGCGTCTTTCAGCGCCTCGCGGAAACGGTAATTTTCGATATTGGCCTCCAGCGAAGCCTTCACGGCGGCCACTTCGGAAATAGTCTGACGATCGTAATCGTTCAGCTCGCCGCAGGCCGGGACCTTACCGCCGTAGTATTTCTGCGTCAGCACCAGCGCCCGGTTGACGAAGTTGCCCAGCACAGCCACCAGTTCGTTGTTGTTGCGGGCCTGGAAATCCTTCCACGTAAAGTCGTTGTCCTTGGTTTCGGGAGCATTGGCGCACAGGACATAACGCAGTACATCTTCCTTGCCGGGGAACTCTTCGAGATATTCGTGCAGCCACACGGCCCAGTTGCGCGAGGTCGAAATCTTGTCGCCTTCGAGATTCAGGAACTCATTCGCCGGCACGTTTTCGGGCAGGATATAGCCGCCGTGCGCCTTGAGCATCGACGGGAAGACGATGCAGTGGAAAACGATATTGTCTTTGCCGATAAAATGGACCATCTTGGTGTCCTCCGACTTCCAATAGGTCTCCCAATCGGGTGTAAGGTCCTTTGTAGCAGATATATAACCGATCGGAGCGTCGAACCAGACATAAAGCACCTTCCCTTCGGCGCCCTCCACCGGCACGGGAATGCCCCAATCGAGGTCGCGGCTTACGGCACGGGGCTGCAAACCTCCGTCCAGCCAGCTCTTGCACTGTCCGTAAACATTGCTTTTCCACTCTTTGTGCCCTTCGAGAATCCACTCGCGCAGAAATCCTTCGTACTGATCCAGCGGCAGATACCAGTGTTTCGTCTCACGCTTCACGGGCACGGAACCCGACACGGCGCTGTGCGGATCGATCAACTCGTCGGGCGAGAGGGTAGAGCCGCACTTCTCGCACTGGTCGCCGTAAGCGCGGTCGTTGCCGCACTTGGGACAGGTCCCCACGATATACCGGTCGGCCAGGAAGGTCTGCGCCTCCTCGTCGTAATACTGCATTGATGTCTTTTCGATGAACTTGCCTTCGTCGTAAAGTTTCCGGAAAAAGGCCGACGCCGTCTCGGCGTGGGTCTTGGACGAGGTCCTCGAATAGATGTCGAACGACATGCCCAGCCCCTCGAACGATTTTTTGATCAGCGCGTGGTAACGGTCCACGATCTGCTGGGGCGTCACGCCCTCCTTGCGGGCCTTGATCGTGATGGGTACGCCGTGTTCGTCCGATCCGCAGACCGAAATCACGTCGCGCCCCCGAAGCCGCAGGTAACGCGTATAAATGTCCGAAGGTATGTAAACTCCAGCCAGATGGCCGATATGTACCGGACCGTTCGCATAAGGGAGCGCCGATGTCACGAGGTAGCGTTTGAACTCTTTTGCCATAAATGTAAAATAGATACAGTATTACTAATTTCTGTCAAAATTACTAATTTTTAAGAGAATCGGGAACGAAAAGCGCATATTTTATGAAAGGTTCAAAGAAAAGAAAGCGCACCCCGCCGGGCACGCCTTCTCTATCTCACCGGAAAATCCGGTCTTTATTCGAACTGCAACTCGTCGAGCAGCCAGCCCGCACCGGCGAACTTGTCGATCACGAAGAGCACGTAACGCACATCCACAGCGATCGTGCGCTGCAATTCGGGTTCGAAGGCCACGTCGCCCGACATCGCTTCCCAGTTGCCGTCGAAAGCCAGTCCGATGAGCGATCCCTTGGCGTTGAGCACCGGCGATCCCGAGTTGCCGCCCGTGATGTCGCAGTCGGCCAGGAAGCAGGTCGGAAGCTCCCCCTTGGCATTGGCGTAACGGCCGAAATCCTTGGCGGCATAGAGTTCCTTGAGCTTCGCAGGCACGGTGAATTCCGTCGGATTTTCGGGATTCTCCTTCTCCATCACGCCTTTGAGCGTCGTATAATAGTTGTAGCGGATGCCGTCCGCGGGGTTGTAGGGCAGTATGCGTCCATAGGTCAGACGGATCGTGAAATTGGCATCCGAAGCCCACGCTTTCTTGGGCTGCATGCGCATCAGACCCGCGATGTAAAGACGGTGGCCGTCGGCGTATTTCTGACGCCCCTCCTTCTGGGCCTTGCTCAGTTCGCGCATCTTCCCGACGATCGACTCGCTCAGCACCGCCGCCGGGTCCTCCTTGAGCTCCTTGCCCGAAGCGACGGCCGCCAACGCCCGCTGTTCGTCGGCGAAGACCGAATTGTCATAGAGATAATCCACATAGGCATCCGTATCGCCGCCGAAACGCTTGTCGATCACCTCAGCGAAGACCGAAGGCAGCTCTTTGCAGTTCTCCTTGACGATCCGGAACATCCGCTTGGCGACACGGCGGTCCGTGGGCATGTTATAGTCCTTATAGAAACCTTTCAGGGCCTTCTCCAGTTCGGCGCCTTTCAGCGAACCCGAATAGCGCGCCGGGGTAAGAATCTCCACGGCCCGAAGGAATGCCTCCTGCAAATACTGCAACGACGCATACGAGGGAAGCGTCTCCTCCACCGACTCGCGGATCTTGTCCAGCGCATCCACGTAGCCCTCGGTCGGCAGCGTGTTCTTGGCGGCCCATGCCCGGAAAGCGGCCTCCTGCTCCTGTTTGCGGCTCTTTACATCCAGCCGTTTGATGCCGCGCGACATGCCAATCGAATTCTTCCAGTAGTTCGACGACTGGGCGTATTTCGAGGCATACTGGATGCGGACCTTGTCGCTGGCGGCCATATCCTCCTTGAGGATCGCCTGCCGCTCGCCGCGGATGAAGATGCGCTGGGGATTCTCCACTTCCAGCATCCGGTCGATCTCGTAGGAGGTCATGTAACGCTGCGTCGATCCCGGAAAACCCATGATCATAGCGAAGTCGGCTTCGTCGTAGCCGTTCAGCGAGACCTTCAGGAATTTTTCAGCCTTGTAAGGGCGGTTTTCGGGCGCATAGTCGGCCGGCTTGTTGTCGGGTCCGGCATAGACCCGGAAGATCGAGAAATCGCCCGTATGACGCGGCCACATCCAGTTGTCGGTGTCACCGCCGAACTTGCCGATCGACGTCGGGGGCGTGCCGACCAGCCGCACGTCCGAAAAGACCTCGATCACGAAGGCGAAGAACTGATTGCCTCCGAAGAAGGGTTTCACCGAAATCTCCATGCCGGGGTTCTCCGCCTCGAAGCGGCTCTTCACGGCCTCCGCATGTTCTGCGACCAGGCGCGAACGCTCCTCGCCGCCGGCGATGTCGGGCACGGCGCCCAGTACGTCGGACGTTACATCGACGATCTTGCGGATAAAGCGCACTTTGAGCCCCGGAGCGGGAATCTCCTCGGCGCGCGACATGGCCCAGAAGCCGTTCTTCAGATAGTCATGCTCCACCGACGACAGGGCCTGGATCGACCCGTAGCCGCAGTGGTGATTGGTGAAGAGCAGTCCGTCGGGCGACACGATCTCGCCCGTGCAGCCGCCTCCGAAAATGACGATGGCGTCCTTCAGCGAGGAGTTGTTCATGCTGTAAATCTCCTCGGCCGAGAGTTTGCAGCCGCGGGCCTTCATGTCCTTGGCATTCATCTTCTGGAGGTAGGGCAGCATCCACATGCCCTCGTCCGCCGCGGCCGAAAAGGTGACGCACGCAGCAGCAAAGAGTAAAAAGAGTTTCTTCATGTTTTCCTATTATTTTTTCAATTAGATTTTTATAAAAAAGAAAAAGAATTAAAATCCGAAAGAAGAAAAAATCTATTTGATGGCGATCATGTTCCGGATCGAACGTTCGGCGCTGCGGCGCACCTCCTCGTCGAGGACGATCTCGGGGGCTTCATTTTCAAGACACGCACAGATATTCTCCAGCGTCACCATCTTCATATAGCGGCAGTTGTTGCAGGCGCAGGTCTCGTCGTCGGGGGGCGCCGGAATGAAGGTCTTTTCGGGGTAGCGCTTTTTCATCTCGGCCAGAATCCCCGACTCGGTCACGACGATGAACGCCTGTGCGTCGCTCCGCCCACAGTACTCCAGAATACCCGCCGTGGAACCCACGTAATCGGCCGCTTCGAGGATATAGGCGCGGCATTCGGGATGCGCCACAACCTTAGCTTCGGGATGCTCCCGTTTGAGTTTCAGGAGCTTTTCGAGCGAAAACTCCTCGTGGACATGGCAGGCGCCGTTCCACAGCACCATGTTCTGCCGTCCGGTCAGCTTCTGAATATAGGAACCCAGGTTGCGGTCCGGGGCGAAGATGACCGGCTGGTCGGCGGGGATCGACTCCACGACTTTCAGGGCGTTGGACGAGGTGCAGCAGATGTCCGTCAGGGCCTTGACGCCGACCGTGGTGTTGACGTAGGAGACCACCGTATGACCGGGATGCTGCGCCTTGAAAGCCGCGAATTCCGCGGCGTCGCACGACTCGGCCAGCGAGCAGCCCGCCTCGGGACAGGGTATCAGCACCTTTTTTTCGGGGCAGAGGACCTTGGCGGTCTCGGCCATGAAGTGCACTCCGGCGAAGAGGATGATGTCGGCATCGACCGACTGCGCCTTCACCGACAGGGCGAGCGAGTCGCCCAGGAAGTCTGCGACGGCCTGCACCTCGGGAGTCGTGTAGTAGTGGGCCAGGATCACGGCTTTTTTCTCCCGTTTGAGTTCCTCGATGCGGCGGGTGAGTGCGGCGGAGTTTTCGACGTTCATTTTTTATTTTTATTCCTTTAATTAAATTAAATAATAAAGAAGAATAGATATAATAGCTGTTGATATTGTTGACAACCGGGAGTGTTATTTCCCAATCAACAATTTTTCTTTTTCATGTTTCTTATTTCGAATTTTAATCTGTTAGAAATCAAAAAAATAGAAAAATAATCAACAATTGTTGAAAATAGTTGCGGACATACCGACAGCCATTTGTTTTCAACATTCCGTGCCGTTTCCGTCGGGTTCGGCCCCGGCATAACTTCTCATAAAAAAATTTGGTTTCGGGAAAAAACCGATTATACCTTTCCTCATTTCTGAAAAGCAAATTTTCGGGCCTCGATTTTTCACCTTTTTTCCAACGGTTATCGACAGGTTATCGGGGGAGTTATCAACCGTTTTTCATCACTTTTGAAACCACCTTTTCGGCGATTTCCCGGTAGTACTCTTCGACGCGGGGGTCGATGCCGGCCGCAGGGCGTCCCTCCTCCCCTCCTTCCATGATCGACTGCACGATGGGGATTTCGCCCAGGAAATCCACCCCGCTCCGCTCGGCGAAAGCCCGGGCTCCGCCGCGGCCGAAGATGTAGTAGCGGTTTTCGGGCTGTCTCTTATACACATCTGACGCTGCTGACGAGCG
>OJQW01000665.1_pt1 | contig 13359 bp, 8 predicted proteins | sample 1599041 | NCBI WGS metagenome assembly OJQW01 (sample SAMN03922518, study PRJEB24848) | human gut metagenome | isolation source: stool sample | host: Homo sapiens | place: Germany | collected 2010-02
ACTATGTTTCAACTATTTCAAAGACCGACTTGCCCGCTTTTACGGGACAGTAGTGATAACAAGTATAATTACTACCGTTTCGAAAACGGAAAACTCGTTTCATATTTATATGATTAACCTAAATGCTATGAAAAGTAAAACCAAAGATGGATTCGTCTATGTAATGTCGAATCCATCCATGCCGGGACTGGTAAAAATCGGTATTGCACGGGAAAGCGTCGAAAAACGCAAAAAATCGCTTTCTTCGCCGTCGGGCGTTCCCACTCCGTTCGTGATCGAATATGCTTGTAAGGTCACCGACTGCAAAGCCGTGGAAGATGCATTCCACACGGCATTCACCCGCGACCGAATCAACATGTCGCGCGAATTTTTCCGGATCGACCCCATTCAAGCCATCGTCCTGCTGGAATTGATGAAAATCGAGGATGTGACCGAACAGGCCACCGCCGATCAGCCGGAAGCCAAACGCAATCCCCGGTTTGATTTCGACAAAATGGGCATTCCCGTTGGGGCAGAATTGGTGTTCGTACGCAACAACAACATAAAAGCTACGGTCGGCGAAAACAATAAAGTAAAGTACAATGATAAAATCTTGTCGCTTTCTGCACTTACCAAAAAATTGACCGGCTATATTGTCCGTCCCGTACAATATTGGACATATGACGATCGTAACCTGCTGAATATCTACAACGCGACCTACCCGTCGAAAGGATAGACCGCACGGCAAATTTTCACGGCGGAGCGTCCCGAAAGGACGTTCCGTTTTTTTGCTCCCGTCCCGCTTTTCACTATCTTTGTATCATGGAACCCGCTTCGGACAAGATATACGACACACTGAAACGCTACTGGGGCTTCACGGAATTCCGTCCCGTGCAGGAGCGGATCATCCGCTCCGTCATGGAAGGGCGCGACACGCTGGCGCTGATGCCCACGGGCGGCGGAAAGTCGCTCACCTATCAGGTTCCGACCCTCGCCCGTGAAGGCGTATGCATCGTCGTCACGCCGCTCATCGCCCTGATGAAAGACCAGGTCGATCGCCTCCGGGCACGGCGCATCCCGGCCGTGGCGATCCATTCGGGCCTCTCGCCCCGGGCCATCGACATCGCGCTGGACAACTGCGTCTACGGCGACGTGAAATTCCTCTACGTCGCGCCCGAACGACTGGCCACCGAGGCGTTCCGCCTGCGCGTCGTGCGGATGAACGTCTCGCTTCTGGCCGTTGACGAAGCCCACTGCATCTCGCAGTGGGGCTACGATTTCCGCCCCTCGTACCTGCGCATCGCCGAACTGCGCGAAAAGCTCCCCGGAGTATCCGTGCTGGCGCTCACCGCCTCGGCCACGAAACCGGTGGCCGAGGACATCATGCGCCACCTCAAATTCTCCGAGCCGCACATCCTGCGCAGCAGTTTCGCTCGCCCCAACCTTTCGTACAGCGTCCGCCGCACCGACGACAAGAACGGCCAGCTGCTGCGACTGGTGCACAACGTTCCCGGCTCGGGCATCGTCTACATGCGCACCCGCGAGGGCACCGAGCAGACCGCCGAATTCCTGCGGCAGGAGGGCATCCCGGCCGCGGCCTACCACGGCGGACTGGGGCACGCCGAACGGGCGCTGCGGCAGGAGGAGTGGCTCTCGGGCAAGGTCCGCGTGATGGTCGCCACGAACGCTTTCGGTATGGGCATCGACAAACCCGACGTGCGGTTCGTGGTCCACTACGCCATGTGCGACTCGCTCGAAAGCTACTACCAGGAGGCGGGCCGCGCGGGCCGCGACGGACAGCGGGCCTACGCCCTGCTGCTGGTGGCTTCGGACGACAGCGACCGCATCGCGCGGCGCTTCGAACAGGAGTTCCCCCCGCTCGAAAAGGTCAAAGACATCTACGAATCGGTCTGCTCCTACCTGCAAGTGGGCGTCGGCGACGGCGGCGAAGCGTCGTTCCTGTTCAACATCCACGACTTCTGCGCCCGCGAGCACCTCTACTCGGGGACGGTCCTGAGCGCCCTGAAACTGTTGCAGCAGAACGGCTACATGACCCTCACCGACGCGCAGGACAACCCCGCACGGGTGATGTTCTGCGTCAGCCGCGACGAGTTGTACAAACTCCGCGTGCAGCGCGACGAGCTCGACCACTTCATCCGCACCCTGCTGCGGCTCTACAACGGGGTCTTCACCGAGTTCCGGCCCATCGACGAAGGCGAGCTGGCCACGTGGAGCGGCTACACCGTCGAGCGGGTCAAGGAGCTGCTGAAACGGCTGTGGCAGCTGCGCGTCATCCGCTACATCCCGTCGAACCGCTCGCCGATCCTCTTCCTGAACGAGGAGCGCCTTCCGCGCGCCGACCTCTACATCGCCCCCGAAACCTACCGGCTGCGGCAGCAGCTGATGCGCGAACGTTTCGAACAGATGGTCGCCTACGCCGACAACGACGACGAATGCCGCAGCGCGGTGCTGGAACGCTATTTCGGCGAGGGCGATCCCGCGCCCTGCGGGGTCTGCGACGTGTGCCTCGCGCGCAAGCGGGCCACCAAGGCCGCCGGACGCAAAGCCGCCGGGGAGGCCGATCCCGATTCCGCCGCCCTGCGCGAAAAGCTCCTGCAACGCCTCGCCGACTCCCCCGCCGACCCGCGGCAGCTGGCCGACGGCATGGCCTGCACGCCCGAACGGCTGGCCGGAGAACTCCGGGCGCTGCTCGACAAGGGAGAGATCCGAACGATGCCGGACGGCAGGCTCGCACTTTCCGGCGATCCCGACAGCCTCGGCCGGGCAAATTAGTCGTACGACGGGCAAGATTTGTGAAAATAATTCCGTAAATTTGTGGGAATTTTCACCGCATGACCACTGTAAACAACTTCATTGATAAGATCAGCAACGAGCAGACCGCCCTGCTTCCGGCCATCGAGTTCCGGGGGGAGATCCGCCTCGTCGAGCACGAGCGCGACATCGCCGAGGCTTGCAAGCGCCTCGCCCGAGAGCCGCTGATCGGCTTCGACACCGAGACGCGCCCCTCGTTCCGCCCCGGCGTGACGTTCCGCGTGTCGCTGCTGCAACTCTCCACGCCGACGGTCTGCTACCTCTTCCGGCTCAACCGGATTCCGCTGGCCAAACCCATCCTGCAACTGCTCGAAAGCAGCGATGTGCTCAAAATCGGCGCCGACGTGGCGGGCGACCTGCGTTCGCTGCGCCAGATCCGCCACTTCCGCGACGGGGGCTTCGTCGATCTGCAAGCCCTGGCCCCCCAATGGGGCATCGGGGAGAAGAGCCTGCGCAAACTCTCGGCCATCGTGCTGGGCCAGCGCGTCTCGAAAGCCCAGCGGCTGAGCAACTGGGAGGCCGCGACCCTCACCGACAAACAACAGCTCTACGCCGCCACCGATGCCTGGGTCTGCATCCGCATCTACGAACAGCTGCTGCGCACACCGAAAAAACCGATCCGCAAATGATACCTAAGATCTACCTGCGCCGCGGCAAGGAGGAGTCGCTCCTGCGCCGCCACCCGTGGATTTTCTCGGGGGCCATCGACCACATCGAGGCCGAGGAGGAGTCCGATTTCGCCGAAGGGGCCCTCGTCGAGGTCTACACCCGTCCGGGCGAATTCATCGCCCAGGGCCACTACCAGGTGGGCTCGATCGCCGTACGCGTGCTCTCGTTCGAGCGGGAGCCCATCGACCAGGCGTGGTGGAACCGCCGCATCGCCGTGGCCTACGACGTGCGCCGCACGCTCTCGCTCACGGACAACCCCGCGACGACCTGCTACCGCCTCGTCCACGGCGAAGGGGATTCCCTGCCGGGACTAGTGGTGGACATCTACGGCACGACGGCCGTCGTACAATGCCACTCGGTAGGCATGTACCACGCCCGACAGCAGATCGCCGAAGCGCTGCGCACGGTCTACGGCGGCCGGCTCACGGCCATCTACGACAAATCGTCACAGACGCTCCCCTTCAAGGCCGACCTCGGGGCCGTGGACGGCTACCTGTGGGGCCACGCGGAGCACTCCTCGCAAGTCGTCACGGAGAACGGCGAGCGCTTCCTCGTCAACTGGGAGAAGGGGCAGAAGACGGGATTTTTCCTCGACCAGCGCGAAAACCGCGAACTGGTGAAACGCTACGCGAAGGGCCGCACGGTGCTCAACACCTTCTGCTATACGGGCGGCTTCTCGGTCTACGCCCTTTCGGGCGGCGCCAAAGAGGTCTGCTCGGTGGACTCCTCGGAGCGCGCCGTGGCGCTGGCTGCCGAGAACATGCAGCTCAACTTCGGCGACAGCGCAGCCCACTCGGAGGTCGCCGCCGACGCCGTGGAGTACCTGAAGGACATCGGCGACCGATACGACCTCATCATCCTCGACCCGCCGGCCTTCGCCAAGCACCACAAGGTGCTGGGCAACGCCATGCAGGGCTACAAGCGGCTCAACGCCCGGGCGCTGTCGCAAATCCGCCCCGGCGGCATCCTCTTCACCTTCTCCTGTTCGCAGGCGGTGTCCAAGGAGCTGTTCCGCACGACGGTCTTCTCGGCCGCGGCCATCGCGGGGCGCAAGGTGCGCATCCTGCACCAGCTGACCCAGCCCGCCGACCACCCGATCAACATCTACCATCCCGAGGGCGAATACCTCAAAGGGCTGGTACTCTACGTAGAATAAGCCATGAAAAAACTGCTGACCACCACCCTGCTCGCGCTCGCCGCGGCCCTGACGGCCGGGGCCCAGAGCCGCACCGAAGTCTACACCCTCCCGAGCAAGATCCTCGGCGTCGAGAAAAGCTGCACGGTCTACCTGCCCGACGGTTACGACCGCTCCGGAGAGAGCTACCCGGTACTCTACCTGCTGCACGGCGCCAGCGGCTGCCACACCGACTGGACCCAGAAGGGCTACATGCGCCGCATCACCGACGAAACCGTCGCTTCGGGCATGGCCCGGCCGATGATCGTCGTCATGCCCGACGCCGCGGGCGAGGGCAAGAACTACACCGGCCGGCACATGGGCTATTTCGACGTTCCGGGCTGGAGCTACGAACAGTTCTTCTTCGAGGAGTTCATCCCCGCCGTCGAAAAGCACTACCGCATCGTCGGCGACAAGGCCCACCGGGCCATTTCGGGGCTCTCGATGGGCGGCGGCGGCACGGCGGTCTACGCCCTGCGCCACCCCGAAGTCTTCGGCTCGGCCTGCCCGATGAGCGGCCTTCTGGACGCCCTGCCCGGCCCGCGCAACTACGACGACGCATTCAAGCAGTCCGTCGCCGACAACTCGCCCGTGGCGATGCTGCGCGAAATGCCCGACGACAAGCTCGACGGCGTGCGCTCGGTCCGCTGGTGGGTGGACTGCGGCGACGACGACTTCCTCTGGAAATGCAACGTCGATTTCTACTCGCTCATGCGCGAACGGAACATCCCCCTGCAATACCGCATGCGCGACGGCGGCCACACGTGGCGCTACTGGGAAACCGTCCTGCCCGACGTGCTGATCTTCGTCTCGGCGGGATTCGGCAAATGACGACACACGAAAAAGGGCTTCCGACGGAAGCCCTTTTCGTTTCAGCGGTACAACACCGCCACCAATGCCGCCGGATCGCCCGGCAGTCCGGGCCAGGCTGCGGAGAGTGCGGCAGCAAGCGCACCGGCATCGGCATTCTCCGCGACGAGGGATTTCAGTTTTTCGAGATAAGCGATCTGGAACTCCACCTCAGCCGGCGTTGCGGGTGCGCCGTGCCCTCCCACGAAGAGCGTGCAGCCCGACGCCGCAGCGGCTTTCAGCGCCGCAAGCTGCGCATCGACCGCCTCCGGTCCCGTGATTTGGAGCGGGGATAAGTGGGCCTTCGCCGGAGCGAAATGCGTGTAGCAAACCTGCCCCCCGATCACCACGCTCGAAGCCGGAAAATCGGACGACGCACCCCGTGAGAAATCGAAGGCAACCCCGGCCCATATCCGGCGGCCTTCGGCCGGCACTTCTTCGTGCCCCGCGTGTTCACGCAGGTCTATCGCATCGCCGAACGCCGCTTTGAAGCCTTCGAGCATGCCGCCGTAAACGGCCCCCTTCGCAAATTCGGACATTCCCTCGACCAGCACGACCTGATCGGGCGCATAATCGGCCACGCCGCCCACATGATAGTCGGCCACGACCTTCACGACGGGTTTTCCCAGTCCTTTCAGGTATCCGGCAAACTCTTTCAGGTTCTCTTTGAAGAGGGGCATTTCCAGTATCACCAGTCCGTCGCGGCCTTCGACGACGGTCGTCGCATCGCCCAACGCATCCTGCGTCAGGTAGACATGAAGCCGGAACCCGTCCATGTCGTACGTCTTCACCTCACCTTTCAGCAGCGCCGCATCGCCCTGCGCTCCGAACACGCCGCCGCCTGCCAGGAGCGACACGATCCATAAAATCTTTTTCATCGCCTTAACAATTTAGAAATGAACACCAGTTACTTTTAGTAATATGATTACCATTATTTACCGCAAAGGTAAGGCAACGGTTTCGGATATGCAAGAAGGCACCTGCCGATCAGTAGGTTACCCTCGTGTAACGAATATTCGGAATGAGGCGATTAAATCGGCGAAAAAAACTGAAAAAATTTCGAAGCCCGCGAGTCCTGCGGCCGCAGTTTCCGGCACGGAATCGAAAAAGCCCCTCGGGGAGGGCCTTTCCATATTCATCTATTTCACCTTTTCGTAGACGTAAATCTCGTGAATCTCCCGGTCATAGCCCGGATAGAATCCCCGCGGCATCCCCAGCACGATCCGCGCACCCCGGTTGGCCAGCACCAGCAGATCGTCCGTCGCAGGATCGACCGCCAGCCCCTCGATCTCGCCCGCCCGCCGGAAATCGTCCATCGAACGGAACGGCAGCACCGTGGCGCAGGACTTTCCGTCACGCAGATCGGCGATGTAGAGGTTGTCCGGCTCGCCGAGATCGGCATCCCCGTCGTCGGCCGAGATCAGCATCCGTCCGCCGGTCATGAAAATCCCCTGCTGCCACTGCGGCACGGGGCGCAGGTGCACCTTGCGCACGTATCGGCCCGTCGAAAGGTCGTATCCGTAGACATAGCGCCCATCGACCCAGTCGGCCATCCAGACCATGCCGCCGTCGCGGTCCACGGCCAGTCCGCACACCTCGACCTGTCCCGACGCGGGTTCCCAGTCGATCGAACGTTTCCATTCCAGCGTGTTGGCATCGTACACCGCGACCTGGATATTCTCCCCGCGGCCGTCGTCGAAGGTCTCGATTCCGGCATAGATCTCACCGTTCCACACGTCGATGTCGCCGATATGGTTCGCGGCCAGCGGCAGCCCCTCGAAGGGGTGCTCGTTTTTGGCCGCCAGCCGCCCCTGCTTGTCGTACTTATAGAGCGCCGTGCTGCCCGACACGTAATAATAGGCCGAATCGGCGGCGATTCCCTGCCGTCCTTCGACCGGAATCACCCGCTTCAGGCGGTATTCCGCCCCCAACTCCTGCGCCGCAAGCGGCATCGCGGCCGCCAGCAGCAGCCCGAAAATCAACCCTTTTTTCATTTCCGTCTCCATTTTACGCCCTCTCGGGCAAAAACAGGGCCGGAGCCGCATTCCCCGTCGAGGAATCCGCTCCGGCCCGGATCGAAAGCGGATCACCGCCTATTTTCGCTTCGCGCGCTGCTGGGCTTCCTGCTGACGCAGAAGCTCCTCGTAACGCTGCTGGAATTTCGATTTCTTGCCTTTCGACTTCCTCGCGGCATTGGCCTGCATCACGGCATGAATCTTCTCGTCGTCCACGATGCGGCGGATGACGAGCGTCTGCCCGATCGTGAAGAGGTTTGACAGCAGGTAATAGTAGCATAAGCCGCTCGAATAGCTGTTGAACCACAACAGCATCATGATCGGCATCATGTAGACCATCATAAACTTCATGCCGGCCATCTGGGGCTGCGACGAAGCGGTCTGCTGGTAATTGAAGTAGGAGTAGCCGAACAGCGACACGGCCATCAGCAGCGCGAACAGGCTGACATGGTCGCCGTAGAACGGGATCGAGAACGGCAGGTTCACGATGCTGTCGTACGACGAGAGGTCGTCGGCCCAGAGGAACGGCTGCTCACGCAGCTCGATCGACGCCGGGAAGAAGCGGAACATGGCGATCAGGATCGGCAGCTGGATCAGCATCGGAATACAGCCGCCCATGGGGTTGATGCCGGCCTTTTTGTAAAGTTCCATCGTCGCCTGCTGCTTTTTCATGGCATCCTCCTTCTTGGGATACTTCTTGTTAAGCTCGTCCACCTGCGGTTTTATCAGGCGCATCTTGGCCATCGACACGTAGCTCTTGTAGGTGAGCGGCGAGATGACGAGCTTCACGAGAATCACCAGAATCAGGATGATGATGCCGAAACTGCCGATGTAGTTGCGCAGGAAGTCGAAGACCGGAATCACGCACCAGCGGTTGACCCATCCGAAAATGCCCCATCCCAGCGGCACGAGCCGTTCGAGATGGATCTCGGCGCCCTTCGAATCGTCCACCTTCTTGAGGATCGAGTACTTGTTGGGGCCGAAATAGAAGGCGAAATCATATCCTTCGGTCTGCGGCGTATAGGGCACGCCCATCTGCGCCGTGAAGGTTTTCAGCAGCGACGATTCGGGAGCCGCCGTATCGAAAGCCAGGTTCGCATAGGAGACGTTCTCCGGAGCGATGAACACCGACGAGAAGAACTGCTGCTTGAACGCCACCCACGAAACCTGCGTCGAGATGTTCTTCGACTTGGCACCGTCGCTCATGCCCAGCTCCTCGATCGACGATTCGCCCGGGAAGCGGTAAGCCAGCGTGGTGTACATGTTCTCGTTCTGAAAACCCTTCTCGTTCTGGTAGGTGGTGTTGGCCCAGTCGATCTGAATCTGGGTCTGGTTGGCCATCTCGCGGGCCATGTTCACCAGCCGCACGTCGAAATCCACGAGGTAGTCGCGTTCGGGCGACTTCGTGTCATAAATCGTGTAGCGATACTCCAGATACGACCCTTCGGCGACCGGAAGACGCATCGCAACCACGACGCTCTCCGCACCGTCGGCGGCCGTCGTCTCCGGCTCGGCCGTGAACACATAGTCCAGCGTGTTGACCGGGATGTTCCTCAGCCCGTTTTTCACGTAAAACGAGAGCCCGAAACGCGCCGTCGCGGGGTCCATCAGCTCGATCTGCTGGTTGCGTTCGCCGCGCGGGGCGTACTTGGTGTAGTCTTTCAGCGTGACGCTCGTGATCTGGCCGCCGCGGGTCGAGAAACGCACCGCTATCACGTCGTTCTCCACCGTGAACTCCTCGGGTTCCGCCTCGCGGGCATTCGCCAGCGACTCGCCCAGCGTCTCCACCTGGCGTTCGCGCGCCGCGGCCGCAGCCTCCTCGGCCGTCATTTCGGGCTGCACTTCGCCTGAGGCCGTCGAATCGGCAGCCGGAACCGCGGGCCGCGTCGCGCGGGCCACCGAGTCCATATAGGCGTCATACGCCTCTTTCTTTTCGAGATATTCTTTCTGCTGCTTGCTGTTGATGTAGGCGAATCCCAAAAAGAGGACCGCCACGACGGCAATGCCGATAATTGATTTCTTATCCATTAAAATACTGTTCCTTTTTTCTTTTCAGGAGGTGATTACTTCTTCTCCGCATAGGCCAGCGCGGCTTTCACGAAAGCCACGAAGAGCGGCGAAGGACTCAGCACGGTGCTCTTGTACTCGGGATGGTACTGCACGCCGACGAACCACGGATGGTTCTCGACCTCGACGGCCTCCACCAGATTGGTGTCGGGGTTGACGCCCACGGCCTTCATGCCGGCGGCCTCGAACTGCGCCAGATAGTCGTTGTTGAACTCGTAGCGGTGACGGTGACGCTCCGAAATATTGAGCTTGCCGTACGCCGCGGCGACTTTCGAACCCTTCTTCAGCGCACACGGATAGGCGCCCAGACGCATCGTGCCGCCCTTGGCCGTCACGCCCTTCTGCTCCTCCATCAGGTCGATGACCGGATGCGGCGTCGATTCCATTTCGCTCGAATTGGCGTCGGCGATGCCCAGCACGTTGCGGGCGAACTCGATCACGGCGCACTGCATGCCCAGACAGATGCCGAGGAACGGAATGTTGTTTTCGCGGGCATAACGCACGGCCACGATCTTGCCCTCGATGCCGCGGTTTCCGAAGCCCGGAGCCACCAGAATGCCCGACATCTTGCCCAGCTTCTCGGCCACGGTTTCGGGCGTGATCTTCTCTGAATTGACATAGCGCAGTTTCACCTTGCAGTCGTTCACGGCGCCCGCATGCACGAACGATTCGCAGATCGACTTGTAGGCGTCGGGCAGTTCGGTGTACTTGCCGACCAGCGCGATCTCGATCTTCTTCGAGGGGTGTTTCACCTTCTCGACGAATGCGCTCCACGCGGCCATGTCCGGCTCTTTGTCGGCCGTCAGGTTCAGTTTGTCCAGCACGACCTCGTCCAGATGCTGTTCGTGCATTTTCAGCGGCACTTCGTAGATCGTCGGCACGTCGATCGACTCCATCACGGCGTTGGCGTCGACGTTGCAGAACAGCGCCACCTTGCGCTTGAGCGCCGTCGACAGCGGATGCTCGGCGCGCAGCACGAGGATGTCGGGCTGGAGACCGTTCTCCAGCAGGGCCTTCACCGAGTGCTGCGTGGGTTTGGTCTTCAACTCGCCCGAAGCGGCCATGTAGGGGATCAGCGTCAGGTGAACCAGCGCCGTATTCCGGTAACCCAGCGAATAGCGCAGCTGGCGCACCGACTCGATGAACGGCTGCGACTCGATGTCGCCCACCGTGCCGCCGATCTCGGTGATGATCACGTCGTATTTCTTGGTCTGCGCCAGCAGCTGAATGCGGCGTTTGATCTCGTCGGTGATGTGGGGAATGACCTGCACGGTCTTGCCCAGGTACTCGCCCTTGCGCTCCTTCTCGATGACGCTCTTGTAGATACGGCCCGTCGTGACGTTGTTGGCCTTCGACGTGGGCTGGTTCGTGAAGCGTTCGTAGTGTCCCAGGTCGAGGTCCGTCTCGGCGCCGTCCTCGGTGACGTAACATTCGCCGTGCTCATAGGGGTTGAGCGTTCCGGGATCGACGTTGATGTAGGGGTCGAGCTTCTGAATGGTCACCGAATAGCCGCGTGCCTGCAACAGACGTGCGATCGAGGCCGAAATAATACCCTTTCCGAGCGACGATGCGACACCGCCCGTTACGAATATGTACTTGGGTTTGGAGAGTTTCATTACTGTATTGACTATTTGTTTTCGTTGTTCTGTTCTTCCTGGTCCTGTTTGTCGATCAGCTTCACCTTCTCGATGGCCGCCGCCATCTCCTCGCGGGCGCGGTCGATCTTCGCCCGCACGTCGGCCACCAGCGCCTCGGCGTTCTTCGACTTGGCGAAGAACCCGATGTTGTTCTCCAGCAGGGCGATTTCCTGCTCCAGCTGGCGCACCTTGTTGTACAGACGCTCGCGCTCCGTGCGCAGACGGCGGTCGCCCGACGCTTTGAGCGACGAGACCTTCTCGCGGAAGCGGCCCATCGAACGGTCGCGCTCCGAGCCGCGCAGCGTGTTGAACAGCTCATCGACGGCGGCCTTGTATTTCTTCTGAATGCTGTCCTTCTGCTTGATGGGCACGAATCCGATCTCGCCCCAGCGGCGCTGGAACTCGCGGATCACCTCGTAACCGCCGGCCTTCACGTCGGCCTCGGCCATTTCGGCCAGCAGGGCGAGTTTCTTCTGCAAATTCTCCTCGTGTTCGCCGTCAACGCTTGCGAAGTGCGACGCCTTACGCTCGAAGAACTTGTCGCAGGCGGCTCGGAAACGCTTCCAAACGGCATCCGAATGACGCCGCGACACCGCCCCGATCTGCTTCCAGCGGGTTTGCAGGGCGATCAGTTCGTCGGTGGCCTTCTTCCACTCCTCGCTGTTCATCAGCGACTCGGCGGCCTCGCAGATCTCGGTCTTCAGCTGGAGGTTGTGCTCCATCTCGGTCTTCATCCCGGCATAGAACTGCCGCTTGGCCTCGAAGAATCGGTCGCACGCCGTGCGGAAACGCTCGTAGATGCGGTTGTTGTCCTTCTTGGGGGCGAATCCGATGGTCTTCCAGGTCTTCTGAATCTCCAGCAGACGGTCGCTGGCCTTGTTCCACTCCTTGCGGGTGGTCAGCGGCTGCGCCGCGAGCTCCTCGGTCGCGGCGCAAAGCTCGGTTTTGAGTTCGAGATTGCGGATCTGCTCGCCCTTCAACGCCTCGAAATGCTCCTGATGCTGTTTGTTGATGCGGCTCGACGCAGCCTTGAAACGCTCCCAGAGCGCCTCCTTGTATTCGTTGGCCACGGGCCCCGTCTCGCGCCACTCGTCGTGAAGTTTCTGCAACTTGCGGAACGCCTCGACCACCGAAGGTTCGAGGATCAGCGCCTCGGCCTGCTCGCAGAGGGCGACCTTCTGCTCGTAGTTCTTTTTCAGGTCGAGATCGCGCAGCTCCTTGTTGATCTTGATGAAATTGTAGAAATTCTCGACGTGGAGGTTATAGGTCTCCCACAAGTCTTTGACATACTGCTGAGGCACGATGCCGGTCTCCTTCCAGCGCTGCTGGAGTTCGCGGAACTTGTTGAACGTATGGTTGAGCGTCTCGTCCGAGTTGACCAGCTCTTTCAGCTCCTCGATGATCGCCTGCTTGACCTTCAGATTGGCCTCTTTTTCGGCTTCGAGATTGGCGATGAAGGCGTCGCGGCGCTGACGGTATATCTTGAACTGCTCCTTGAGCTGCACTTCGGCTCCGTCCACCGACGGGGCGAAATCCTCCTCGGCGCCGCCCTCCTCGATGAAACGGCGGCGTGCGGCCTCGACCTCGGCGCGGCGGATGCGGTAGAAGGCGATTTTCAGCGCCTCGACATCCCGGCGGATCGACTGCACGGGCTGCTCCTCGAGCATCCGGGCGAACAGCGCCACCAACTCCTCCTTGCCTTTGCCGGCGAACTTGTCCGCGGTGTCGGGCGTCTCCCCGGCCAGACGGTCGGCAGCCTCCTCCTCGGGCGTTTCGTCCTCGATCTCCAGTCCGGCGTTCTGCGCGGCGAGCGCAGCCTCCTCGTCGGCGAAATCCACCTGCACGTCGGCCGGCACAGCCTCTTCGGCGGCTTCGGCCACGGGTTCCGCCGCAGGCTGGATGCGGGCGCGCTTCGCCCTCGGAGCGGCCTCCTCGGCAGGGGCTTCCTCCACGGCGGGAGCCTCTTCCGCCCCGGCAGGCGCCTCGGCAGGTTCGGTCTCCCCGGCGGCCGCTTCGGCGGGAGTCTCCGCAACAGGAGCGGTTTCCGCTTCGGCAGGCGCCTCGGCGGCGGGATTCGGGGTTTCGGGGACTTCGGCAGTCACGGCAGGGGTCGCTTGCACATCTTCAGCCGCAGGGC
>OJQW01000680.1_pt1 | contig 13116 bp, 9 predicted proteins | sample 1599041 | NCBI WGS metagenome assembly OJQW01 (sample SAMN03922518, study PRJEB24848) | human gut metagenome | isolation source: stool sample | host: Homo sapiens | place: Germany | collected 2010-02
AGGGGTTGTGGATTTCGGCCACGATGCCCTCAGCCCGGCTGGCGGGGGCGGAATCGGGTCGGGAGCAGGAGGTTTGCAGGAGCAGCAGCCCCGAGAGAAGAATGAGCAGTTTTTTCATGGATCGTTGGGTTTGATGTCAATAATGCGGTGAATGTAATGAGAAAATCGTGTATTCGTGTTGACATACACGATTTTCTGCCGAAGTCCGTTCCGCGCTACCAGTTCATCACGCGGACCTTGTACATATCCAGATCGGGAACCTTGATCGTCCGTGTCTCCGTCGAGGCGTTCTTGTCCGTGGAGTAGCGGATGGTCTGCGTTGACCACGACTGCGAGCCCTCGGGGTTGGTGGAGTCCGTGTACCACAGTTCGCCCGTCTCGTCGTTGTAGTTGATCGACTTGATCGCCGTCGATGCGGCGAAGAGCGTCATTTCGGTGAACTGGTTGGCGCCGATGTCGTAGAGATAGGCCCGGCGTCCGCCGATGCAGAGCGTGTTCGAATTATTGACGTAGCTCATGTCGTGCAGACCTCCCTGGGGCGTCTGTACGGTCTTTTCCAGTTCGAGCGACGGGGCTGCCGTCTCCCAGTCTTTGAGTTTGTAGATCTGGAGGCTCTGGCCGCCGATCGCATAGAGGCGCTGGGTCGTCTCGTTCCACACCACGCCGTGCGCCGAACCGAGTGTCGATTGGTGGAGAATCAGGTTGGGCTGCGAAATGTCGTAGAGCTGCACCGAGTTGTTGCCCGCGCCGCTGCCGTCCGAGCAGGCCACGACGATGCGGTTGCCGGGCAGCAGTTCCGCCGAGTGGGCGTTGGGCGTCGCCGTGGTGTGGAACAGCACCTCTTTCGTGGCGATGTCGAGCAGCACGCACCAGTTGTAGGAGCTGGTGCACAGGAGTTTCTTGCCGTTGTCCACCGGCTTGCAGTCGTCGAGGTGGTTGCAGCGGCTCTTGTCCAGCCCGAGCACGGAGGCGGCTTCGGTCGCGTCCCAGCTCCACGTGACCGCATCCTTGTAGGTGGTTTCGTCGGCCAGTCCGGCGTCGATCATGTAGACCATGTTGTCGCCGCAGAAGACCAGTTCGGTCACGAAACTCGAACGGGCGTCGTCGGTGTCGTGCTTGCCCCCGGCCTCCAGGGTCACGGGCTCCGTCTTCCCGACCGAGAACGAATTGCCGTCGGTGTCGGTGAGGGTCACGGTGTAGCCCTGCGACAGGGCCACGGGGGCGATCATTACGGGTATCAGCTGCGTCTCTTTCGAACAGTCGAGGGGTGCGGGCAGCGTCACGGTGATCGTCTGCGCCGATGCCGATGCCGACCAGTCGTCGATGCCGATCGTGAGCTCTCCGGCGATCCCTTCGCCGCCGTTGGCCTTTACGACCGCCTTGCCGATCGAGTAGTTGCCCTTCTTCACGCTGACGTACATCGTGCAGAAGAGGTTCGTCAGCTCCATGCTGCAACCTTCGTAGGCGTTGACCCGCGCCGTGGCCTTGCCGGCGAGGATCGGGGCGACAGCGCCCGTCTGCTCCGTGGGAACGACGGTTTTCAGCGTGCCGTTCTCACAGCGGAGGCCGGCGTCCGAGGGCCAGAAGGCGACGACCGTCGAGGCCGCATGCTGCGGCGCGTCGAGCGTGAAGAGGAAGAGCGATTTTTGCGATCCCGACTGGATCGGCGCCGCATAGACGGCCTCCGGGGCGTTTCGGTCCGCGACGAACATCCCGGCCTTGTCGCTTTTGCTCCAGGTGGGCAGCGTCGTCGCTCCCTTGTCGTTGTAGTATTTCGTCAGCGTCAGGGTGGTCTTCGACGCGATCTCGCGGGGCGCATCGTCGTCGTTCGAACAGCCCGCGACGAGGAGTCCCGTTCCGGCGCAGAGCAGCAGAACCCGGAACAGGCGGTTTTTTATCTTATTCATGGTTTTGTGCATTTTGGGTGGGTTGTTTTTTCGTTTTGCCGCAGATGACCTCCTTGTAGGCTTTCACGACGTTTGCGGGCGTGGCGTTCTCCCCGGCGCGGACCTCGTGCATGAAGACCCCCTTGTAGCCCGACGCACGCAGGCGGCGGAGGAAGTCGGGCCAGTCGATGACGCCCTCGCCCGGCAGCCAGTGGCGTTCGTCCCGGCGGTCGTAGTCCGAGGCGTGGATCGTGCCGATGCGGCTGCCCACGTTCTCGAAGAAGCGGGCGTGCTCCTCCCGGAGCAGGTGGTTCGAGTCGAAGCACACCATCACCTCGGGGAAGTCGCCGATCAGCCGCATGATTTCGTCCGAATTGCGGCCCAGACAGGTGCGGGGCAGGTTCTCGACGCAGAGCACCGCGCCGATCCCTTTGGCGGCCAGCGCGAGGCGGCCGATGGAGTTGGCGGAGTTTTGCAGGCGGGTTTCGCGCTCCTCGTCGGAGATCGGCTCCGAACTGGGATGCAGCACCAGCCGCTGCGGGTGGAAGATCTCCGCCAGGCGGATCATCCGCTCCATCAGCAGGACGTTTTCTTCGCGCCGCTGCGGATCGAGTACCGAGATGTCGAGCGTGCGGCTGAAAGGCAGGTGGCACGACCAGACCGTGAGCCCGGCCTCGTCGAGCATCGCCTTGACGCGGTAGGCGCGGGTGTAGCACTCGTTCTCGGGAGCGTTGCGCCAGAAGTAGTTGAAGACGACCTCCACGTGGTCGATGCCCGCGGCTTTGATCTGCGCGAGTTTTTCGGGCTCGGGGACCTTCACCATGCCGAGTGATACGCCCACGGGGTATTCGGCCCGGGCGGCTCCGGCGGCCAGCAGGAGCGCTGCCATTATGAACAGTAGTTTTTTCATCGCTTCCTCCTATTTTACGCAGCACGATCCGCAGATGTCGCCGCCGTGGGTGCTCCAGCCCGATGCGCGTTCGCCGCCGACGTATTTGCCGACGAACATGCCGTTCTGGTCGGCGTTGCCGATGAATGCCGAGTAGAACACGCCGTCGAGGTAGTTGTTGCCGCCCATCTGGCGCTGCGCCGCGTCGGTGGCTCCCGTATAGCTCCACGAGTCGAGGACCCTGCCGTCGGCGTCGAAGATGTAGGACGTGTTGGTCTTCTGTCCCGCCGTGATGTAGAACCGGTTCTCGGAGTCTACGCACGGGTGGGAGTAGTTGTAGGTGTTGCTGACGGGCGTTCCGGTGTGGACGTGTTCCCAGTTGACGGCCGAGAGATCGCCCTTGACGTTGTAGACCGAGCCGTTCTTCGATCCCGCGAAGACCGAGCCGTTGGGGGCCACGACGGGTTCGTAGATGGTGTTGGGATTGGTCGTGCCGGCCAGCAGCGGGGTTTTCGCCGTGTGCGTCGTCAGATCGACCGCGCCGATGTAGCCGCTTGCGGCTCCGAAATAGGCCAGCGTCTTGTCGCTGCTGACGGCGAATCCGGAAAGGTCGGACATCGTGCAGCCCAGCGCCACTTTGGCGATCTGCTCGCCGGTTTCGGTATCGACGAAGAAGGCGTTGTCCTTGGCGCCGATCAGCAGTTCGTTGCCGTTGACCAGCAGGCCGCCTCCGGCGACGCCCGCGGCGAAGTTCCAGATCTTCTGCCCCGATGCGGCGTCGATGGCGAACGTGTTGCCGCTCTTGTCGCAGATATAGACGGCCGTTCCGGCGGCGTTGACGGCCGGGGCGGCGCTCTGCATCGAACCCGCTTCGGCGAAGGTCCACTTCAGCTTGCCCTCCTGCGTGACGGCGTAGAACTGTCCGGCGGTTTGCGTGCCGTAGTAGATGTCGCCCGTTACGGGGTTCACGGTGAGCATGTTGTAGCTGCCGGTGTTGGCGGACGGCACGTAGCGCCACTTCTCATTGCCCGTTGCGATGTCGAAGGCGTAGAGGGCCGAGAGTTTGTTGAAGGTGACGATGTAGACGGTCTTTCCGTCGGGCGAGAACACCGGGCAGGTGCCCTTGAATCCATTGTAGTTCGAACCGTCCTGCGCCCAGTCGGTGTTGAAGATGACGTATTCGCGGATCTCGACTTCGAGGGTCCACGTGCGGGCGTTACCGTCGATCGTGGCGCTCAGCTTCACGGTCTGCGTGCCGACCGTGCCCAGTCCGTATTTCACGACGGTTCCCTCCTTCACGACATCGCCCGGGAAGGTCCACTTGACATCGGTGGCCGTCGGGTAGTCTTCGGTGTTGAACGTGAAGGTGATCGGCTGGTTCTTGGCCGCCTGGTCGCGGTCGAGGATGTAGGGGATCGCCAGCGTCGGCATCGCCTTGGCGGTGGCCGGCTCCGAAGCGCCCTTTTCGTAGTTGGCCGCCAGCGAGAAGTAGTAGTTCTTGTCGTTGGTCAGCCCTTCGAGCTTCACGCTCGTCGCGTCCTTGTCGAGCGTCTGTTGTTCGACATTGTCGGGCGTGTCCTCGTTGTAGTAGGAGAGCGTGTAGGAGAGCACCGTCGTCGCGGGCTTGGTCCACGCGAGGCTCACGAACGAATCGCCCGCATCGACCGTCAGGTCGGTGACCGGGAAGCGCGTCGTGGCGGGCCGGCCGACGACGGCGACGTAGTTCGAGACGAGTTTTCCGTAGACCGCCTGCACGTAGAAGGTGTACTGCGTGCCGTTGACGAGTCCGTCGATCGTGCAGTTCATCTCGCCGTCCGTGCGCAGGGTGACCGTTTCCGAGTCGGTGTCGGTGTAGTAGACGATGAAGTCCGTCGGATTCCAGCCTTCGGGCAGGCTCCAGGCGAGCTGCACCTCCTCGTCGCCCGGAGTGGCGGTGAGATCGGTGACCTGGCGGCGGGCCGCTCCGGCTTCGGGAATATCCTCACTCCAGCATGCGGTGAGGCCCGCGGCGATGAACGATGTCAGCAAAAGGTCGATTACTATCTTTTTCATGCTTGTTCTGACTTAAGTGGTTGGTTAATTGAAACCGGGATTCTGCCACAGAATCGACGGGTTGTTCACGATTTCGATCTGGCTCTGCGGGATCGGGAAGATCAGGTTGTGCGCGTCGAGCGAGTAGCCCAGTCCGCGGAAATAATCGACGGCCAGCCCCAGCCGCACGAGGTCGAACCAGCGGTGGCCTTCGAGGGCGAATTCGCGGCCCCGTTCGTCGGCCAGCTCGCGGCGGAACTCCGCCAGGCTTTTGACCTCGTCGGTCGTCAGTTCGTCGAGTCCGGCCCGCACGCGGGTCTTGTTGAGCCACACCAGCGCGTCGTCCAGACTGCCGCCCGATTCGGCCAGCGCCTCGGCGTACATCAGCACCACGTCGGCATAGCGCAGGTGCGGGAAATCGTTGCCCACCTGCGTCGTGTAGGTCGCGTCGTAGGTGTCGTACCATTTGGTCATGGCGTAGAGGTTGCTCGAAATCTTGGTGTAGGTGCCGATCAGCGGCAGGCGGTTGTCCTTCTCACCGTCGTAGATCGCTTTGAATTCGGGTGTCGGGTTTCGGATGTCGGCCAATACCTCCGTGTTGGCGCTGTACCAGTAACCGTGGCCGTTGTCGTTGGTCTTGTTGTAGTAGAGCGCGAAGATGATCTCCCGGTTCATCTTGTTACCCACGTCGAAAACCTTTTTCGTCGTCGATTCCAGTCCGTAGGAGGTGTTCTTCATCGCCTCTTCGAGGGCCGTCTTGGCCTCGGCGGGCTTGCCGAACGTGAGGTAGACCTTCGCCAGCAGCGTGTAGGCCGCGATGTTCGCCACGCGGGCCTTTTCCGGACCCGGTGTCGACGGCAGCAGCCGGGCCGCTTCGGCGAGGTCTTCGGTCAGCAGCGTGTACATCTCCTCCTCCGTGCAGCGGGGAATGAGTTTGGCGGCCGCCGGGGCTGTCACGGTGCGGGTGACGGGCACCACGCCGAAGACCCGGTAGAGGTTGAAATACCACCACGCGCGAAGAAAGAGGCATTCGCCGCGGTATTTGTCGTAATTGGCGATCTTGGCTCCGGCCATGTGGTCGAGCACGTCGTTGCAGCGGTAGATGCCGTTGTACCAGGCGTCCCAGACGTCGTTCAGGATGCCGTTGCTGGGCGTCTCGGCGAAGTGGTCGATGTCGTAGCGGTCCTGTGTCGACACGGCCATCGATTCGAGGACGTTCTCGTCGCTGCGGTAGCCGATCTCCGTCAGGTGGAAGCTCATCTGCGTTTTGAGCTTGGCATAGCACGCCACGACTCCCTGGTTGAAGTCGTCGTCGGTCTTGTAGAAGTTGCCTTCGGTGATGTTGTTGCTCGGGTACTGTTCGAAGAAACTTTCGCCGCACGAGCCCAAGCCCAGTGCGAGGAGTCCCAGCGCAAGGAAATATTTCGGTTTCATGGTCATCGTCATTTTTGATTACAGGTTGAAGTTCACACCGACGCTGAACGTGCGCGACAGCGGGTAGGAGCAGTAGTCCTCGCCCGGACGCAGGGCGTCCGTCGAGCGTTTGTTGACCTCGGGGTTGTAGCCCGAATAGTCGGTCCACGTGAAGAGGTTCGTGCCCTGCACGTAGATGCGCAGCTTCGAGATGCCGGCCTTGCGGGTCCAGCGGTCGGGGAAGGTGTATCCCAGCGAAAGGTTTTGCAGGCGCAGGTAGGAGCCGTCTTCGAGGTGGAACGTCGAGGTGCAGGCGCCGTTGTTGCCGCTCGATTTGCGGGTCGCGCGGTTCAGTTCGCCGTAGGGATAGCGTTGCAGCGACTCCTTCATCATGTTCGACGAAGCCTCCATGTTGAGCAGGTAGCGGCGTTCGAGGTTCAGGATTTCGTTGCCGTAGACGCCCTGGAAGTTGGCCGCCAGGTCGAAGCCCTTGTACGAGAGGTTGACCGAGAAGCCGTAGTAGAAATCGGGCATGTAGTTGCCTACGATCACGCGGTCGGCGTCCTTTTCGAGAATGCCGTTGCCGTTGGCGTCGACGAAGCGGAAGTCGCCGATCGTCGTGGTGTCGAAATGGGGATAGGAGTCCAGCTCTTCCTGGTTGTGGAAGATGCCGTCCTGCACGAGCAGGTAGTAACAGCCGACGGGCTGGCCTACGCGCGTGAGGTAGTAACCGCCGGCGTAGGAGGATTCTTTGATGATGTCGGCGTTCTCGTCGCCGAGGCTCAGCACCTTGTTGCGGTTGAGCGACCAGTTGGCGGCAAAGGCGTAGGAGAAGTCGCCGAAGCTGCGCCGCGAGGTGAGCGCCAGCTCGATACCCCGGTTCTGCATCGACCCGATGTTGACGTTCGACGAGGTGAAGCCCGACACGGACGAAACCGGAACGTCGAACAGCATGTCGGTGGTCTTCGAATAGTAGTAGTCGGCGGTGAATCCGAGGGTGCCGCGCCACAGGCTGACATCCAGACCGACGTTGTACTGCGTGTTCTTCTCCCAGCCCAGGTCGTTGTTGGCGATCTGCGTGGGATAGACCTGTGAGGTGAGCCCGTTGCCGAGATCGACGTTCGTCATGCTGTAGAGCGCCAGGTATTCCGAGTTGCCGATCTGGGCGTTGCCGGTCTGGCCGACGCTGGCGCGGAGTTTCAGGTCGTCGAGCCATTTCACGTTGCGCAGGAAGCTCTCGTCGCTCATGCGCCAGCCCACGGAGGCCGCCGGGAAATAACCCCACCGGGTGTTGGGGGCGAAGCGCGACGAACCGTCGCCGCGGATCGAGGCCGAAACCATGTAACGGCCCTTGTAGGAGTACTGCGCACGCACGAGCCACGAAGCGAAGGTGTAGGCGTACTTGTTGTTGTAGGTCTCCGCCAGGTCGATGGTCTTGCCCTTCGTGGTGCGGATCTTGTCGTCGCCGGCCGTGCCGGTGCCCACGATCTGCGAGGTCTGGATGCTCTGCTTCTCGGCTTCGTAGACCGCCACGGCGTTGACCGAGTGGTCGCCGAAGGTGCGGTTGAAGGAGAGCTGGTTGGAGATCGTCCAGTGGAAGTAGGACTGCATGTTGTTCTGCGCCTTGGGGTCCGACGGGGCGTCGAGATACTTGAGGCCGCGCAGGGGGATGTACGACGGACGGTAGTAGTTGCGGATGTAGGAGTAGTAGTCGCCGCCGGCCGTGAATTTGTACTCCAGTCCCTTGACGAATTCATAGGAGACGTAGGCGTTGCCCAGGATGTTGATCTTCTCGCGCACGTCGTCGATTTCGAGCGCCAGCGCCACGGGGTTGAGCACCTCGTTGGTCTGGGTGTCCCAGCTGTTGACGCGCAGGAATCCGTTCATGTCCCAGTTGTAGGAGCCGTCGGCGTTGTAGACCGGGAAGACCGGGGGCGCCATCAGCGCCGAGGCGATCACGCCGTCGCTGCCGTACTGCGTGTCGGAGGAGATGTAGTTGGTCTTCGAATAGGAGGGCGAGAAGCTGACGCCGTATTTCAGCCGGTTGCGCTTGCCGTCGATGTTGGCCCGCAGGCTGTAACGTTCGAAATCCGAGCCGATGATCGTACCTTCGCGGTAGAGGTAGTTGGCGCCGACGTAGTAGCCCAGCGTCTTGGTGCGGCCCGAAACCGACACGGAGTGCTTGGTCGAGTAGGCCGTGCGGAAGATGGCGTCCTGCCAGTCGGTGTCGGTCATCGTGCCGGTCTTGTCCTGGAGGTAGGCCGTGATGAGCGGGTCGACGCGGTGGTAGACCTGGGGACGGTCCTCGTAGGGGTCGTCGATCGAACCCGTCGGGACGTTGAACAGGTAGGCGCCGTCGCGGGCCTCTTTGAAGATTTTGGCGAATTCATAGGCATTGAGCATGTCGATCGTCTTCGAGACGTTCGAGACGCTGAACTGGCCGTCGTAGCTTACGACGGGGCGTTCGCCCGTGCCGCGCTTGGTCGTGATGAGGATGACGCCGCACGAGCCGCGCGAACCGTAGATCGCCGCCGCCGAGGCGTCCTTGAGCACTTCGAGGCTCTCGATGTCGCTGCTTTCGAGGTTCGAGAAGGCCCGGGCGTCGCACGGAACGCCGTCGATGACATAGAGCGGGTCGTTGCCCGACGTGGCCGACTGGATGCCGCGGATGCGGATCGAGACGTTGCCGTCGGGCTGGCCGCCCAGCGTGAGCACCTGCACGCCCGGCATCTTGGCGGCCATGGCGTCGCGGAAGTCGGCCGTCGGCATGTCGGCGAAATCCTCGGCCTTGATCGACGAGATGGCCGTCGTCACGTCGCGCTTGTTCTGCACGCCGTAGCCCACGACCACCACGTTGTCCATGGCGATCGCCTCGCTTTTCAGCGTAACGTCGGCCTGTGTCTGGCCCTCGGAGAGCGCCACCTCGACCTTGTTGTAGCCGATGAGCGAGTAGACCAGCACGGCGTCGGCCTGCCGGATGTCGATGGCGTATTCGCCGGCGGCGTTGGTCGCCGTGCCCGTCGTGGTGCCTTTCAGGATGACGGTGGCGCCGATCACCGGCGCGCCGCTTTCGTCGGTCACGCGGCCCTTCACCGTGCGTCCGGCGTCAGCCGCGGGACGGGTTTGCGATTCCCCCCCCCCGTTTGGCTGTGAGGACGATTTTCAATCCCTTAACTTCCATATTCACATTGGGAAGCACCTCGGCGACGATCGAGGCGATGCTGCGGTTGACGGCCTTCACCGACACCCGTTTGTCGGGGTTGATGTCGGCGTCGATGTAGGCGAACGTGTACTGGCTGTTGGCTTCGATGCGCTGCAACAGCTCCTTGATGGTAACGTTCTTCGCATCGACGGTGACGGTCGGGACCTGGGCCGAAGCCGTGGCGGCCGACATCGCGCAGAGGAGGACCGTCAGGAACAGATGCCGGCAGATCCTTTTCAAAACGTTGAGTTCATTCATGATAGTTTCGGTTTGTGTTTGGTTCGATTTTTCAAATGGAAAGGTATGCCGGAGCCTCTCGTTGCAGGAGGTTTCGGAACAGACCGTCTATGTTACAGGCTTTATCTCTGGGTGATCAGAACACGGTTGCCGTCTATGCGGTAGCGGATCGACATCAGCGAGGACATCACCTCCATGAGGTCTTCCAGCGGTTCGTGGCAGACGACCAGCGACAGTCGTTTTTCGGGAGAGATGTTCGACGAGAGGGAGATTTCGATGTTGTATCTCCGTTCGAGGTTGATGACGATGTCTTTCAGCGGCGTGTTGTCGAAGATCAGACGCGGCGAGAACCATTGGCTGTAATTCCGGGCATCGACCTTCTCGACGCAGGCGCGCTTCGAAAGCCGGTCGAGCGAGAACCGCTCGTCGGGACGCAGCGTCACGGGCCTCTGGAGATGCTCTCCGGAGATCTTCACCGAGCCGGTTTTGAGCACCACCTCCTCGCTCGATCCGAACGCGTAGTTCATGGCGTCGAACGAGGTGCCCAGCACCTCGACCTGCAAGTCGTTCATGCTGACGCGGAACGGCCGCAGCGTGTCTTTACGCACTTCGAAGAACGCTTCGCCCGTCAGGGCCACGTCGCGGGTCCTGCCCGAGAATTCCGCGTTGTACTTCAACCGGCTTTCGCCGTTGAGCCACACCTTCGTCCCGTCGGGCAGGGTGAACTCCCCGACATGTCCCTTGGCAGTCAGCAGCGTGACCTCCTTTTCGGGTGCGAGCGTCTGCGTGGCGGCGAAATAGCCTCCGAGGAACACCAGCACGACGGCGGCGGCCATGCCTGCATAGCGCAGGACGCGGCGCGGAAGCGTGCGGACCCGGCTTGCGCGGAGCGACGCCCGGTGCCGTTCGAGTCCCCTGCGGTCCTCCTCCTCCGAGGCGGGCGCCGCATGGTGTTCCCAGATATCCCACAGGATTTCGTCGATCCCGGAGTCGTGCTCCCGGGCCAGCATCCAGCGTTCGAATTGCTGCCGGATGTCTTCCGGGGTGTCCGGATGGCGGAATATGTAGTCGATGATTCGCTTGCGTTCCGTTTTGCTCATCGTGTGCCGGTTTTAGAGGGGCTGCGGTTTATTGCGCTTTCTGCGTCAGGGTGTAGGTTTCCGAATAGGTCCCGGCCTCGAAGACGACCCGGCCGGTGCGCAGTGCGCCCGTGTCGTTGGCCCCGAAGCTGAGGTGAACGGCGAAAATGCCCTTTTCGCCTCCCGAAAGGGGGTCGATCGTGATCCAGTCGTCGCCGGTGGCCTTCCAGCCGCAGGTGGTGTAGATCGTCACGGACTGTGTGCCGGCAGCGGCCTCCACGGTTCCCGACGTGCTGTGCATGTAAAGGCTGTCGGGGGCCGCCGGATCGTCGTCCTTGCAGCTGCCCGCCAGACATGCGCACAGCAGGACCGCAATGAATAGTAGCTGTTTTTTCATGTTGAGTTTTTCAGGTTAAATAGTTGTTTTCGGAGCCGGTTCCATAAATAAGACAACTTGCCGGCGGCGATGGCCAGTCAGTTCGTACAATTTTTTTTATATTTCCGCCGTTCCGTTAAAAAATCGTGAAAAAAGGAGAAAAGATTTTTAATTTATTCGCTTAAAATCTATATTTGCACCGACCGACTATGGATTGCGACGAACATATCATCCTGAAAAAACTCCGTGACGGGGATTCCGAAGCGTTGGATATCCTTTACCTGCGCTATGCCTCCAAGGTCCGTGATTTCGCCTTCCGGCTGCTCAAAGACCGGACCGACGCCGAAGATGTCACGCACGATATTTTCCTGAAAATCTGGGAACAGCGCCGGGGGCTCGGAAACATCCTGTCGTTCCGCGGCTATCTGTTCCGCATGACGCGCAACGCCGTCTTCAATGCCTACAAGCACCGGCAGGTGGAGTATAAATACCAGGCTGAGGCCGGGGCCGCGGAGAGTCCCGCCACGCCTCAGACCGACGACCGCGTGTCAACGGCCGATCTGTTGGAGATGATCGACCTGGCCGTCCGCAACATGCCCGAACAGCGGCGGCGGGTTTTCTGCATGAGCCGTTACGAGAACATGTCCTACAACGATATTGCCGAGGCGCTCAACATCAGCCCCAAGACCGTGCAGTATCACATTTCGGGTGCACTGGCCGAGTTGCGCAAACTGCTCTCGGCGATGGCGTTTTTCATATAGCCTGCCGAAACGGAAAGGGCGGACCCTTTCGGGATTTCCTTTGAAAGATTGTAACAGTCTAATAAATTAGGCTGTTACATTTTTTTAGATGGGCTAAGGTAACGAAAAAGCAACGGTTCTGTTTTCAGTCTATTACAATGACTTTCCAACCTCAAACAACTGATACAAAGATATCAAAAATCGTTGAACATTCAAAAAAATACCGCCCATATCTCCCGACATTGAGCGGCATTCCTTAAATTTACCATTTAAGTGAAACAAACTTACGGCTTCTTCATACCGTTCAACGCAGCTGCGGACTGTATCGCGGACGGCCGTGTGCCTCTCATCCCTAAATATCGTTTCCAACTCCATCTGCTCTTTTTCCTTGATTTATCTGCACATTTTCACGTAACGATATTTCAGATCTTCCAGCTCCGGGCACATGAAAAATCGCTTAATTTACTGATAATAGCGGGTTAAGCGATTTTTATTTTGTGGGGTTTCCCCGCATTCTCCCCATATGAGAGATTTTATTCTTTTATTTTTCGGGTTGGTTGAAAATATGCTTCGTCATAGACCGGACTGGCGATTCCCTAGAAAGCCAGAATGCTGTGAAAATATGATACTGTCCGACTTTTTTCATTGCGTTATTCGATGCCTGTACAATAAACGGAATCTCTATCATTTTTTGTGACAAGTATAGGGTACGTCGTGTATTGTATATAGATTGTTTTCTCCGAGGGACTCGCCGTGTCGGATGCGAATATCATGCAACTGTAGGCGTTTCGCACCCAACCATTAATAAACTTTACAATGCTTTTCGAGAACGCATCGCAGAACTTTGTGAAACAGAAAGTCCGTTCGAGAACGGCGAAATAGAGTTGGATGAAAGCTACCTCGGAGCTCGTCGGGTTCGAGGTAAACGCGGTCGTGGGGCGCAGGGCCTCCATACCGCTGCAAGCACAAACCGCACCTTAAGGCATACGAGTAAAAACTAGACAATTATTTTTTCCTACTGTTCCTTATCAGCCTTTTGCTGTGTGTACTCCCGAGGCGAAAGTCCGAATTTATGTTTGAAACACTGCCGGAAATAGCGAATATCCACAAATCCGACCATATACCCCACTTCGCTGACATTTATCTTGTGCTGGTCGAGTAGGTGGAAAATCCAGTGTAAGCTGCCCCCTAAAACCAAAGCGATTCTCCCCCCTTAAAACATTCAACAATGCCCCCTTAAAAAGTCTTGACCGATGGGGTTAT
>OJQW01000688.1_pt1 | contig 13031 bp, 13 predicted proteins | sample 1599041 | NCBI WGS metagenome assembly OJQW01 (sample SAMN03922518, study PRJEB24848) | human gut metagenome | isolation source: stool sample | host: Homo sapiens | place: Germany | collected 2010-02
GGGACAGGCCTAAAAAATATAAGTGACGCGTTTAACCTGCAAACATGAAGAATTCGAATATCCCGCACCCACGTCGGAGAACAGCCCGCTGTTACCAGATTCAGGAACCTTCGATGCGGGTTTGTTATCGACAGCGGGCGTTCCCGTTAATGTCAGCGCTGCAAAGGCATACCGATTCCGCCGACCGAAAATCCCTCGGTCGGTGCAATCCGTATGTTTCATTCTTTGAAGTCGGCGGCGCATAACGTGAAATGTTGATGATGGTTGCGCGCCCCAATATATAAAAAAAGCAAGAGGCGCATTAGCAGCTCTTACTCGTAGGTCTTGGAGTACCTTCAGATGGAAGCTGTCCTGCGCCCTTGCGTGTTCTGCCCCCGTAGGAGCAGAACATAACAAGGACTGACAACCATTATACCATCTGACTAAACATCCTCCGAGGAGGTCTCCAAGTTTACGAGTAGGTATAAAGAGTTGTTTACCCTTTATAAGTTATGTTCGTCGGCTATGCCGAGTTGTTCAAGTGCAAAGTTAGCATAATTTCTGCTATTAAGATTTCACTCACTTTGCAAATATAACAAAAATATTCAAATAAGTATTCGCGAGTATGTATAAAAAATTTGATATTGCTTATTCTTTTGCATTCGTGCTAAAGAAAACACGATATTATGTAAATCAAGAACTCGTTGAGCAGATAGCCCAACGGATAAAAGATTTGCGTAATAAACATGGACATACACAAGAATTTCTCATTGAAAAAATCCATTTAAGCATCAATAGCTACGAGGCAGGGACAAAAATTCCAACATTAATGTCTCTATTCAAAATATGTGAATTTTATGGAATAGAACTTTCAGAATTTTTTGCTACAATTAATTGCCCCTCAACGAAAAAGTAGGTCAATAAAACAGCGGAAAGAAATTCTTTCCGCTGTTTTATTTTATAATTTTTGCTACATTTGTCATATTACACCCCGAACCCGATGAATGAGATAACCGTCATCCAGAATAAAATCTACGAAATCCGCGGCCAGCGCGTGATGTTGGATTTCGACCTTGCTGCGTTATACCAAGTCGAAACGCGCGCACTTAAACAAGCGGTGCGCCGCAATATCGGGCGTTTCGAAGGAGACGATTTTATGTTCGAACTTTCGAACGACGAATATAATGCGTTGAAAAGCAGTTTAAGGTCACAAATTGTGATCTTGGAAATCGACGGTCGAGGAAAATTTCCCAAATACCCGCCGTTCGCATTCACGGAAACAGGCGTCGCCATGTTGTCGAGCGTGCTGCGTAGCGAATCGGCCATACTCGTCAATCGAGCCATCATGCGTGCTTTCGTCGCTATGCGGAACTACATCACGACCACGACGACAGTGACGGCCGAACTGGCCGAAATCCGGGCCAAGCTGGCGCTGCTGGAACGCAACGACGAGGACAACGCCGAAGCGATCAACGACCTATCGGAGGACATGCGCAAGGAGCTGGACAACATTTACGAAGCCATCGCGGCCTTGTCGGTCAAAACCCCGCAGGCCCGCACGCCCCGCAGACCCATCGGCTACAAGAAATCCGAATAAACTCCGCTCCGCCACAAACGTATCGCTTACTATGGCAGTCAGATTAGCATTTCAGCCGTTACATCCAGCCCGAACCCGATGATTAACATAACCTCATCCAGAATAAAACCTACGAAATCCGCGGTCAATGCGTGATACTCTGCCGCATTAAATTGTGCGGTCGAGCATTCAAAAACGGGTGCGGAACCGCCGAGAGAAACACATGTGACGCAACTTCGGCCCGAAGAATTCAGATAATACAAAAAATCCGAATCCACAACTATTTGCGGACATTTTTTGCGCCGAATGATTTTCCTGCACCCCGTTCCGGCCTGAACATAAAAAAGCACGGGACGCAGGTACAGCCCATACTGTCGGCCTTGCGAACCCTCAAATGGTAGCTGCCCTTACGCCCGCGCCGTTCAACGCCGTTCGTAAAGTTCGAAGACGAAAGGCCAGGGGTAATCCTTTCCGCAGGGGAACGATTCGGACGACACCGCCCGCCACTTGCTCTCGTCCCACGCCGGAAAGCGCGTGTCGCCCTCGTAAGAGTGCCGCACGCGCGTGAGGTAGAAGCGGTCGGCCATCGGCAGGGCCTCGGCGTAGATCTGCGCCCCGCCGATCACGAACACCTCCTCGTCCTCCGGAAACAGCCGCACGGCCTCCTCCAGCGAATGCACGACCCGACAGCCGGGAATCTCGATATTCTGGCGCGTGATGACGACATTGGTGCGGTTGGGCAGCGGCCGCCCGAGCGACTCGAAGGTCTTGCGGCCCATGACGACGGGATGGCCCGTCGTGACGGCCTTGAAATGTTTCAGGTCTTCGGAAATATGCCACAGCAGGGCATTCTTGTCGCCGATAACGCCGTTTTCGGCAACGGCAACGATAATTGAGATCATAGGGTTCAGAATGACATCGGGGCTTTGATCGCCGGCCACGGATCGTAGCCTTCGAGCGTGAAATCTTTGTAGCGGAAATCGAAAACCGACTTCACGGCAGGGTTCAGCCGCAGGCGCGGCAACGGACGCGGTTCGCGCGCGAGCTGTTCATCCGCCTGCTCCAGGTGGTTCAGGTAGAGGTGCGCGTCGCCCAGCGTATGAACGAACTCGCCGGGTTCGAGCCCGCACACCTGCGCCATCATCTGCGTCAGCAGAGCGTAGGAGGCGATGTTGAACGGCACCCCCAGAAACGTGTCGGCGCTGCGCTGGTACAACTGGCACGAAAGCCGCCCTTCGGCCACGTAGAACTGGAACAGCACGTGGCACGGCGGCAGGGCCATCGCTTCGACCTCCGCGACGTTCCACGCCGAGACGAGGATGCGCCGCGACTCGGGGTTCGTGCGGATCAGTTCGACCGCCTGCGCGATCTGATCGACGGCGCCCCCGTCGGGCCGGGGCCACGAACGCCACTGGTAACCGTAAACGTGGTTCAGATCGCCGAAGCGGTAACCCTCGATCGGCGACTCCACGCCCGCCGCCGCGAGGAAAGTCTCCCGATCGACGGGCAGCACGCCGTGACGCACGCACAATTCGTTATAGTAGCGATAGGCGTCGTTGTCCCAGATATGGACCCCGTTTTCGACGAGGTATTTGATATTGGTGTCCCCGCGCAGGAACCACAGCAGTTCGTGGATCACCCCTTTCAGAAAGACCTTCTTGGTCGTCAGCAGGGGGAAACCCTCCGCCAGGTCGAAACGCATCTGATGGCCGAAGACCCCTTTGGTCCCGGTTCCCGTGCGGTCGCCCCGCACGACGCCTTCCGCCTTGATCCGGCGCAGCAAATCGAGGTATTGTTTCATGATTCAAGGGTCATTTCGCCCGCCGCGTCCAGCACGGCACAGGCGGGATTCTTCTCCCAGCAGCCGAGATTCACCACGTGCAGACGCCCTTCGCGGTAGTCGCGCGGGAAGTGCATGTGTCCGAAAACGAAATGGTCGATGTCGTGGGTCGCGGCGTATTGGCGGGCATAGTCGATCAGCGGCTCGGTGAGCGAAGCGTCGAAACCGCCCCCGCGGCCGGTCCGCACGGCCTCCTCGTCGGCGGCGTTGTGCCGCTTGCGCGATTTGCCGCTCCACCAATGGCCGAACTTCATCGCCAGGTCGGGATGCACGCCCCACGAAAAGAGCCATTTCAGCGTCCGCGACCGGAATATCCGGTTCAGGAGTTTCAGCATCGGCTGTCCGTCGATATTCATGTTGTCGCCGTGGGCGATGAAGACTTTTTTGCCCGCGAGGGTCATCACCTGCGGAGAGGTGCAGACCTCCATCCCGCACTCACGCGTGAGGTAGTCGCCGACCCACATGTCGTGGTTGCCCGTGAAGAAGACCACCCGCACGCCCCGGTCCGTCAGCTCGGCCAGTTTCCCCAGCGTGCGCACGAAGCCCTTGGGCACCACACGGCGGTATTCGAACCAGAAATCGAAAATGTCGCCGACCAGAAATATCGCTTCCGCATCGCCGGAGACCTTGTCGAGCCACGCCACGAAGCGTCGTTCGACCGCCCGTGCGGAATGCTCGTCACCCGCCCCCAGATGTATGTCGGACGCGAAATAATACATTACTTCGTCAGTTCGTCCAGTTTCTCTTCGAGGCTCTTGCCGTAGATGTCCCGGGCGACGATCGAACCCTCCTTGTCGATCAGGAAGTTGGCGGGCAGTTTCTGCACGTTGTAGAGTCCCAGCGCCGAGGAGCCGCGCCCGCGCAGGTCGCTCACCGAGATCCACGGCAGCTGCTGTTCCTGCACAGCGTTGATCCACAGCGGCTTCGACGTGTCGATCGCCACCTGGTAGACCTCGAAGCCCACGGGAGCGTCTTCGTATTTCTTATAGAGTTCTTTCAGATCGGCGTTCAGCGCGTTGCTCGATCCCAGCTCCGCGGACCAGAAATCCAGCAGTACGACCTTGCCCGTGAGCGACGAAAGGCGGATCTTCTTGCCGTAGATGTCCGTCATTTCGAGATCGGGATACCCCGCTTCGGAGATCTGCGACGTCAGGCTGATGCGCGCATCCATGCGGGCGATCTCGGCCGTCAGCGACTGGAGATAGGGCGAATCGGGATAGCTCTTTTCGAGGGCTTCGGCCACAGTGCGGAAATAGACCACGTCGCTGTCGCCGTTGAACAGATAGCGGTCCCCCGGAAGACGCTGGTAGAGGGCGTAGACCGCCGCCAGCGAAGACTTGTTCTCGATGATGAACCGCAGCTGCTCGCGGCGGATGCGGTAGTACTCGGCCGTGTACTCCTCGACCAGCGACTTGCGCTCCTCCTCCGTGAGGCCGGGCTTGGCGAACTGTGCGGCGATGTTGTCCAGCCGCTGGGCCCCCGTGACGAAATCCTGATAGAACTGGCGCAGCAGTTCCGATTCGGCGGAGCCTTCGACCGTGTAGTTGCGCACGACGCTGCCCACCGAACCGACCGTCACACGGTCGCCCCCGGCGATGAGCAGCGGAATCCGCTCGCCGTTGTAGATGATGTTATACAGGGAGGGCGTCTTGGGCACGCCTTTGAGTTCGAAACGGTAGCTGCCGTCGCCGGCGAGCACGGCCGAGTCGATGACCGCCTGCGTCAGGGGCGAGGCATCTTCCAGATAGACATTTTTCGCATCGCTGCCGACGAAGCGGCCCGAAATCTTCACTTTCGACGACTGGCAGCCACACACCAGAACGGCCGCCGAGAGCGTCACGAAAAGCGTTTGCTTGTTCATTTACGATCGTTTTCGCTGTTATTAATACACAAAGATAGCAAAAAACCCGATGGTTCCAAACCGTGCGGCTTTGTAAAACGTCCCAACTCCTAAAAGGGTCGTTACGACCCCAAACCCGAATCGCATACGGCTTTGCAAAACATCCGACCCCTAAAAGTGTCGTTACGACACCAAAGATAGCAAAAACCCGGTGGTTCCAAACCGTGCGGCTTTGTAAAACATCCCGTCCCCTAAAAGGGCCGGTGCGGCCCCGCCCCTACTTCGGCGAATTTCGGTGGGCGCCGTTGTTCTTCGTAAAATTCCGGTGTTGCTGCTGGCCGCGGTTTTTCTGCTGCTGCCGCTGCTGATGAGGCGGACGGTGCTGCTGGGCGCCCTTCTGGGGACGTGCTGAAAAGGGCTGTTTATAGTCGCTTCGGAGATTATTTAAGGCAACTTCATCAATTTGGATCGTCCCTCCGGACATGCGTTTGATGTCTTTTACGATCACTTCGTTGTTCGGATGCTCCTGGTTATATTCGTAGCTTTTGGTACGCATGTAACGGGCCAGATTATCCACCGTCCGGGCCACCGTCTGGGGGTTGCGCTCGTCGGCCAGACCGCGGATCATCCGCTCGACATATTTGCCGTAATGCTTGTAGGCGATCCGCCCCTGCGAATAGGGCATGCGATGGGGCGCGACGGTCAGTTCCTGACGCGACGGCTGCGGATAGGGAGAATCCACATCCAACTGAAAATCAGACATAATGAAGAGGTGGTCCCACAGTTTGTGGGTGAAGTCTGCCGTATCGCGCAGCAGGGGGTTCAGATTGCCCATGACGGCGATCACGGCGCGGGCCTGACGGTTGCGTTCGCGGCGGTCCTCGATCGCCAGCAGCGAGTCGATCATCTCCTGGATGTGACGCCCGTATTCGGGCAGGTACAACTTGCGTCGCGTGTAATTATAGTTCTTTCTCATAAATTGTATTTACGGTCTTTCCCGTTGCTCCGATTCGTCCGCCGGACCCTCCGGCAGGGCCTTCGCAATAGACCTGTTCAAGATGTTTTTCAAGACCTTCCGCTCCGTCGGGCGAGACCCCCCGGGATTGGTTTTACACCGCAGAAAGCCCTAACTTTGGGACAGAGGCAGCGCAAACCGAACATCCGGGATACCGCCTGTCCAAGCCGAAGATCGACTTCGCAAAAGTAGGTAAAATTTCAGGAAAAACAAGCTATGGCAAAGGTTTTAATTTTGGATCAATCAAAAAGCGTGCGAAACATTTTGCGCGAGCGGTTGGAATATGAAGGATTTTCGGCGGAAGCCGTTGAGGACGAGGCGGCAGCCACGGATATATGCGGGAAGGTTCCGTTCGACCTGATCATTTCGGACACCGGATGCAAGGTCCCCGATGCCGGCATTCCGTTCATAGCCCTTTCGACCGACGCCTCGATCGACTCGGCGGTGAAGGCCGTGCGCAGCGGAGCGCAGGACTTCCTGACCAAGCCGATCGACATGAACCGGCTGCTGCAATCCATCCACCGCACCATCGCAAATCCCGCGACCGCACCTCCGGCGGCCGCGGCTCCCGTCGTGCGCCGCAGCCGCCGCGCGCATCCCGCGCAGGCGGAAAACATCATCGGCATCTCACCCGAGATCGAGCACGTCCGCCAGCTGATCGACAAGGTGGCCCCGTGCGAGGCCCGGGTGCTCATCACCGGCGAGAACGGCACGGGCAAGGAGCTGGAGGCCCGCTGGCTCCACGCCAAGAGCGCGCGCTCCGCGGCGCCGTTCGTCGAGGTCAACTGCGCGGCCATCCCCTCGGAACTGATCGAGAGCGAGCTCTTCGGCCACGAACGGGGTGCATTCACCTCGGCCATCAAACAGCGCAAGGGCAAGTTCGAGCAGGCCGACGGTGGCACGCTCTTCATGGACGAGATCGGCGACATGTCGCTGGCGGCGCAGGCCAAGGTGCTGCGCGCGCTGCAGGAGAACAAGATCTGCCGCGTGGGCAGCGACAAGGACATCGACGTGGACGTGCGGGTGATCGCCGCCACGAACAAGAACCTGCGCGACGAGATCACGAAGGGCAACTTCCGCGAAGACCTCTACCACCGTATCGGCGTGATCGTGGTGCGCGTTCCGGCGCTGCGCGACCACGCGCAGGACGTCCCGCTGCTGGCCGACCATTTCATCCGCACGATCTGCGCCGAATACGGCATCCCGCCCAAACGCATCGAGAGCAACGCCCTGCGCGAACTGCAGGCGATGCGGTGGAGCGGCAACATCCGCGAACTGCGCAACGTCATAGAGCGGCTCATCATCCTCAGCGAAGAGCGCATCACGCTCGACGACGTGAAGACCTACTGCTGAAAAAGCGACAACCGGCCCTTACGGACCGGTTGTCGCTTTTTCGAACCGAACTGCCCGATTACAGCAGATCGAGGATTTCCGCAGGTTTATCGACGATATGAGCGGCTCCGGATTCGACAAGCTCTTCCCGATCCCGAAATCCCCACGTGACGCCCACCGAGCGTACGCCCGCAGCCGCGGCGGTCTGCATGTCCACGCCCGAATCGCCGACGTAGAGCACCCGCTCCTTCGCCGCGCCCGTCAGCGAGAGAATCTCCTCCACCACGGCCGGATCCGGCTTCAGAGGCACCCCTTCGCGCTGGCCGAAGACCGCGGCGAAAGGAACGTCGGGAAAAAACAGCCGGACGAGCTTCTCGGTTCCCGCCTGAAATTTGTTCGACGCCACGGCGATACGCACGCCGCGCCGCACAAGCCCCGCGACCAGCTCCGGAATCCCGTCGTAAGGCTTGGTGTAGGCGTCGATATGCTCGGTATAGTATTTCACGAAATCCGCGCGCACGGCCGCTACGGTATAGGGCGTACGAAGCTCTTCGGGCAGCGCGCGCTCCACGAGCCGCATGATGCCGTTGCCGACGAAATGGCAGTACTCCTCGTAGGAGTGCTGGGGAAGCCCCCGCAGGGCCAGCACGGCGTTGCAGGCCACGGCCAGGTCGCCGATGGTATCGAGCAGCGTGCCGTCGAGGTCGAAGATGACGAGTTCGGTTTTCATGGTTTCCGTTTTATTTTCCAGCCGACAGCCGCCACGAACAGCGACATCAGCGGCGAGACGATATTGAAGATGCAGTAAGGCATGTAGATGAAGGTCGAAACGCCGAGCACCGTGGCCTGCGTCATGCCGCACGAGTTCCACGGGATCAGCACCGAGCAGACCGTGGCGGAATCCTCCACCGAGCGGCTCAGCAGCCGTTCTTCCAGCCCCCGGTCAGCATACAGATCCTTGAAAAGGCGTCCCGAAAGGATGATCGAAATATACTGGTCGGCGGTGCAGAGGTTGAAGAAGATGCCCGCGCCGACGGTCGAGGCCACGGCCGAAAAGGTCCTGCGCACCCACCGCAGGAAGATCGCCGTCAGCGACCGCAGCATGCCGCTGCCGGTCATCACCCCGCCGAAGCACATGGCGCAGATGATCAGCCACACGGTGTTGAGCATGCCGGCCATTCCCCGCGTGGCGACCAGTTCGTCGAGCTGGGGCGTTCCCGTGGGGATGGCCGTGGGACCGAAGCAGGTCATCAGCACCCCTTTGAATCCCGACATGAAATCCAGCTCCGCGACGCCCGCCACCCGGGCCACCGTTTCGGGCTGGGCCAGAAGCATCGCCGCGCAGGCGAAGACCGCGGCGCAGAAGAGCGTCACGATGGCCGGAAGTCTCCGGGCGATGAGTATTCCCGTGGCCAGCGGCACCACGAGGAGCCACGGCGTGATGCGGAACGTCGCGGCCAGCGTCGCGGCGTACATTTCGGCGTGGGTCGAGGCGCCGTGTTCGAGCGAGAGCCCCGCGACGGTGAAGACCCCGAGGGCGACGAGCATCGACGGCACGGTGGTGTAGAGCATGTAGCGGATGTGGGTGAAGACCGGGACGCCGACGGTCGAAGAGGCCAGCACCGTAGTGTCGGAGAGCAGCGAGAGCTTGTCGCCGAAATAGGCCCCCGAGATGATGGCCCCGGCGATCCACCCTTCGGGAAATCCCATCGCCTGCCCGATGCCCATCAGCGCGACGCCGATGGTGGCGATGGTGGTCCACGAACTGCCGGTCATCAGCGACACCACGGCGCAGATCACGCACGAGGAGACGAGGAAGAACGACGGGTGGAGGATCTGCAACCCGTAGTAAATCATCGTCGGGACCACGCCCGAGACCATCCACGTTCCGGCGATGGCGCCGATGAGCAGCAGGATGACGATGGCCGAAGCCGAAGCGCGGATGTTGTCGATGATGGCCTCTTCGAGCACGGCCCAGCGGCAGCGGTAGATGCCGATGGAGAGCATCACGCAGACCGACGTGGCCGACAGCAGGGCGATCTGGCTGCCGCCGTCGATGGCACCGCCCCCGAAGGCGCGGATCACCACATATAACAACAGCGTCAGCACCGCCAGCGGGATGGCCGACACCCACGGCGACGGCAGTTTTTCGGTATTTCGCTTCATCGGTTGACTTTTACGGGGGACAAAAGTACGAAATTCTTTGTACTTTTTGCGGCCAAAAAGTACCAAAAACTCTCCGCATGTCGTTCGCCCGGAATGACGCCCGCCGAAAAGGCGGGGTTACTCCTTTCGGTCACAAAAATGCAAAGAACCCGTGTTATGAAAGTATTTTCCCATATTCGGTTTTCATATTTCCGTTTTTCTGTTTAACTTTGATAAATCGCAACGGCGCAAACAAAATGAACGCACTCCGCAAAGTGATCCGTTTCTATGTCGAAGGATTCCGCGAAATGACCGTGGGACGCACCCTGTGGGCCGTCATCCTCGTGAAACTCTTCATCATGTTCGCCGTGCTGAAGGTCTTCTTCTTCCCCGACCCGCTCGCCGGCAAGAGCCCCGCGGAGAAGGCCGACTGCCTGTTGGAAAACCTTGCGCCCCCGATCCCGGGAGCGGAATCCTCAACCCAATAACACCCCGTTATGCTATCCGACTACCTATCAACCGTCGATTGGTCGCGTGCGCAATTCGCCATGACGGCCATCTACCACTGGCTGTTCGTCCCGCTGACGCTCGGACTGGGATTCCTGATCGCCGTCATGGAAACCCTCTACGTCCGCACGAAGGACGAATTCTGGCTCCGGACCACCAAATTCTGGATGCGCCTCTTCGGCATCAATTTCGCCATCGGCGTCGCCACGGGGCTGATCCTCGAATTCGAGTTCGGCACCAACTGGTCCAACTATTCGCACTTCGTGGGCGACATCTTCGGCGCCCCGCTGGCCATCGAGGGCATCTTCGCCTTCTTCCTCGAATCGACCTTCATCGCCGTGATGTTCTTCGGCTGGCGCAAGGTTTCGAGCGGCTTCCACCTCGCGGCCACGTGGCTCACGGCCATCGGGGCCAACCTCTCGGCCTGGTGGATTCTCGTGGCCAACGCATGGATGCAGCACCCCGTGGGGTGCGATTTCAACCTCGAGACCGTGCGCAACGAGATGAGCTCGTTCTCGGCCGTGGCGCTGTCGCCCGTGGCCGTCAACAAGTTCTTCCACACCGTCACCTCGTCGTTCGTGCTCGCGGCGCTGTTCGTCGTGGGCGTCTCGGCATGGTACCTGCTGCGCCGGCGCGAACAGCGGATCGCCCGCAAGAGCATCGCCATCGCCTCGGCTTTCGGATTCGTCTTCGCCCTGATCACGGCCTTCACGGGCGACCGTTCGGGAGCCATCGTGGCCCGCGTGCAGCCCATGAAGCTGGCCGCGATGGAGGCCCTCTACGAAGGGCAGGAGGGTGCGCCGCTCACCGCCGTGGGCATACTGCGGCCCAACGGCCCGGTCAACGGCGAAACCTTCCGGTTCCAGATCGGCATCCCGAAAATGCTCTCGCTGATGAGCTTCCGCGACGCCGACGCCTTCGTGCCGGGCATCTACGACCTGGTCTACGGCAACGAGGAGCGCGGCATCATGTCCGCCGCCGAAAAGATCGAGCGCGGACGCACGGCCGTGGACGAACTGGGCCGCTACCGCGCCGCGCGCGAGGCGGGCGACACGGCGGCCATTCAGGTCATCCAGAGCAAATTCGACCGTTCGACCCCCGAGGGCGAAGCGTTCCTGCGCGACCACTTCGCCTACTTCGGCTACGGGTATCTCGACCGTCCCGAGCAGATCGTGCCCAACGTGCCGCTGCTGTTCTACTCGTTCCGCGTGATGGTCGGCGCGGGCTGCTTCTTCATCCTGCTGCTGGGCGTCGTCTGGTGGCTCAACCGCAAAGACCGCCTCGCCGACAAACGCTGGCTGCTGTGGGTGGCCGTGTGGACCGTCCCGCTGGCCTACCTCGCCTCGCAGGCCGGATGGATCGTGGCCGAGGTCGGACGCCAGCCGTGGGCCATTCAGGACCTGATGCCCGTGGGCGTCGCGGCCTCGAAGATCCCCAGCGGATCGGTCTCCGTGACCTTCTTCCTCTTCCTGGCGCTCTTCACCGCGCTGCTCGTCGCCGAACTGAGCATCATGTTCCGGCAGATCAAAATAGGACCTAAAAACGACTAAATCATGGATACCTTGACTTTTCTTCAGCACTACTGGTGGTTCATCATTTCGCTTTTGGGGGCCCTGCTGGTCTTCCTGATGTTCGTGCAGGGCGGACAGGCGCTGCTGTACGACATAGGCCGCACGGAGGAGGAGCGCAACATGCTCGTCAACTCGCTGGGCCGCAAGTGGGAATTCACCTTCACGACGCTCGTCACGTTCGGCGGCGCGTTCTTCGCCTCGTTCCCGCTCTTTTACTCCACGTCGTTCGGCGGGGCGTTCTACGTCTGGATGGCCATTCTCTTCTGCTTCGTGCTGCAAGCCGTGGCCTACGAATACCGCCGCAAACCCGCCAACGTCTTCGGCGAGCGGACTTTCAACGCCTTTCTGCTGATTAACGGCGTCCTGGGGCCGCTGCTGATCGGCACCGCCGTGGGGACCTTCTTCACGGGGGCGGAATTCACGGTCGATCGCCTCAACCTCGCCAATCAGGGCGGCGCGGCGGTCATCTCGCAATGGGCAACGCCGTGGCACGGACTCGAAGCCGTCGCCGAGTGGCGCAACGTCCTGCTGGGTGCGGCGGTCGCCCTGCTGGCCATGACCCTCGCGTGCCAGTATTTCATGAACAACATCGACGACGAGACGATCCTCCGCCGCGCGCAGAGCCGCATGCGGCTGTTCGGGGTGCTGTTCGTCGTCTGCTTCGTGGCGTGGCTCCTGGCCCTCCTCCTCGCCGACGGACGGGCCGCCGATGCCGCGGGCACGATCTCGGTCGAGCCTTACAAATACCTCCGCAACCTGCTCGAAATGCCTTACGTCACGGTCGTACTGCTCCTCGGCGTGGTTTCGGTGCTGTGGAGCATCCGGCTCGGATGGTGCGGCAGCCGCCGTGCGGTGTGGTTCGGAGGCGCCGGCACAGTCCTCACGGTGCTGTCGCTGCTCCTGCTGGCCGGGTGGAACGGCACGGCCTACTACCCCTCGCTGACGGACATGCAGTCATCGCTGACGATCACGAACTCCTCGTCGAGCCTCTTCACGCTCAGGACGATGGCGTGGGTGTCGCTCTTCGTGCCGTTCGTGGCGGCCTACATCTGGTACGCCTGGCGGGCCATGAACCGCCGCCCGATCACCCGCGAGGAGATCCGCGGCGACGACCACCAATACTGAAACGAAAGAGCGGAGGCTTCAGCCTCCGCTCCTCTTTTTCCGGGCGATTCCGGAACTATTTCTCCTCCGGTTTGCCGAACGGATACTGATTCTGATGCACG
>OJQW01000691.1_pt1 | contig 12978 bp, 13 predicted proteins | sample 1599041 | NCBI WGS metagenome assembly OJQW01 (sample SAMN03922518, study PRJEB24848) | human gut metagenome | isolation source: stool sample | host: Homo sapiens | place: Germany | collected 2010-02
GATCTACACTAGATCGCTCGTCGGCAGCGTCAGATGTGTATAAGAGACAGCCTATCAGCTGCGCGAGGCTCTCAACGGCGGCGGCTTTGACGCCGCTCTGGACGTGGAGATAGTGCTCCGTCATGTCTATCTCCGCGTGACCGGCAAGGGACAGCCCAACGCGCTGGCAATGCGTCTCAACGTCCGCGCGGCAAAGCTCAAAAACGATTACGGAATACACTACGAGAACACGCAAACTCACGCGGGACGAATAATCTTGCTCACAAAGATTTCGCCCGGGGCGTGACAACCGTGACAGCCGTGACGGCTAAAACAAGAGCGGCGGCGTTTTAAAAACATCGTCACGGCCGTCACAGCCGTCACGGAGAACCCAAGCGCCCACAAGGGCGCGCCGCCGAAAAAACCTCCCGACCGCGAGGCCGGGAGGTTTTGGTTTTTCAGGGTTTGGGATGTAATCCCAACAAGGTATTTTGCGGGAGTGGCCAGCCACTTCCACTGCTTGCAAGCTTATCCGCATATATTTCTGAAGACAGGACACACTGCGGATTTTCACGCCAGCCATATGTAATTAACCGAACGGCGCACTTCTATACATGGTTACCATGTATGCGCAAGAAACGGCCCGGATGCCTGAGCATCCGGGTCGTTTTGCGTCGCTTAAGCTCCGGGTAGGGCAAAAAGTGCCGTGGGCGGCTGTCCTGTGCTCATCCTAATGCCTGCTGTGCGCAGCGGCGCAGGAAATCTGTAAGTGTAGCACCTGCCAGACGGGAGGGATTGCCGCTTATCAGCTTATCCAAGAAAAGCCTATAGCCTTTGATAAGCGTTTCATCTCCGGAGTAGATAACCTCATCTTTTGAAATGCTGTGACCAAAAGAGAACATATCTTTTTGGCTCATGTATATCGAACAGCAAAGTTCACCGGCAGATAACACCGGATTGCTGTCGGCCAGCAGCACCAATTCCAGCCCCGCGCTATTAACCGCCCGTATCAAACACTCAAGGTATGCGCAGCGCTCTTGTGGCGTCAGCTCAATTCGTGTACCCAGCATATACGCACATCCGTCGTACGCAAAGTTCATCAGCGTATGTTCATACAGGATGACCCGTCTCGAAGGCGAATTGCTGCACAGAAACCTCCACATATCCCACAGGCGTTCTCCAAGCGGCTCTCTGACTTCTTTTAGACATATATCAGCTCCGCTGAGCGGCAGCAACGGCATAACCGTATGAAAGGATTCGGCGCCGCCTCCGAAAAAGAATTTCCGAAAATACTTTCTTTGATACAGCTCATCAAAACTTGCCCGCATTATTAGCTGGCGGCACAGTCCTATATGTCTGTCAGCGCTGCTGTAATACATTGAAACAATGCGCTGGTCGTGCGTCCAGACAACGCTGTCGTTGCGCATGAGCACGTCGTAATAGGATATAGTCAACACCGCATCGCGGCAGATGTAAATGCCCTGATTCAGCGTACTGAAGGCGTCGGTATGATAAATATCAAAGCTGATCTTTTCACTCAAACCATAAAGAAAGATAAACACGTCATGACATATGTCGCTCAGATGTTCAGTGGAGTTGAAATCAACTCCGAAACGCACGTGAAGACGCTTCCCACATGGTAAAAGCCGTTCGTAGGCTCTCCATGCCTTTCTGGCGTCATTGCCTCCGCAGTAGCTTAAAAGAGGAAAGGATATAAACTCAACATCTTTGTTTCCACTGTTGTCTATAGCGCGTCCTATAGCTTCGGTTAGTTGGTCGACGTTTACAGTATATGTGTCTGTCATTGAGCCAAAGTGGCTGTTGTTAAATTGAGATTCCTCCCTCCGGGGGTATGACGGAGAATAGGCTCGTGACAGCAGCTCGGAGATTTGATTCGATGCGTGTTGTGCATTTGCCGGTGTTGCAAGCTCAAATTTTGAGACAACGTCTCGAACAAAGTCCTCGCCGGCGTATCTCACCAGAAAATCCCCTATCTTGTTGAACAGCTCCTGATTGTTCCTGACAGAAGGACGCTTTTGCCCGCTTATCCACTTGTTGATATAGGACACATCGTAGCCAAGGAACTCTGCCAAATGTGCCTGCTTGACGCCGGCAAGCTCCAGAAGCTCATGCAAAGTATCTCCAAAGTTCAAGCATATCCCTCCAATCTTTCATACTTACAATACATCAACACAGGCCATCTGTCAATTTTATAACAAATTCCTTCTGTGACTAAACATTGACTATTTGGTCAAACAAGGCTGAAAATGTGAATTATTCGGCAATAGCAGTCGCTTGAATAAATAAAGTTTTGACAATATCATTATCTCAGAAAACGCGAGAGGCAATCGGCCACGGTGAAACGAGAAAATATGGCTTCAGAAATTCTAAAGCCATAATATATAAAACAAAACAGGGAGGAAAAGAAAATGATCAACCTTACAGATCTCATTCCGGAAGAGCGCTCCATGATAGTGGAGACCATGGTGGGTGCTTATAAGCAGCAGTACACGCCTGAGCGGCTCTGTGATTTGCAGAAAATCATCGACGCTCAGTATTTCTACTGGTGGATGAACGACATGAAATATGAGGAATGGGGCGAGACTCTCTTTGAGTCTGAGATGGAGTGCTGGTTCACCGGCGTCGGCGAGTATAAGTCCACTCCCATGGGTTGGGCTCGCGGAGCCAAATACTGCAATGCCTTTTTGAACAGCGCTCACATGGGTCACAATCCTATGGTCTGGTTTATGGACGACACTCATGCGCGCGGTATTTTCCTGTTCGAGAGCAATATGAACTATAGGGACAACGGCAAGCTGCACGAGCACGTCATTATATACGTCGATGACTTCGTAAAGCGTCCGGACGGTCAGTGGGGCATCAGCGCTTACCGCCTGATGCAGACCAAGCTCCAGGGCGACCTTATGCCCGAGCGTGTCACGCCTCCCGAAGACTATGTAATGCCTGAAAGCGTGCCTATGCCGTAAGAAACAGGGGGGGAAGAGGATGAAAGAGAAGGTTAAATTTTCCGGGTATGCCGTATTTGCGGGCTGCCTTCTGCTGATGATATTTCCCGGCGGCCTGCTGAGCTATGCTCCCGGCCTGTTCATGTATCCCATATGCCAGGACCTCGGCTTTACTACAACTGAGTTTTCCATAACGAATACCGTCTGCGCAGCGGTAAACGCCATAGTCAGCGCGCTTTTTGTGCAGTACCTGTCAAAAGGCAAGCGCGGCACCATGCGGATTATCATGATTGTTTCCGGTGTGGTGACTTGCGGAGGGTTCGCCCTGATGAGCCGCTGCACAGAGCTCTGGCAGTTCTATATCATGTCCGGCGTGTGGAACCTGGGCTACAATATGCTGACCTTTGTACCCGTGGGAATGCTTATAACAAACTGGTTTGTCAAAAACCGCGCACTGCTCACCGGCATTGCCTATGCGGGCAGCAACCTGGGTGGAGCAATTTTCAGTACGGTGATAAGTCAGCTTATAGCCGCTCGCGGCTGGCGCGACGCGTTTGTTATCGGAGGTGTTGTGTGCCTGGCGGCAGTTGTGATAGCCGTGCTGCTGATAAAGCGCAGCCCGGCAGAGTATGGGCAGACCGCGCTTGGCGCAAATGAGTCCGGAGCGGATACCGCTGCCGAGCAGAAGGTATGGCTGGGCGTGGATAAAAAGACAGCCATGAAGACACCGGCGTTCTACATAATCTGCATTGCCATGTTCCTCACCGGCATTTACGCCGCCGGTATCACCAACCACGTCACCAACTTCCTGTGCACCGGTTCCTGGGAGATAACGGCCGCAGGAACAGTAATGACCGCGTTCACTATCTTCGGTATCGTCGGCAACTCCGGCGGCGGCGCAATAGTCGGCAAGGTAGGCATGAAGCGCTCTCTTGTGCTCGGCATAACGCTCCTGCTTGTATCCATAGTCAGCCTGATTTTTGCGAGCGACGTAAAGCCGCTTGCCTATGTATGGGCGGGCTTCCAGGGAGTTGCCGCATTTATGAGCGTGCTGATACCCTCGCTCATCGTCTCGAGCACCTTCGGGGCGCGCGATTACGCCGGAATCTACGGCTTTGCCTACGCTTTCTATCTGGTGGGCTGTGCTGTAAGCGCTCCTGCCATAGCTCTCATAGCAGATAATGCGGGCTATCGCGTGGCCTGGATAGTCGTGGCCGTAATTATCGCCGTGCTCGGTGTCATGCTTATGCGCTGTGCTGCTTATGGCAAAAAGCTGCATGAGCAGTACCCTGATTGAATTGCACAAGTTTAAAAAGAAATTTGAAAAGGAGAAATTAAAATGAACCGTCTTGAAAACAAAGTTGCCGTTATAACCGGCGCATCTTCCGGTATTGGCAATTCAATTGCCAGGCTTTTCGCCGCCGAGGGAGCAAAGGTCGTAATGTTTGCCCGCCGCGAGAAAGAGCTCAATGATACTGCCGCAGAAATTACGGCCAACGGCGGTGTAGCCGTTGTCTGCCCCGGCGATGTGAGCATCCAGGCCGATGTTGAGCGCACGCTCAATACCGCCATTGAGAAGTTCGGCAAGGTAGATATCGTTGTCAACGACGCCGGAATGGTGCGTTATAACGGCGGCGTTGCGGTCGTGACCGACGACGAGTGCATGGAACTGTACGCGGTAAATACCATGGGCGCCCTGCGCTTCTGCCGCGAAGCTATGAAATATATGCTTCCCGCCGGCAAAGGCAACTTTGTATTCATCGGCTCCGTAGGCGGCCTTCTGGGTCACGGCGGCACAGCCTATGCCATGACTAAAGGCGGCATGGTTTCCCTGGCTCGCCAGATTGCCGTTGACTACCACCGCGAGGGCATCCGCTCCAACGTCATCTGCCCCGACGGCGTCATGACAATGTTCGGCTGTGTTGACGGCAAGTGGGACATGGATCCCCACACCATAAAGGCCACCACCGACCATGTCTGCCCCGACACCCCGCTTTGCACCCCCGAGGAAGTGGCAAATCTTGCGCTTTTCCTTGCCAGCGACGAGTCCGAGGCCGTCAACGGCCAGGCAATAGTCATAGACCACGGCGCCAATCTGTGAGATAAGCTCAAGCGGGAGCCGTTTCAGGCTCCCGCATATTTTTTAAGATGAGAGGTTAGAAATGTTCGAAAATCTTTTTTCACCAATAAGGGTGCGCGGACTGAAGCTGCCGAACCGTATAGTTATGACGGCAATGGGTACGCATTTTGCCGATGAGGACTCATATATCACCCAGCAGCTTATAGATTTCCAGGTTGAGAGAGCCAAGGGCGGTGTTGGGCTGAGCTTCCTTGAGTGCTGCTCGGTCAATGAGGCCGCCTGCGTAAGGAAGCAGCCGTCCATATCTGACGACCGATATCTGCCCGGCCACAAGGCGCTGGTCGAGGCCATACACAATGCCGGCGGCCGAGCCGCCATCCAGCTTTGGGCTCCGGGCGCTGGAGCAGGGAGCGACCCCAAATGCCGTATTTACCTGCCGCAGAAATTTGAGGGCAAAAATTTCCCCATGGCTTTCGGTCACGGCGCCTCCGGCAGCGGGGAATCCGATGAACAGGATGATGGGATAGCGCCCTACCCCTTCTTCATTCCGTTCAGCGCCAAGCGCGAGGCAGACGGCACCATACCGGCCGCCACTGTTGAGGAGCTGCACATGATAGCCGGAGAATTCGGCGCTGCTGCGCGCAGGGCTGTAGAAGCCGGCTATGATGTCATAGAGTTTCACTGTGGTCACAATTACCTGCCCCACACCATGCTCTCCAAGGCCTTCAACAAGCGTACGGACGAGTATGGCGGCTGCCTTGAGAACCGCATGCGTTTCCCGCTTGAGTGCATACAGGCTATTCGCGCTAATATGCCTGAAACCATGCCGTTGAGCATACGCATATCCGTGTTTGACGAACCCGACCTTGGAGACGGCAACACCATTGAAGACAATATTGAATTCCTCAAGCGCGCGCGTGACGCCGGCGTGGACATTGTAAACGTATCCCGCGGCAATTTCAGCGGCATGGGCAACGTCTACGAAGTGCCGCCGCTGAATCTCAAGCCTGGCTTCAACGTTGAAAATGCCGCGCGCATCAAGCGCGAAACCGGCTTGCTGACCTTGGCCGTAGGCCGCATAAACCGCCCCGGCATGGCCGAGCAGATAATCTCCTCCGGCAAGGCCGACCTGGTGGCAATGAGTCGTGCCCAGTTGGCAGACCCTGACTTTTGCAGTAAGGCAAAGGCGGGAAAGGTGGATGAGATACGGTACTGCATTGGCTGCAACCAGGGGTGCAACGACGGCTTTACCGATTTTCCGTTTATAACCTGCCTGAGGAATCCTTTCGTTGGACGTGAGGGAGAGTGGAAGCTTACCCCGGCAGAGTGCAAAAAGCGCGTTTTGGTCATAGGAGGCGGTATGGGCGGTATGGAGTGCGCCCTGCGCCTCAAGCAGCGCGGACATGAGCCTGTGATATATGACCGCGATACCCGGCTTGGCGGGCAGTTTTTACTTGCCGGCGCTGCGCCTGAAAAGCACGAGTTTGTACAAGCCGTTGAGGATGAAGCGCTTTTCGTACATGCTTCCGGCATAGAGGTGCACTTGAATGCACCTGTTACGCCGGAGCTTATTGAAGATCTGCATCCCGACGAAGTTGTAATCGCAACAGGCGCCGGCCCGCTGCTGCTTAATCTGCCCGGAGCCGATTTGCCTTCGGTGAGCAATGCACATGAGGTTCTAAGGGGCAAGCGCACGCCTGCCGGCAGGGTTGTCATTATTGGCGGCGGCATAGTAGGCGTTGAGGTGGCCGAGTATCTGACTGACAAAGGGCTGGAATGCAAGATCATAGAAATGAAGAGTATGGTAGCAAGCGATCTCGGCTTTTACCGCATGCTGTTCTCTCAGGAGTTCATGTCCGAGCACAATATTGAGTGCATACTCAATGCAGCCTGCAAAGAGATTAAGCCTGACTGCGTCATTTATGAACAGAACGGAGAGCTTAAGAGCGTCGCCTGTGACAGTGTGGTCATGGCTGCCGGCGCAAGGCCAAACCCACACGGAGAGCTTGAAGATATCTGCAAACGTCTTAATATACCGTATCATATTATAGGCGATGCTGTCCAAGCCCGCCGCGCTCTCAATGCCATAGCCGAAGGCGTTGAGGTCGCGCTGAAAATATAAGACGGCTGAGGTCACAAGGCGCACTGAAAATCAGTGCGCCTTGTTTTGCTCTTAATAAATCCGGTTCTCAGGTTCCTGTGTATAGGCGTAGCCTGAGCGAAATACTCCCTCGCCCCAAACCCGCAAGCAGGGCTTGGGCGTACCAGAATCCATACCAGAACGAGGTTGAAATGGCATGGACTCATCGGCACAAAATGTTCTGAAAATCCATAATATTTTGCTAACATGTCTATTGTGTATGATTATAAGTACGGAATTTGAAAACACGCACTATGGGGTTCAAGAGGCCGCTGGTTCAAATCCAGTCACTCGGACCAAACAATGATAATGTGCTCTCATAAAAGCAGGGGCGGTAATACCGCCCCTGCTTCATATTTTGCCATGTTTCTTCTTTAAAACATATGCTGCTATATACGATATTATAGTCAATACAACAGTTATTGCAATTTGGATAGGAACAACTATTCCCAAGAACATCCCCCCTATACTCACCTACAGATAAAAGTGATGGACCTTCAGCAATTACACAAATAACAAACATTAAAAATGTCGAAATAAATGGTGCCATCCAAAGGAATTTTCTTTTAGAGAAAAAGAGTAACAGCACAGTAAATATTGGGATTACGACAAAACAAATGGTACTAATCAAATTTAAACCAAATCCAAATAATATGGGAGTATACCAGTTCATAATCGTCCCCCTTTCACTTACCAACTATAAAGCGATTAACTCTTCTGTCAAAATCTTGCAGATTTAGCATAACATATACCCGCTTTACTGCCTATTCTTTATTCATAATGTATTAAGTTGTTCATGCTCCTGCACCAGCAGGTCTACCGTCTGCTGCGACAACGCCACTTTGCGGACGGAGTTTTTCGTTTTCGGCTCCGTCACATACAGCTCGCCCTCCATGTGGGCCTGCTTGTTCATCTTCAGGATGCGCTTTTTACATTTAAGTCCTCCCACTGGAGCGCCAGCAGTTTGCCCCAGCGCAGACTGCTGGACAGTTCCAGATAGAACATATGCAGGACGCCGTACTTTTCCGCTTCCTGAAGGCATCTGCCGATCTTCTCCGGCGGAAGGATAGTCACTTCCTTTTTGTCCCTGGCCGGTATGCAGCAGTTCTCGCAGGGGTTATACGGGATGAGCCGTTCTTTCACCGCTTGCTTCAACACCGCCTGCAGCACCGCATGGACACGCCGCACGAAGGCGCTGGACTAGGATTTGTCGTTCTGCTTCGACCCGCGCTGCATCCGGCCATTCTCCTTTAAGTCATTATACTCTGGATGTGGATGGACGAGATCTGCTTAAGCTTGATCACGCCGACAGCCGGGATGATGTGGTGCTCAATGATCCCCTCATAGCCCTTGGCGGTGTTGTAGCGGATGTTGGGTTTGCTGTAAGTCCCGAACCGCAGGCGGCACCACTCTGCCACGGTGTAGTCGCCCGTGTGATTGCGCGGCACGCCCTGGTTTTCCCGAATGGCTTTCGCCAGTTTTTTGCGCTCCGCCTGGGTCTTGGCGGACACGCTTTTCTGGATAGCCCGGCCGGTGACCGGGTCGACACCGTCCTTGCGATTGCTACGGTTGCCTTTGCCGTTCTCAGCGTGATTATAACCTTTACCACTGTTATGAGTACCAGGCACGCTGCGGAATACCGTTCCATGACCGATTGAACTCCCTTTGAATTCCTCTATGAAAGCGCAGCAAGACCCTGCGCCAAGGTGCACCGGCAATTACATGGCTGAATTTAGCGAAAGGACAAAGCTGACCTGCCGGCTAATAGCCGCCGCCTGCCTCCTGCTCATGGCGGAGGTCATAAACTGCCTCAGCGTATTCACCGTCGGGCTCATGGCTTAATACGGCTGGGCCGCCTGAGGCATGATTCGTCCCCTGGCAGCGCAGGCGGGTGCCGCCATAGCCGGCGTATGCCGCTCGCGCGAATACAGCGCTGCACCGGATTGACACTGCTCTCACCATACTTCTCTTCCCCCGGAGAAAGCCCTGGTGGCAAGCGCTGCCAGGGCTCCTGTCATTGCCGGAAGCAGTGTCTGCCGGCAGACGCTGCTTCCGTATTTTGCAATTCGCCATACTTCTTCCCCCTTGCCTTTATTTCGATTCCGGGGTAGAATAGCCTCAGACGAAACGGAGGTGTGCCATGCTTATACTCAGAATACTCGCCGTGCCATTTTGGCTGCTTTTTGCCCTGCTATCGGCCTTTGTACTGTTCCTTTCCTGCATAGCCTCGGCGGTTTGCCTGGTCGCCTGCGTGATACTGGTGCTGCTGGCGCTGCTGCTGTTCGTCGCCGGCCAGACTGTGGGCGGTATAGTTTTCGTTGTAATGGCCTTCCTCGTATCGCCGTTCGGACTTCCAGCCATAGCCGACCGCCTGGCCGACGGGCTGTGCTCGATAAAAGAGGCCCTGCACCGGTTCGTGACGGGCTGACAAAACATATGAGAGCCGCACCCGTAATTTCCCGGGTGCGGCTCTCATATACTTGCAGGCGCCGGCGTCCAATAAAAGCCTTTCGTCTCTGCGGCGGAAACTTTTCGTGCGGTCCCTTCGTCTTTACTGGCGCATAACCGCACAGGGAGGTGACGCCGGACGCAAGCAACCGGAAACCTGAACCGTAAGGTGCAGACAGATTGCCTGTAAAACCAGAACATCTGTAATTAACAAGGAGAAGTAAAAAATGAAACGTACACTACAGAAGGTATTCTCTCTGCTCCTCTGCGCCGCCATTATGGTTGTTCCCGCCTTTGCCGCCGGTGAGAGCGGCGAGGTCACCGGCACCCCCAGCCCCGTCATGGTCTGGGGAAACCTGACCTGGCTTGATGGCGGCGGACTGCTGCTGAAAAACGACTCTGACACGGCGCTCAGCGAAGTTGTCCTGCACGGGGAATCCATCATCTGCCTGGATGCCGTCACCGGAGACCCCATGGATATAAAGAGCCTCAAGGACGGCGACACCGTCTACGCCTGGGTCAGCCCCGTCATGACCATGAGCCTGCCCCCGCAGACAACCGCGTACATAATCCTGGGCAACATCCCGGCAGACTATCGCGTCCCCCAGTATTATGAGATCACCGCAGCCGAGGTCACCGGCACCGACAGCAGCACCCAGCTGCCCACTTCCGTGGAGCTGACCGCCGCCGGAGGCACCGTCTTCACCGTGACTGATGACGCCGCCCTGACTCCCTATCTGACCAGGAACATTGTCACGCTTGCGGACCTGGTCCCCGGCACCCGCGTCCTGGTCTGGTCCATCAGCAGCGGCGTGGCCGAGCGGGTCCTGGTTTTCCCCTATGAATACAGCGGCTACCTCTCCTGCGCCGAGGACGGGACCGTCTCCGTCAATGGGCAGTCCGTCGGTCAGGCCGCCAGGACCGCCGAAGACGGAACCATTCTCCTCCCAATCCGCGCCGTATCCGAGGCCCTGGGCCTGGATGTGAGCTGGGATCAGGAGACCGGCGTCACGGTCACTTATGCCTCCACTGGTGAAGCGGCCGGCCAGACCATATTTGTCGCCAGGCCTGCCGGAGCCATCACCGGCGTGAACACGGACGGAAGCTCCTACGAGGTCACCGGCACCTGCATAAACGACGCCGGCGTGACGTTCCTGACCTCTCACACCCTCGTCAATCTTCTCGACCTCTATCTGGTCAAATAAGGTCAAAGACCAGTTACACCTGATAGTTTCAGGCCCCGCTGCAAGAGCAGCGGGGCTTTTGATTATTCCTGCGTATACAGGGCGTATATCGCCTGCGCCATGGCGGCGGCGGAGGGCTCGGCAGCGGTCACCACGCGGTTGGGCATTCCCTGCAGGGCCCGGGCCGTGGGCGCGCCGATGGCGGCCAGCACCGTCCCCTCCGGCACTGGGGCAAGCCGCTCCAGGGCCGCGCGGGCCCCGGCCGCACTGGCAAAAGCGAGCACCCCGGCGCGCTCTACCAGCCGCTGCGGCGCGGTGTATGCGCCGGGCGCGGCCGTATAGGCACGTATGTCCCGCACGTCAAAGCGCGCGCGCAGCCGCCCGGCGAGCGAGCCGTCGCCCTGGGCGGAGCGGTACAGGCAGATCCGGGCCCCTTCCGGCAGCCCGGCCAGGAGCGCGGATGCCAGCGACGCGCCGGTCTGCGCTTCCGGCACGATATCCGCGCGCAGCCCGTGCGAGGCGAGCGCCGCGGCGGTGGCCCGGCCGATGGCGGCAAGGCGCACCGCGGCGAGCGAGCGGGCGTCGCGGCCGCTTTTCAGCAGCCGCTCAAAATAGAGCTCGACCCCGGCCGCGCTGGTAAAGGCCAGACAGTCGCAGTCCGTGGGCGTGTTGTCCGCCTCCGGCAGCGGCGCCAGCTCCAGCTCGCAGGCCGTGAAGGTCTCCGCGCCCAGCGCGCGCAGCTCCCCTGCCAGCTTTTCGTTCATGCGGCGCGTGCCGGTGAGGCCCACCAGGACCCCGTCCAGGGGCAGCGAATACCCAGGGCGCAGCTCCAGCGCCGCCGCCGCGCCTATGACTATGACGGCCGGAGGCTCGGCCCCTGCGGCCCGGGCGGCAATGTCGGCCAGCGTACCGCGGATGCAGTAGTGCTGCGGCGCGCCGCCGCCGGACACCACGGCGCAGGGCGTCTCCGGGGCCCGCCCGGCCTCCACCAGGCTCTGAGCTATCTGCGCGAGCCGGCCCAGCCCCATGAGCACCACCAGCGTGCCAGGGAAACCCGCCATGGCGGCAAAATACCCGGGCAGGCCGTCATCATCCCCCGTGTGCGCCGTGACCACGGCGAAGCCGCGGCTGACGCCGCGGTGCGTGACCGGTATCCCGGCCATGGCGGGCACGGCGATGGCGCTCGTGACGCCGGGTATCTCCTCACAGGGCACCCCGGCGGCCATCAGGGCGAGCATCTCCTCGCCGCCGCGGCCGAAGACATAGGGGTCGCCGCCCTTGAGGCGCACCACGCGCCTGCCCTCCCGGGCCAGCTGTATGAGCCGGGCGCAGATCTCCTCCTGACCGGCGGAGTGACGCCCGGCGCGCTTGCCCATGCAGACATGCTCCGCCTCCGGCGCGAGCAGCAGCGTCTCCGGCGGTATCAGGTCGTCGTACACCACGGCGTCGCACTGCCTGAGCCGCTCCACGCCCAGCTGCGTTATCAGGCCCGCGCCGCAGCCAGCGCCGACCAGGCTGACCAGCCCCTTCACAGCTCTTCCCGCCCCAGCTCGGGCACGATGGAGAGCACCGTCTCTTCGTCCGGCTCTCCGCCGGCATCGAGGCAGGCGGCAAACAGGAAGGCGAATATCCGCGACCGGCGCCGCTGTTCGGGCACCACCTCTATGACGCGCGGCCTCACCGCGGCCATGAAGTCCAGGATCTCCTCCAGCCCGTCCGGCAGGCTGTCGGCAAAGCTGTCGCGGAAATAGGCCGCGGCCGTGGGGCTGGCCCCGCCGGTGCAGAACCCGGCGCTGAGCCGCCCGCGCAGGGCGAGGGCCGGAAAGATGAACGAGCAGTTCTCCGGATCGTCCACGCAGTTGAAGGGTATGCCCCGCTCGCGGCAGAGCCCCGCCACATGGGCGTTGAGCGCCCGGTCGTCCGTGGCGGCGATGACCATGCCGCGCCCGGCGACGTCCCCGTCCTCAAAGGGCCTGAAGAGGAGCTTCACACCCTTGAGCGAGATAAACTGCGGCGAAAACTGCCCGGCCACGGCCGTCACCTCAGCGCCGTACTCAAGCAGCTTTTCGCACTTGCGCAGCGCCACGTTCCCGCCGCCTATCACGAGGACGTTCTGACCGGAAAGTTCTACAAACATGGGAAACAGGGCCATAATTCACACCTCATACATAGTAATATTTC
>OJQW01000693.1_pt1 | contig 12970 bp, 8 predicted proteins | sample 1599041 | NCBI WGS metagenome assembly OJQW01 (sample SAMN03922518, study PRJEB24848) | human gut metagenome | isolation source: stool sample | host: Homo sapiens | place: Germany | collected 2010-02
TAACTGCATCATATTCTGTTCCATTTCCAGTTACTACATCTGGCTCACGATAACTACCACTACCAGATGTTGCTGTTATACTCATTACATTGCCTTGCTCTGTCCAATTTCTTGCAGTTATTCCGCTTGAAGAAAATTCATATAACTTTCCCCACTTTTTTCCATTTTTATCTGTTCCATACATCTCACTTGGATTTGCCACTGGCACCCACACAAATTGATTTCTTGTTGTTCTTGCTATATCTTTATTACTATCATTTACTTCCTCTCTTTTATCTTCTCCATTTGTATTTTCATATATTACAAATCCTTCTGATACTTTATTTTCTGTAGATACACTTGATGCAGTATATCCCTTTGGCACTGGCACCACTACTCCATCTGCACTTGTCGCTTTATTTACTTTAGTTAAATCCCAGTCTTTAGTTGGATCTTCTGGAGTATTTCCTCCACCTATTCCATTTAATGCATTTTCTAAATATCCTGCCAATTCATTCATTTGCTCTTGCTCATTTATTACAGCTTGATTTGTTTTTTCTGCAGCCTCTCTAGCTTTTGCTATTATACCTGTATCACTAAACACCAAACTTATTGTTATCCCTGCCAATATTAACAATACAACAATAGTCACAACTAACGCTATTAGAGTTATTCCGATTATTTTCTTTTAACTTTTTTACTTTACTCATTTTTCTTAATGATTCTTTTTTCATATTATCCATCCTCCTTTGTTATTTTTACCCACTTTTCTTACTTCTTATACTATAATTTCTTATTTTTTCTTTTATCCTTCGCTTACTTCTTCTTGCTTTGTACTTAACATCTAAATTACAGTACATTTCCTTAAAATAACTCCTCATTAGTTGTATTTATATCTATACTATTTGTGCCTTTTTACAGATATTAAATACATTATTTATTCTACTATACCATTTTTACTTTTTCAACTCTTTTTTTGTTTTTTTAATCATAAATTTCATTTACTTTTTCAAAATTGCATTTAACTTTTCAATTGACCTTTATTTTTATCAATTTTCCTTATATATTCTATTTGTCTTATTGAATAATCTATTTTCATAGTGTATAATCATTTTGAAAATAAATGTAGTATTTTTATATTCAAATTTTTAAATAATATTTTAATAGTATTTGTGTAATATAAAAATGCTTGTGGAAGGAATGATTAGTAAACATGAAAAAAATTTTATCAAAAAACATAATTTACTATTTAATAATTATTGGAGTAGCTTTAATAATGTGTATTCCCCTATTTCAGCAGGGTATACACACTGGAGATGATGGAGAATTTCACATTTCTAGAACTATTGGAACAATTGAGCAAATAACAAATGGTAAAAATCCATTTATAATAGACCGTTTTTCTTTAGGCTTTGGATTTCCATGGAATTTATTTTATCCACCTGTTTCAACTATAATTAACGTTGTTTTTGCATTTTTAACAAATAATGTTGTAACAGCTATGAAGATATTTATTTTCCTTACTTTTGTACTATCTGGAATAGCGATGTACCAATTAGTAAAAACAATTTCTAATAATAAATTTGCAGCAATGCTTTCTGCTGTACTTTATATGTGTGCACCTTACCGTATGCTTAATGCATATACAAGACTTGCGGTTGGCGAAATTGCAGGATTTATATTTATACCAATTGTTTTGCGAGGTGTATACTTACTTTTTGAAGGAAAAACAGAAAAGTCATATATATATGTATTTGGTACAATTGGATTAGTTTTATCACACAATATAAGTACAATGCTTACCTTTTTAATTGGACTTTTCTATGTACTTGTTAATATAAAAAAATTAAAAGACAAAAAAATATTAAAAAACTTTGTAATTTCTACATTAATAATAATTTTATCTGTACTATTTTTCTATGGACCATTAATGGAACAAATGTCAGGAACAGAATATGAAGTTTCTAGAAAAATGTATACAAACGAATCTGTACAAAATAGTGCCTTAAATCCTATAGAGCTAATATTCCCTTACTTTAACGGAATTAGCCAAGAAGGTCGCTTTTATAATATTGGTATACTTTTATTAGTTGGATTAATAATTACACCTTTTGTATATAAAAAAGCTAAAGAAGTTCCTACATATAAATTTATGCTTATCGCAGGAATTGTGTCTTGCATTATGGCAACATTTATTACCCCTTGGTATTTTATGCCAGACCCATTGCAAATGATACAATTTCCATGGAGAATGGTTGGACTTATAATATTCTTCTTCTCTATTATTGCAGGAATAAACTTTGCACTCTTAATAGATATACTAATGGAACAATGGCAAGAAAAAAGTAAAATTATAGGTAAAACAGTTGTAACAATTTCACTTATTATATTTTCTGGTTTTTATGCATTACACTTTATATCAGACTTAGACTATCCTGTAAAAGACAATGCATATTTTGAAGAGCCAGAAGTTATAGATTATAGTTGGCAAGTTAGTAGATATTCATCTTACTTAGAATACTGGCCACAAAAATCAATTAATAACTTTGACTATACAATGAATAGAGAAAACAAAGCAATTGTTACATCTGGAAAAGTTAATATATTAGATGAAAGTAAAGTAAATGGCGTGCTAGACTTTAATATATCAGATGTACAAGAAGGTACTGTAGTAGAATTACCTTATTTATACTATAAAGGCTATGTTGTAACATATACACCTTCTAAAGAAAATAATAATTCTACCGAAAGTAGCAATAATAATTCTTCAAATGAAAAAGTAAAATTAGAAGTTACAGAGTCAGATAATGGATTTATACAAATTAACTTAGACCCATCTATGAACGGACACATTAATGTAGAGTATCATACTACAACACTTCATAAAATTTGTATGGTAATTTCTTTTATAACAATAATAGGTTATATAATATACTTGATTGTTGCATACTTTAAAAATAAACGCAAACTATTAGAATCAAAAGAAAATTAATAATTAGTTTTTAGATTTTAAAATACCCTTGTTAAATTTTAAAATTAACAAGGGTATTTTATTTTTGCAGTTTATATATTTTAAAACTCATATCTCATATGGTTTAAATTTGAAATCAAATCCTATAAATTTATGATTTTTCATATTTAAGAAATTATTTATATCATCATTAGCTATTAAAGAAACATCTTTTATTCTACTAACTTTATTCTCTAAATTAACTAAAGGATTAATGTATCTTTTTTTGCCTTTTACACTAGTACAGTATATTTCATTATTTGGTTCATCACTTTTATACACAGAATCTCTTGTTGCATTTTGAAAGTTTTTAAAAGCATTTCTTATATAATTATCTTCACAATTTTGGATTAATTGTAATACTTCTTTTTCAGAAAATTTATATAAATCATCAACTGTAATATAATTTTTTATATTCATTGATTTTACAATATCTGCAATAAATTGCATGCAAAGTCTATCTTCATCTTCAACCCAACGAGGCCATAATTTTGAAATATTATGTATAAAGTTTTCACATAATTTTGCATCATTGAAAGCCAATTCATCTATTCCGTCTTCATTTTTTAAAATTACAATATTATTATAGTATATTTCTATATCTTTAAGTTCGAATACCCTTACTTGATAAAGACCTCCTGATAAAGTATATTCAAATCTATCGGCACTCAATCTAGGAGTATCATTGTCCGCAATAGGATAAATATGATAATCCGAAACTTCTTCTACTTTTATACTATCTCTTTTTAATAATGCCATTATTTCTTTTGAGTTTCTAATTATTTGTTCTGTTCTTTCTTCAGTAGATTCTTGATTTTCCGAATCTCCGTTCATAAAGTCAATACAATGTTTAAATGTAGGAGTTGCAATATCGTGAAATAAACCAGAAATAGTTTGTTTTTTGTCATGTGTAAAATGCCATATAATTAGTGCAACTGCAACACTGTGAGTTAGTGAAGAATAAAAATATTTGTCATTATACACTTTTGTATATAACGTACCGCAAGACATACCAATTCCATCTAGTTTAAGCATTTCTGGAGTATAAATATATTCTAACAACCATTCTGGAAATTCTGGTGATAATATTTTTAAATAGTTTCTTATTTCTTCGTTTAAAGTTACTAAATATTTATTCATATTTTTAATCCCCTTTTTTAATTATCAATTACTGTGCCTTTTTCTAAATATGACGATTTTACTTATTGGATATTCAACTTATGTTTATTATTTTTTGTATAATACTTATATCCTCAATTTTATTAATTCCAAAACATTTTTTACCTAAGTCTTTAACTGAAGCTCCTAAATGGTACATTTCTTTATTGTCTATCACTATAAATCTATCATGAAATTTATTTGTAGTTGATATTTTTAATATAGGATATTCTTTATTGAATTTTTGAATATCAATCTTTTGTATAGTACTTTTATCAGAAGTTAGTATTACAACTTCCACATTTTTATTTTTCTTAGTAAGCATTTTTAAAATACTATCATCAATATAGTTATCTATTATTAAAATTTTTCTATCTGCTTTCTTTATAATATCTATAATCAAACTATATGCATCATATATTTGTCCTTGAAAGAATATCTTTTGTTTTATATTTTCCTCATGTTGTAATTGGTCAAATACTATATCAAATTTTTTATCATGCTCTAACAATCTATATTCCACATTTGTTAATCTCTCAAATAGTTGTCCATTGGAAGATAAAAATTTTCTCATCTCAACAAATGCTTCTACTATTTTTATACTGACCTCAATAGCAACTTCATTCTTTAATAATCCTGAAAGCATTAAAATACCTTTTTCTGTAAATACATAAGGCAATTTTTGTTTTCCTCCTCTTGTATTGTTTGAAGTCGCAAATTGCGACTTCAAAGTTTCATACTCTTTAGTCGTTAATTGAAAACAAAATTCTATTGGAAAACGTTCAATATTTCTTTTTACAGTTTCATTTATTCTTCTAGTCTCATAATGATATAATCTTGCAACATCACTATCTAACATAACTTGTTTTCCTTTTATTGTATATATTAAATTTTTTATATCTTCATTTGATAAATTGTCTTGAATTGCTAAACTATTAATTTCATCATTTACAAATATCATCTCCGATTTATATTAATAAATGTAAAACTATTATAACATATTTTTCCATTTTTATATTATTTCTCTAAAATAATATAAAATATTATGTATTAATGATATGGTACTTAGTCTTATAATACGAATTTTGACTAGGTTGATTTATTAATACTTTTCTTGGTTCGACGATTTTACTTAATTGGAGCCAATAAGCAGAATTGAACTGCTGACCTACGGGTTACGAATCCGTTGCTCTACCAACTGAGCTATATTGGCAAAAATATAAATTATAGACTTGTCTCTATTTTTTAATCCAGAGACAAGTCTAAATTCTAATTTAGAAAGTTGGAGTTAACCCCAACTTTCTCACTAGAAGTGTCTACCCTTTCTCTTTTTTCTTGTTGTATCATCATCTTCTTCATAATTATTCTCACTATTTGCATTAATGTCATTAGTACCAATAGTATCTTTATAACTATTTAAATATTCTTCTCTACTTTGTTTTTTTGCTTCGTTTTTTTCTTCTCTTTTTGCTTTTAATTCATCTGCATAGTTAAAATTCTGGTTAAGAATTGTTGTATTTGCATAGTCCTCATCATCGTCTTCATCGTCATAGTCCATTTTATTTCTACGATTTATTACTATTAATGTAATTATTGAAATAACTATAATAGCTGCAGCTACTCCACATATAATTATTAATATATTTGGTCCTGAGCTTTTTTCTGTAGTTACTACAGTTTCTTGCTCACCTACATTAACTGTTATTTGGTATGTTGTAACTTGTTGTTTGTCTCCTTCGCCTTTTTTAACCATTATAGTAATTAAATTTTCTCCATCTTTTAAGTCTGTATTTCCTGTAATTTCTACTGTTGCATCTTCATCTCCTGCTTCAGCTGTTATATCCACAGATGTTGTTCCAGTTGCAACATTTATAGAATATGAATATACATCTGGAGTAAATGTTGGGGTTAATGTAACTCCTGCAATTTCTAATTTATTTAATGTTAAACCTGTTTCAGCTGTCTTATCTGTTTTATTTACTATTAATGTATATACAGTTTTACTTTCATCTTCTGCCATAACCGTAATAGTTACTTTATTTTCTCCATCTTTTAAATCTGTATTTCCTTCTACAGTTACTTTAGCCTTTTCGTCTTCTGGAACTGCATCTAATTGTAATTCTGTTACATCTGTTCCTACTTGTACAGTATATTCTGTTACATCTTTTTTAAATTCTGGAGTTAATGTTCCTTGTAATAAAGTCAACTGTTTTAATGCACTATTCTTAGACTTATCTTCTTTTTTCTCTGTTGTTAAGTATTCAGATGAAACATATGCTGTCGAACCATTAAATGTTACTCTACTCCATCCGTTACTTCCTTTTCCTGTTCTTGTAATACTCTGTCCTTCTGAAAGTGAACCTACTACTTTACTACTTGTTGACCAACTTTGTCTTACATTTACACTTCCTGTTGCATAAACTGTTTCATTTACACTTGTAAAACTTGGTGCATTTGATGAATTTCCAGAACTTGAGTTATTATTTGACCCTGAATTTGAACCAGAGTTTCCACTTGATCCTTGATTTGAACCAGAACCTGTGTTAGACCCTGTTCCAGTATTAGAACCAGAACCTGTATTTGAATTAGAACCTCCACCAGAAGTTTCTTTTTCTTTAACAGTTATTGTACAAGTTTTATTTATGCTGTCTGTTTTTTCTGTTTCATAATCTGTTATATCTCCACTTAGTGTAAATGTGTATGTTCCTGCTTTATTTGGAGTAAAAGTTATACTTGTTGATGCAGAACTATTTCCTTGTGTTGCAGTTTGCCCTACTAATTCCTTAGTTTGTCCATTTCCAGATAAAACTACATTCCATGCTCCTGCATTTACAGATGCATTTATTGTTACGCTTTCTCCTACTGTTACCGTTTTACTTCCTGTTATGCTAGAACTTGCCGCTTTTACAATAGTCACATTTAACATACAGATGACTATTGCAATTATCATAGTTATTAAAGTCATTTTTAAAGATTTTCTCATATTATCCTCCATTCTTTTGCTTAAAGCAAATATAATAACCTTTTTCTTTTGTTAAATAATAAATTAGTAATTTATCATTTAATTTATGTGATTTTATATTATGCACAACAATTAAGTTTTATAAGTTATTGCTTGCATTTTTTATTGTAAATTAACTTAAATCTCTTTTTAAATTTAAATATTTATATTAGATGAATCTTTTAATAAAAATTTTTGTATTTTTAGCAAGTCTCCTGAATTTAGCTTTCCGTCATTATTTGAATCTGCTGCATTTCCATATGGGGTACCCGCTATATTAGTATCTTTTAACAAATGTTTTTGTAGTTTTAATAAATCACCTGAATTAATATTTGCATCTCCATTTACATCGCCTTTTTTTACAATAGTATAAGTCTTCTTGTTTATTGTAACTGTATATCCTGTTCCTACATTTGTTTTTCCTGTAATCTCTTTGCCTTTACCATCTTTTACAACAGCACCACTAAATGCACTCTTTATCGTATTTACATTTGATACTGCGTCACATATAACTTGTTTTCCATCCATTTTAACTTGATTATTTTTACTTGGTATATTTTCATCTCCACTTCCATTGTTGTCACCATTTCCTTCTTCGTCTACTGGAACTATATAATCTTCTTTGCTGTCTCCTCTTGCTACATACCCTATAATACCATTATAGTTTACTTTGTCCCAAATATAACCATCTTTATCTGACGCATTTTTTTCCATTCTTGTCATAATATCGCCTTTGTATGCTGTAGTTAGTACTTTAGAGCCTGTACCTGGTGTTTCTCTTACATTAACTCCCGAATTATTTACAACTTTTACTTGATCATATCCACTTGTATCTGTCCATTTTTCTATATAGCCGTTTCCAACATATCCTTGCCTTCCATCTGGAAGTTTAACTCTATACCAACTTTCTCCATCAACATTTTTATATTTATCTTTCTCTATTACTGTAAGTTCCTGTCCTGGAGATAAAGTTTCTATTATTGTAGTATTTGTTACTCCTGGTCCGTTTCTAAAATTTGTATATGCTGTAACAATGTATTTTTCATTACAATTTGTAATATCTGCAATTTGAGTAAGATAATTTCTTACTACATAACCTTTTCTTCCATCTGCTAAAACAACTTTGTCCCAATATCTCATAAATCTTCCATCTGGATTTTGAGTTTGTGCCAATTCTATTCTTAAAATTTTATCTCCTTTATTCAATCTAGCTAATTCTTTTCCTTCTCCCTTTTTCTCCATTACACGAACATTATCTGAATTAATCTCAACATTTTGTGTAACAATTGAATTAGTTCCTGGAAGCTCACATCTTTGTTTTGGCATATTCTCAAATACAGGTATAGAAAATATAAAATGCGAATTTTTATTTAACTTACCCATTTTGCTATATGCATTTCTCGTCTCTTGTCCTTCTGTTTTAGAAGCAGAAACATTTGTCATATATTGGTGCCAATATAAATCCCCATCGCTATTGTCTACATCAAATTTTTGTAAATATGATGTATTTTGACCATACCCAATATATTCATTTCTTACAAACTCTGCACCACCAACAATTGCTTTTTCTGGGTCTGTCCAATTTTCCTTTTTTGCCTTTTCTAATGCATTTTTTATTATTGTTGCAGTAGTTCCACCTGTCGCTCCAATATTATAATAATTGTAATAACCTGCATATCCTTTATTATACTTACCTTTTCCATTACCAGTTGCAGTTTCTGTAGCATTACCAGGTCCTTGTTCTTGTCTTATTCTAGAAGCTAAATGATATGGGCTTATATTAAATTTCTTTCCTGCATCTACTATTACTTGTGTATATGTTTTGTTAATAGTCTTTGTAGAACCATCTGTTGCTGTATAATTTATTTTTCCTTGTAGATAATTGCAATCTGAAACAATCCACTTAACACCAGATTCATCTTGTACATCACTATTATAATTTAATAATTCAAATTGAAAAACATCGTTTGTATTTAAAGAATTTCTTGGATCCATATAATAAGCTACAGTTGCTTCTGATGCACAATACCAGCCGGGTTCATATTGCTTATTTTTACATACTGGACATACCCATTCTGATGCACTATTACTAGTTAAATTTCTACCATGACTTGCTGTTGTCTCATTTTTTATAACTTGATTCCAGTCTAATCCAGTTTTAAGCATTTTAAACTCGCTCTTAGGAAATTCTTTTTTTAATTCATTTATAAGTTCTTGATACCCTGGATATTTGCTAAAATCATCTGTTGCTGCCTTAGAGACATTAGCTAGTAAGAATATAAATATGTATGACAATAAATTAATTATTATGAATATATATAACATTTTTCTTAACATAATTCTACTGTTTCTCTTAAAAATGTCTTCCAACATTTTTCCTCCTTTTGTACTAAATTTCCACATAAAGTATATCATTGTTACATATCTTAGTCAAGAAATTTTTTTGATAATTATGTCACAGAAATTCATACGAAAATTCGACTAAGATTGCTAAATTTGTAGATAAATGTTATAATTAACTCATGCAAACTTTATTATAAAGGAGGCTTAACTTATGACGTACGGTAAAAGCATGCATGATTGGGAGGCCCGTGAAGACGAACGTCGAGAACGTATTTGGCTCAATGATTTAGAGATAGCCATTAATTCTCGTGATAAGTCTCGGTTTACCGAACTTGCAAAGAAAGGATTGATAAATCAATATACCTTTCCCTGCTTCCCTTTAGGTTCTTGGACAAGAGAAGAAGTAGAACGGTTGAAAAAGGCTGGTTATTAATTTACTTCTTACAGTCCAAATGGATATGTATTGTAAACATGCAAAGTATGTAATGTGCATTTTTATAATTCATTCCTATACCTATAGTCTATTAAAGTTAACAGTTTGCCTAAAAAAGGTACTCCTACCTTGGAGTACCTTTTTCATTAAAATATACAGGAGTTTATAAAATATATGAAAGAATTAGTTGTTCCAAGTAAATTTAATAATAAAAAACTACAATCTTTTTTAATGCACAATTTTCCTTCTTTAACAAATTCACTTTTTTATAAAACCTTGCGTAAAAAAGATATAAAAATAAATAATATAAGAATAAATGAAAATATACTTTTGCATACTAATGATAATGTAAAAGTATACATTTCTGATGAACTTTTACTACCAAATACACAAATTAAAATAAATATTATTTATGAAGATAACAATATTTTAATAGCAAATAAACCAGAACAAATTGAAGTTACAGGAGATAGCGGTTTAACTTGCTTATTAAAAAAACAACATAACTTTAAATTTTTAGAGCCTTGTCATAGATTAGATAGAAATACTACTGGACTAACATTATTCGCAAAAAATCAAGAAGCTTTAAATATTTTATTAAACAAATTTAAAAATCATGAAATTGAAAAACATTATTTAGCTATGGTATATGGAATTCTCTCAGATAAACAAAAAACATTACAAGCATATTTATTTAAAGATAATAAAAAATCTCAAGTGTATATATCTGATACTCCTAAAAAAGGTTATGTACCAATTACTACAAAATACACTGTTTTAAATATAAATAAAGCTAAAAATTATTCTATATTAGATGTTGAGCTTTTAACAGGAAAAACTCATCAAATTCGTGCTCATTTAGCACATATTGGTTACCCTATAATTGGTGATGGAAAATACGGAAAAAACGAAATAAACAAAAAATTTGGATTTAAAACTCAAAATCTTTGTAGTTATAAAATAAAGTTTAATTTTAAAGCAGACGAAAAACATTATGATAATAAATATTATAAAGAAGATTATCTGGATGTTCACAGTAATATTAAAAATTATTCCACAGACAACTTTATACATAGTTTAAATTACTTAAACGAAAAAGAATTTGTCTTACCAAAAGAATTAATTAACAAATTTAATTTACTAATTAACTAAGTTAAAGGCAATTATACAATAAAAGCAACTTACAAAAAAAATAGAGACATATGCTAATTTCCTAAATTTGAAAAAGCATTTGTCTCTATTACTTTTTACTATTTTATTAAATCTTGAAATTCTTCAGCAGAAATTATTTCTTTTTCTATTAAAGCTTCAGCTACTTTATTTAGTTTATCCATATTATTTAATATAAGTTTTTGTGCTTTTACGTAAGCATTGTCTATCATTATTTTTACTTCTGCTCCAACTGCATCTCCAAATTTTTCACCAAATAGTTGTAATTCATATGGATCTTTTTCTGTGTCTATATAAATTGGTCCTAAATCGTCACTCATTCCATATTTTACAATCATATCTTTAGCAATTTGTGTTGCAACTTCTATATCGTTGCTTGCACCTGTTGAGATATCATTTAAAGCTATCTTTTCTGCAGCACGTCCACCTAATAAAGATACCAATTTTTCTTCCATTTCTGTTTTAGATATATAATATTTATCTTCATTAGATTTATACATTGTGTATCCACCTGCTACACCTCTTGGTATTATAGATACCTCTTTAATATCTTTTTGTGTTTCTAATTGACTACTAACTATAGCATGACCTGCTTCATGGTATGCTGTTAATTTTTTATCCTTTTCTGAAACAACTCTACTATGTTTTTCAATACCTATTGTTACTTTTTTTGTAGCATCTTCTATATCTTTATTTGTTATTGCATCGTGCTTGTTTATTGTAGCAATAATTGCAGCTTCATTTAAAATGTTTGCAAGCTCTGCACCAGAAAATCCTGCTGTATCTTCAGCAATATTCTTTAAGTCAATATTTTCTGCAAACTTTTTGTCTTTAGCATGTATTTTTAATATTGCCTCTCTTCCATTTAAGTCTGGAAGTGCAATATTTATCTGTCTGTCAAATCTTCCTGGTCTAAGTAGTGCTTTATCCAACATTTCTGGTCTATTTGTTGCAGCCAAAACTATAATTGTTTCTTCTGTATCAAATCCATCCATTTCAACTAATAATTGATTTAATGTTTGGTTATTTTCTGACTCTGCACCACTACCACTTGTTCTTCTAGAACCAACCGCGTCTATTTCATCTATAAAAACTATGCATGGAGCTATTTTCTTTGCTTTCTCGAACAATTTTCTTACTCTAGAAGCTCCAAGTCCTGCAAACATTTCTATAAATTCTGAACCACTCATAGAAATAAATGGTACATTCGCTTCACCTGCAATTGCTTTAGCAATTAAAGTTTTACCTGTTCCAGGCTTTCCACAAAGAAGTACTCCTCTTGGAATTTTTGCTCCCATTTCATAAAATTTGTCAGGATTTTTTAAGAAATCTACAATTTCTATCATTTCTTGTTTTTCTTCATCTAATCCTGCAACATCTCCAAATGTTATTTTTGACTTAGTTGTCTCTGTATCATAAACTTTACTTTTATCTCCTAATCCTTGCAATTTAAATAACATTATAAATAAAACTACTAAAAGAATTGTTGGTAATAAAGTAAATAAATTACTAAATATTGTTATAAATACATTAGGCTTTTTTTGGTTTAACTCTATATTATTGCCATCTTCTACTTTACTTTGAATTAATTCTACAAAAGCTTGAGTATTTGGCACAATACATTTTCTTTCATCTGTCTCATCTTTTAGTTTAACTTTAACGGTTGTACTACCTGTAGTCATTTCTACTTTTTCTACATTACCATCACCAATTTCTCTAATAAGCTCTGTATAAGCTATTTCAGTGTTGTCACCTTTTTTGTTTGTTGCAACAACATATATTGTTAACGCCGCAGCTATAATTATTAAAACTATTGCTGTTATTACGAAATACAGATTTTTCTTTTTATTATTTTTCTTTTCTTCTTCCTTCATCT
>OJQW01000695.1_pt1 | contig 12941 bp, 15 predicted proteins | sample 1599041 | NCBI WGS metagenome assembly OJQW01 (sample SAMN03922518, study PRJEB24848) | human gut metagenome | isolation source: stool sample | host: Homo sapiens | place: Germany | collected 2010-02
TCGTGGGCTCGGAGATGTGTATAAGAGACAGGTTTCTACCTTTCTTTGAACATTTTTTAGTAATTTTGCAAACGAGTCATAGTTCTTTCGTGGAACTACTCCAATAATGACCTAATAAGTCCTTGATTGGCATCATCTATCACCGAGTTTTCCAACATTGTTAGATAAATCTGCGTTGTCTGTTCAGAGGTGTGTCCCATACCAGCACTGATGACAGAAATAGGTACATTGTGGTTTCTTGCAGCAGTGGCCCAACTGTGGCGTGAGGTGTATGATGTCAATTTGCAACCAGCAGGCAACATCTTTGATAATCGTCTCAATTGTCTATTATGGTTGTTGATTGCGACTTGATATTCTTCGTATGCTGGTTTTGTTTCCGTTGAGGTCAATATTGGGAAAACATAAGGAGATAATGCCGATGAGTATCGGTCAATTATTCGTTGTATACTTGGCTCTATCCTTACACTCAATAATTGTCCTGTCTTTCGGCGGGCATAGCATATCACTCCGTTTTGGATATTCTCTCTTTTCAGATAGGCAATATCTACGAATGCCATTCCACGGGTACAATAACTGAAAATGAATATATCCCTTGCAAGGGCGAGTGGCGTTCCTTCTGCCAAATTGAGTTTATACAACTGTGATATTACTGATTCCGATACAGCACGCTTGCGAGTACGATCAATGCCCGTATAAACCTCTGTAAATGGGTGTGATTGTTCAACGAGTTTTTGTCTAACTGCTTTATTGTAAACAGCACGCATTATACGCATATAAAATGAAATAGAGTTCCGTACCATTCCTCGTTGTACGAGAAAGGCATTATAGTCTGCAATAACTTGTTCCGTCATTGCCGAAAATGGCAGATTGACTCCGCCAAGAAACTTGACGAAGTTCTTCATCGTTTTCTCATAGTTCAGAGCCGTCCCCAAGCGGTTTGCATTACGCATCAATCGTATTTGATTCTGCATAAAGTCTAAGACTAGTACATGACATTCCGGAGACTTAAAGCGTTTTACAATATCGCCAACAGAATAAGTTACTCCGCTATTATTCAAATCTTTGACAATTCGTTTCAATAGCGCAATATCACTATCTATACGATTCTGAATAATGCTCTTGTCAGCAACACTTACAACAACCTGTTCACCTATTGTATCCCATTCGTCAGGCTGCAATCGGATATTAGTTGTTATCTGTTGTGTTGCTCTACGATGAGTCACTTGATAATATATAGTTCCTGCACGCTCCACGACTGATGAGGGGCGTAGTTTTACTTTAATTGTTGCCATAAGCGTGATAAATAATTTGAAATGATACAATAAGAGCCTTCACTCAATTGCCTAAGGGAAAGCTCTTTAAATAACGGCTACGGGATATACAGCAATTGAAACTCTCTTTTTACTGTAATTCTAATATGTGCCACCTCTTTAATTCCTCGATTTAAGGTTACCCTTTGGCTGCCCTTGCTTCATCTTTATGGACTTGGCTTTGCTCTCCTGTTCCTTTGCAGCTTGCTCTTTTAGCCTTGCCTGTTCGGCAAGCGTGGCTTGTTTCCGGACAGCATCCTCGTATGCCTCCACGTCCTCGCGCATCTGTTCAATTCCGGCCTCGTCACGGTTCAGTTCAAAGAGATTTTCAAGTTCCCCGATCTGCCCGGGCGAAGCTTCGCCTTTCATCTTGATATAGCGGTATTTCAAGTCATTGTCTGAGCAGTCGTAGTCAAGCTGCTTCCCGAGACAGAAAGCCACAGATACAACTATCGAGTACGTTACCAGTATGATCAGGGTCCAGAATATATAAGGTGTATCTATGCTGATGCTGTGTCTGTGACAGACAACATCGGGTTCTTCCATCCTGTTTCTGACGGAAGTGGAAAGCGATTCCATCTTCTCCGATATATGCAGGATGGTGTCTTTCTCTGTTTGGGCGAACCGTTCCAGGAACTCGTTCTGATTCTTGTGGTACGCCTGCTGTTCGCTTTTCAATACAGACAGGGTTTCCATGAACTTGTCCGGCATGGAGTTCCTTTTCAGCAGATTGGCGGTATCGCCCTTGATCATGACAAGAGCCTCCAGCACACGTTTGAAGCCTGTCTTTAAGGCATTCAGTTCCTGTATGACCTCTTGCAGTGCGACCTCGCTTGCCCTGTTGTCCGCTTCGGCATCACCGCCCGCCGATTGAGGCATGGACAGCCCGTTTATCTTGTTTTCGATTCTCTCCAGGCATCCGTAGATGCTTTCCATAAACTCTTCCTGTTTCATAATTTCATTGATTTTAACGTTTTACACTTTAATGATTGGTTGTTTGGGGCAGACTTACAATCCACGCCCTTTACGTTTCTTTTTCTTCTTGCGCTTGCGCAGCAGTTCGTCATACGGTACCTGTTCTTCCGGAACAGACTCGCCAAAAGAAGAATACAACCCCAATCCGTTGCTTTCAATAAATGCCATATTGGATGGTTCCTGTTCCTTCCGGTTGCGATTTGACGGAGCTTGATTTTGCTTTTTAACCTCCAAATCCTGCCTGATTTTCGGACTGTTTCCGCCCAGAATGGCATTCAGTTTGGCAAAGCTGAACTCCCTGCTGATTTGCGAGCCTTTGAAGGTCAGACCGTCTTTGGTAAGGCGTATGCCTTGAATGTCACCGGCGGATTTCATTTTGCCGCCTCTTCCGACAAATTCCAGTTTTATACCCTGCAAGGCCAGACCGACCACAAGTTCTTTCCATGTTCTGGCGCGTTTCAACGCTTGCTTCACGGCATGATGAATCTCGTATTTAATGCGTTCCGAATCATGCAGTTTCGTCACATTGGTTTTGCCTTTATCCTCCGCATAGGTCAGTCCGTACTTGTCTTTAAGTCTTTTGGTGGCAATCTCATTACGCTTGTAATCGCCCTGTGAGGAGATTACTTTACCATCATAACCGATGCGGTTATAGACCAGATGGCAATGCGGATTGTCGGTATGGTGATGCCTTACCAGTATGAACTGGGTGTTCCTGATGCCCATCAGATCCATGTATTCCATCGCTATCTTAGCCATGAATTCATTGCTCAATACCGGCTTGTCTTCCGGTTTGAAGCTTAACGCGATGTGTCCGACGGGCTGTTTTATCTTCGGATTAAGCAGGCACTGGCAGTTGAAACTGTCCGCTATTTCACGGTTATTGCCCAGCAATACGCCATCGGAACCGATGATCTCGGCATTGTCCTTTCCCATCACGTAGCGGATGCAACCGCCAAAGGATTTGCCTTTCTTGATTTTGCCTATCATGTATTCCTCCTTTCCATTTTTTATATTCGTTCATGATCACTTTCAGTTTTTCGAGCAGTTCCATGACGGCATTCCTTGTCCGGTAGAACCCTGTCTGGTGGGACAGCCTGGCAAGCTGGTTCAGGTTGTTCGCCATTCCCACAAGATTGCGTATGACGGCTGCTTCCTCCGTCGAATGCCTGGCCACAATCCTTGCTTCGAATGCGGCTTCCCGGATGAACTCCGCCAATGTGCGGTTCGCCTGTCTGCTGCGGTGCAGCAACCGCTCGTAATCAATCCTGGAGAACTTTACCGTCACGGATTTGGAAAGCTTGCGGATACCACTTGCTTTCGGTCTGCCTCTGGGTCTGGTTTTATCCTTGTCACTCATATTACTTGGTTTACTGTGATTGGTCATTTTACTGTGATGATATGTCCTGCAATCTGCGACCGTTGGGAGCGGATTGCCTCCGCGACTCCGGGAGTGGAGCGAGGTTTTCGGGATGCCCGAAAGATAACCTCGCTAACTCCCGAAACTGATGTTCCGTCCGTTGACCGCCTCTGGCGGGTTCTGAATGCCGGAATGCCATCATTCCATGATGCGGATGGATTTTGCACCGGGTGTCTTTTACAGTTTGCGCCACCGCTCGAAGTCTTCCGAATAGATTTCAAGATGCTGCCGGGCGATATTTTCCAGCAGTCCGGACACGCTCATCCTGCGGCTTCCGAGCTTGCGGACATACTCGTCCAGCCTGTCCCTTACCTCGCAGCTCACGAATACGGGCTTGCGGTCTTCTATTCTGGGAACCTGCAGGAATGTGCTGCGGTACTCTTCCAGTGACAGCCTGCGTTGCCTGCCGCTAATCCGGCACTTGGATGCAGGAGCGGAACCGTCTTTCTCTGCCGGCTCCTGGATCCCGGATTGTTCCGTGACTGTTGGCAGGATTTCATTCCCGGCATGCTCAGTAACCTCTCCTGCACTTTCAGGGTTTTCACACTCAGGAAGGAGCTGTGACATTTCCGTACCTGTCATAGCTTCCCACCGCTCTTTGTCAAAGCTTTTTCTTGTAGCCATAATCTTTGAATTTTAATAAGTCAATACAGTGGTCTTGGTATGTACCTTGACCGGTTATCGGCAGCAAAGAAAGTGTGTATAGTGCACTGTGTCAAGCAAATGGAGTGAGTGTGGCAATTATGACCGGTTCTGCATTATATGCACCGGACAAACGGTGGCGACTGCTGTGATTTGCCACACCCGCACGGGTGTCCATGGAATCTGGCAATGATTTCATGGCAGTATGGAGACTGAATCCAACGGACACTTTACCGGATATAGGATAACCCGTTGCAATCGTACCGGTATACTTGCTACAGTCAGTTCAGGCAGTAATAATCATATGGCGGCTTTGCTCAGTCGGGTCATACTGTCCACCGGCCATGCAACATGATGACAGATGATGAAACAGACCGTCAGCCGTCTGCAAATCCATTGCAGTGTGATTATTACTGCTTTAATTTGTACTGGGAACAGGAAAGACAGACCGGTGGCTTGCTGCAGCCATGCCACTTGTTCCCTCCTGTCAGATGTATCGGATAAGGCAGTAAGCCGGCTTTGCCTTGGCGGTACAAGATGGAAACAGTATCAAATGGAAGTAAACAATGAGATTATGGAAATAGTAAGTTTTGAAAAAAGAACCTTTGAGGAGATGGCTGCCAAGTTGGATTACTTCGTGCAGCGGATGGATGACCTCTGCCGACAGCACGGGGAGAAGAAGGCAGAACGATGGATGGACAGTCATGCCGTCTGCCGGAAACTGCGTATCAGCCCGAGGACATTGCAGACCCTCCGTGACAACGGCACACTCGCCTTTACCAAGATTGGCAACCGCACCTACTACCGTCAGGAAGACGTGGAACGGGTCATTGTGGATGTGGAAGAGAGACGGAAAGAGGCGAAATGGAAAGGCAAAAGCATTTAGCAGTTGAAGTATCAATTAAAGACAAACCGTATGAGTAGTGAAATCAGAGAAAAAGACCATGAGTGGGTATGTAAATTCCACTCGAATTTCGACCGGCTTCTGGCTTCGTTCGAAAAGTTGTTCAGCCAACGCCGACCTCCCGTATATGGCGATGAGCTGCTGACTGACAAGGAGGTGTCGCACCTGCTTAAAGTGAGCCGCAGGACATTGCAGGATTACCGAAGCAACGGCATACTGCCTTATATTCAGGTGGGCGGCAAGATTCTGTACAGGGCTTCCGACATAGAGCGTACCCTGATGGACGGCTATAGGGAGGCGTACCGTTCAAGAAAATGAAAATCCATCCCGTTCCTTCTGCCTGCGGCCGCATGAAAAAAGGGACACCCGGAGGTCGGTTGTTCTTCCTTCCTCCGGATGCCCCTTGCTTTTTCTTTCAGGTGTCGGGCTTATTTCGTACCGGTGGTCCTTACACTTACCCCTTTCGGTATCGGGTTGTCGAGTATTATCCGGTAGCACAGCCTGCCGTCCACATTCACCGGCTCTTTCGCCACCATGAATCCTGCGGATTTCTCGACCTTTGCCGCATCAAGTATCATGCCGGCGATGAAGCTGTTCGAGAAGCGGGCGCAACGCGGATCGTTCCATATCGTGAATCCGTTTCCGTCATCCGAGACGAACATGTACCAGTCCTTTGGCCTGTCTTCGTCCCTGGCGATACACAGCCTGTTTCCTGCGTGCAGGCTCAGTTCCCTGCTCAATATCCTGCTCAGATACATGCTGCCGTCACGGCATACCGTGATGATCCGTTTGCCCTTGTAGGTCAGTGCCGGATGGGAATTGCTCTTGTCATAAACTGTCAGTTTCATAATCGATTATGTTTTGAGTGATACATTTATTGTCTTTTATGCCGCCTCGCCGGCCATGATCAGTCTTCTTTGGGCGATGAACTTCCGGTTTGCCCGGATGGATTCCATCATCGCCTGTGCCCTGCGTGTCACCACCGAGGTCTTCTCGCCCATGTGCCTGGCTATGGTGCGGAATGAGCTTCCGGTCTCGTAGAACCGCAGCATGAATATCCTGTAATCCTCGTAGGAGAAATGCCGCCTGAGGAACTTCTGTATGTCCCTTACCAGCCTGTCGCATCCGGTAAGCATCTCTTCCCGTTCCTCTGTCTCTTCCGCGCAGTCCGTCTCACCCAGTCTTGCGAAATACTCGTCTCCGGGGCTGTCGTAACGGCTTTCATCCCTTGCGCCCGACTGCAGGATTCTCCGGTAGCATCCGAAGAAATAGGACTCCGGATCTTCTATCCCGACACTTGAGAACATTATCTGCTTCCTGACAGCCAGATATGCGTCATGGAACGCGTCTTCGTCGATTTTTCCATAGATGGAGAGTCTCTCCTTTAATCTCGCGTATGAACGGTTAAACCATCCGTTGAATTCTTTCACGTCTTTTGTTGCCATATCCTTTTGCTTTTATCTGTTAGACATCCGGCCCGTAGTACGGGCACTCTTGTTTCTTTGTATGCCTTACAGCCGTTCTCCCTCCGGAAAGGCGTCAAGGCTCGGCAGGAAAAAATACCGGAGCGCAGAGCGCGAGGATGATTTTTTCCCCGCCGACCCGTAGGGCCCGGCCTTGCGCTCCGGTGGGGAACGGCTACCTTTGCTTCAAAGAAATAAGTGTGTCCTTTTCTGCTTTTTACCGCCTGCAATTATCCTCTTGCAGTGAAAAGGGATGTCTGACGGTGACACGTGTCGTCCAGTTTGCTGACTGTTTCCGTTTTTTTGTTTCCTTCGCACAGGAAACGGTAGGAACAGCCTGATTCCGCCGTTTCGTTTTGCATGAAAAATCAATGTCAAACTTAAAATTACAAGAATATGGAAGTAGTGGTCATAGATAAGGCGACTTTCGAGAGGATGCTCTCGGGATTCGAGATTTTTGCGGAAAAGGTGGAACGCCTCTGCCGGGAACATGAGGACTTGGGAGAAAAGGAGTGGCTTGACAGCGATGACGTTTGCAGGCTGCTCTGCGTCAGCCCTAGAACATTGCAGTCGATGCGGGAGAACGGAACATTGGCATACACCAAGATAAGCCACAAGGTGTACTACAGGCCGGAGGATGTGAAGGCCGTCTTTCCCGTGGTGGAAATGAAACGGTGTATAACAGCCGGCAAGGAAAGAAAATGCAATGTAACCAACAAACCAATCAACAAGCCAACCAACAAACCAACCAACAAACAGATATCTGATTTATGAATGACAATGGCAATATCCGGCTGCTGACACCGGAAAACGACATACGCGTGAGAGCTTTCCTCTCGTCGCTGGAAGATCTATCGGAAAAGGTGGAGAAAATACGTGAAAACAACAAGCCGTCTCTGGACGGGGAACGCTATTACACCGACAAGGAACTGGCCGTCAGACTGAAGGTCAGCCGCAGGAGCCTTCAGGATTACCGCAACAACGGCATATTGCCCTATATCCAGATAGGCGGCAGGATTCTGTACAGGGCTTCCGACATTGAACGTACGTTGATGGACGGGTACAAGGAGGCGTACCGCTTGAAACGGGATATGTGATTGACTGACCGGTAGGGTTGCTTTTATTCGTACTTTCTATATTCAAAGGGTTTTATGGATTAAAGGCAACTTTCATGGTAACTTCAATAAAAAGTAGGGAGAAAAGCGTAAAAAGTAGGGAGAAAACGGCAGTTTGGTGGGGAGAAAAACGTATCTTTGCGTTCAAAGTGAAAATGTATGCAGACCGAACTCGAAAAACTTGTATCTCTGTACAGAGAATTGGGAATAGACAGGCAGATAGATTATGACAAATTCTATCTGTATTCCCTCATTACCCACTCTACGGCCATTGAAGGCTCCACCATTACCGAACTTGAGAATCAAATCATGTTCGATCAGGGAATCAGTCTGAAAGGAAAGAGCATCGTGGAACAGCACATGAACCTCGACCTGAAAGACGCATACGAGCATGCCATAAGGCTGGCAGATGCCCATACCGACATAACCGTTGATTTGCTGAAAAGCCTCTCTGCCCTTGTCTTGAAAAACACGGGGCAGGAGTACAAGACCGTATTGGGGGATTTCTCATCGGCACGGGGTGATTTGCGCCTGTTGAATGTCACGGCCGGACCCGGTGGAAAATCGTACATGAACTACAGCAAGGTTCCGGCCAAACTGTCGGAATTTTGTACCCGGCTGAACAGGGAACGTGAAAATCATGCCGCCAAGAGCATGACACAGTTATATGAAATCAGTTTTGATGCCCACTATGACTTGGTGACAATACACCCTTGGGCAGACGGGAACGGCAGGATGGCCCGCCTGCTGATGAACATGCTGCAATTCGAGTTCGGACTGATACCGACAAAAATCCTCAAGGAGGACAAGGAAGAATATATCAAGGCACTGGTGGAAACCCGCGAGAACGAGGATTTGAATGTTTTCAGGGAATTTATGACAGTTACCATGATTAAAAATCTCACCCGTGACATAGAGGTTTACCGCAAATCCATTGACGATACTCCCATAAGTGGGGAGAAACCACAAAAAAGTGGGGAGAAACCACAAAAAAGTAGGGAGAAAATCATGGCTCTGCTTTCACAGGACAACACGTTGAGCGCAGCAACTCTCGCAGAACGGATAGGCATAACAGCCAAAGCGGTGGAAAAACAGATTGCCGCATTGAAAGCGGACGGGGTGCTCCGACGAATCGGACCGGACAAGGGCGGATATTGGCAGGTGGTCGAAAAAAAGGATTGATTTTTTGGAGGGAGCGCAGTTTGCCGCCTGCCTTTTTCATTGTGTTTCAAAAAAGCGCCCTCCTATAGAAAATCAGAACATCAGAACAGCATACGGACCGGTAGTTTCCTACTGTCTGTATGCTGTTTCTTTTTTTGTTGTATCGACTTTTCCGTCGGTCGCTTGTTTCCGCTGCCGTCAGCCTTCCTTGTACAGACGTGAAAGGGGAAAGGTTTTCGGGCTGAATACGCTTTGCCTGCAAAGGAAGATTCTGCCCGAAACGGCACGGCCGCCCGACCTTTTCACTTTCAATGAAGTCTGTACTAACTTCATGGACGGCGAGGAAGCAGGCGGCTGCGAAATGGTTATTGGCTGTCAGAGCCGGAATGTGTGCGGCTTTGGCTTCTCTTTTCCATCAGTCTGTCCATTTCCCTTGATATTTTTTCTTCCGTTATCCTGGCATACCCTTGTGTGGTGGAAATATTCGAGTGTCCCATCATCTTGGCTATGCTCTCGATGGATACGCTCTCTGAAATGAGCAGGACCCCGAACCCGTGCCGGGCCTGATGGTACGAAAGGTCATCGTGCCGCCCCAGAATCACGCCGATTTCCCGTATCTCGTGCCAGATGGAATCCCGGCTCGGCAACGGGAACACGGGGCTGTGCATGTCGGTGGTATTGTACAGGGACAGTATCTGTTCGGCTATCGGGTGCAGGGGGATGAACGCTTCCACCCCGGTCTTCTTCCGGTTGATGCGGACGAACCGCCGCCCCTCCGCCGTCGTCCCGATATGGTACGGATGGAGCTGTTTGATGTCGGCATAGGCAAGCCCGGTGAAATAGGAGAAGATGAATGCACGCCTGCCCAGCTCCGCACGTCCTTCATTCTGGGGCATGGCCAGTATCCTTTTCATCTCTTCACGGGTGACATACTTGTGCTTGGGCGCGGTTTTCTTCTCATATTCGACATTCTCCACCGGATTGGTGCGCAGGATCTCGTTGTCCACGGCAAGATACAGCAGGCGGTTCAGCCAGCAGAGGCAGCGGTTGGTCTGCGAGGTGCTGAAATTCTTGTTCCTGATAAGGAATGCCTTGTAGTTCCTGCCGAAGTCTTCCGTTATTTCCTCAAAGGCGATGTCCTTCTTCCCCAGTGAAGCAAGGTAGTCCGTCAGGTACTTCTGGAAATACTGGGATTGCCGGTAGGTGGAGGTGGAATTGATCTCCCTGCTCCGTATCCTGAGACGTTCACGCTCTATCTCGCCCATCCGGAGCAGGTGTGTCGGAACGACGAACTGCCTTGTCACCCGGTTCTTGATAATCTCCGCACTGACGACACCCTGTGTCCTCAGAATTTCCTCGTAAGTCTGTTCGATATACTTCCGGTATTCCTGCAGTCTGGCGTTTTCCCTTACCGTGCGTATGGTTCCGGTTCGGGCGTTCCAGTCTTCCGGCTTGCAGCATATCCCGGTGGTGATGGCGGTGTTCCTGCCGTCTATGGTGATGCGGCACATGACCGCAGTTGTTCCGTCAGCCTTTATCTTGCCGCGGTTGATATAGAACAGTATGGAAAAGGTACTTCTCATGATTCTCATTGTTTATGGGTTATAGAACAAGTTTCAAATCTCCGGTAGCCTCGATAAGCCTGTCCATGTCCTCGAAGAGCTTTTTCGGGGTGACGCGGGCATAGACCTGGGTCGTCTGTATGTTGCTATGCCCCAGCATGCTGCTGATGGTCTCTATCGGAACGCCCGCTTCAAGGGTGACGAGCGAGGCGAACGAGTGGCGTCCGACATGATAGCACAGGTTCTCCTTTATCCCTGCCAGTACGGCCAGCGCCTTCATGTGGTTTCTCATGCTCGGATAGTGGATCATCGGGAACAGCGTATCCCTGCTGTCATCATGATATTTCTCTATCAGGGCGACGGCTTCCGGCAGAAGCTTCACGCTTGCACGGAGCTCGTTCTTTTTACGGCGGTATTTCAGCCATAGCTTGCCATCCTCGCCGGTGTACAGGTTTTCCCGGGTGACGGTCACGGCATCGCTGTAGGCGACCCCGGTATAGCAGGCGAATAGGAACAGGTCCCTTGCCAGACGGTGGGTCGTGCGGTGCGGGGCTATCTCCACGTCACGGATTTTCTCGAAACTTTCACGGCTCAGTGCCTTGGGGGTCTTGACGGTCTGTTTCGGGAGGACATAGTGCTGGAACATGAACCGCTCGGAGTGTCCTTCCTGATAAGCCCTTTTGCACGCTTTCTTGAGAATTGCCAGGTAATGCCGTACGGTGTCCACGGCATACCCTTTCTCGTCAAGGATGAAATTCTCATAGTCGTGGATGAACTGTTCCGTAAGCTGCCCGAAGGCCAGGTCTTTCGTCTTGAATTTGGTTTCAATGAACTCGCGCATGGTACGGCAGGTAAAGTCGTATGCCGGATAGGTCCCTTTTGCCCGGTCTATCCCGATACGGCTCTTCACCTCATCCCTGAGGGCATCCAGCATTTTCATCAGGGTCGTCTGGGTCTTCATGCTGCCCTGGAAGGCATCCTTGACGGAAGCGGCATCAAATTCCCCCTTACGTTCCAGAAGGGAATCGAAGGCGGCATTGATGTCAAGCAGCAGCTTGTCGATTTTCGCATTTGTCTCCACCGCCTCCCTGCTCTTGCCGTTCAGCCGGCTTTCACGGGGATTCCACAGCCCGGGAGTGCAGGAGAGCTTGCAGCTGAACTGCGCCATCGTCCGGTTCACGGTGATGCGTCCCATTATCGGGGCTTTGCCCGACTTGTCCAGTCCGCTCTTTTTGAGGTAGAGCAAAACCTTGAATTTTTCTACTTTCATACGCTTATAACTTTAGTTGCAAAATTACTTGTTTTATAAGCGTTCTTCGGTACGCAAAACAATGACAATCAGTGTAATATATCGGCGTTTTTAATTATCCGATTTGCTTCGCGTTACCTCGTTCCCTTTCGGTAACTGACCGGCTAACGGTTTGGTAACTGAACATCTTCAATAATCTCCACTTTCCTGCTTTTTCTATAAGTGGAAGAATATAGAGAAATGATTAGTTTCCAATGGATTACGTTATTATTTCTTCTCGTTTCCGGTGCTCTGTTTGCCTATCTTATTCCACGTGGCCCGCCATACTTTCGCCACTCTTTCACTAGCTCTTGGCATTGACTTGTATACAGTATGTAAATTACTAGGACACAAGAACATCATCTCCACACAAGTATACGCGAAAATCATCGATGCTAGTAAAAGACAGGCAATAGACCGGTTTAATGGCGTATTAGACGCATGAGACGGATATTACTTCAGATTCGTATGGCACGGATCAAGAAAGATACTTCTCCCCAAGATCCGTGTCATCCGCTATAGTTTCAGTCCGCAACTGGCTTATCAGATCAGAGACTTTGTATTATTTCCAACGAAAGCCCCGTGCATTCGGCGATTAATGAAAGATCGACACCGGCTTTCTTCATGTTACGAGCGTTGCGTAGGGTAGCCAAACGCTCACCTTCTGCTTTACCTTTTGTTTCCGCCTCCTCCACGGCGTACTCCATCGTGGCCTTCCAGTCACGGTAGATCTTCAGATTCTCATCGTACGTCGCACGCTCCTTGGGGGACAAGGCATTCACATTCGCTACGTCGAGCAAGCGTCGGAAGTATGCCTCTTTTTCTTTAAATGGGGACATATCAAATAGATTTCATATTCTTCAATACATAAATTGTTTTTTCCAGCGGAGTCTCGCCCTGACGGGAGATCATACGGCAAATGTAATAAAAACCTCGATTAAAGAAGTAACGTTGAGGGTAATTAATACTACTGAGTTGTTACTTCCCTTCACACAACAAAAGCCTAATCAACTAAAGAACAACCCCCTATAACCATTCCCCAATAGAACTTAGAAATTTATTATTCGGGACAATGATCGCTTGCGTGTTCGCGGCGTGTTC
>OJQW01000717.1_pt1 | contig 12612 bp, 11 predicted proteins | sample 1599041 | NCBI WGS metagenome assembly OJQW01 (sample SAMN03922518, study PRJEB24848) | human gut metagenome | isolation source: stool sample | host: Homo sapiens | place: Germany | collected 2010-02
TCGGGTCGTGACCCAGCTCCTGAAGCAGCTGGCGGGAGACGCGGATGACCTTGTTTATCGTCTCGACCATGTGCACGGGGATGCGTATGGTCCTGGCCTGGTCGGCGATGGCGCGGGTTATGGCCTGGCGTATCCACCACGTGGCGTAGGTGGAGAACTTGTAGCCCTTCGTGTAGTCGAACTTGTCCACGGCCTTGATGAGGCCGAGGTTGCCCTCCTGGATGAGGTCGAGGAACAGCATTCCGCGCCCCACATAGCGCTTGGCTATGGAGACGACCAGACGCAGGTTTGCCTCGGCCATGCGGCGCTTGGCCTCCTCGTCGCCGTCAGCCATGCGGCGGGCGAGATCCTGCTCCTCCTCGGGTGTCAGCAGCGGCACCTTGCCTATCTCCTTGAGGTACATGCGCACGGGGTCGTCGGTGGAGAAGGTGTCGGCCAGCGCGTCGGTGTCGGCGGCTATCTCCTCCTCGGTGACCTCCTCGATCTCCTGCAGCTCCTCCAGCGCGGGCAGGGCGTCGTCGTCCAGCGGCGGCAGTATGTCCTCGCCGGCGGTGTCTATGCCCAAGTCCTCCAGCTTGTCGTAGAACTTGTCCAGCTCGTCCGGCTCAAGCTTGAGGTCGTCGAGCGTGTCCATCAGCTCCTTGCTGGTGAGCTTTCCGGCCTTCTTGCCCTTTTCAATCAGGGCGTTGAGCTTCTCCGCCTTGTATTTTGCCAGCTCCTCAGGGTCTTCCGGCAGGACATCGGCGGCCTTTTCGGCCTTATCGGCCTTGTCGGACTTGTCCGCGGCCTTTCTCCTTGCGCGCGGCTTCTCGCCGGCAGCAGCGAGCTTCACGTCCTTAATCTCTTTGTCTTTTTCCTTCGTCTCAGGCATTGCTCATCCTCCGTAACCCTTGGTTTGTTTCATCTTCTCGGCCACCGCGCGCAGGTCGTTCACGTCCGGCGGGTGGCTCTCGGACTCGATTTTGTGTATGTAATCCGCCAGGGCTTTTGCGCCGTTGGCGGCAGACACCGGTTCTTGAATTATCCTGGTGTACAGCCCGACCTCGTCGGGCGTGAGCGCGGCGCCGAGCGAGGCGGCGCTGGTCTCCAGTCCCTGACGGGACAAGTCGCGCATGGCCTCGTATATGTGTCTCAGCTCCGGCGAGGAGAAGTCGGCTCCGTCCAGGCCTATGTCGCCCCGGAAAAGCTCCGGGCTCTGGTTTAAAAGCCGTATCACGCCCATCTCGGCCTTGGCCGAGGCGGGGTTTTCAAACTTTATCGCCACGCCCACCGGCTGGCTCTGGCGCAGCGGGCGGGTGTCCTCCCGCTCGCGCTGGCGGTCGTTGAGCCGCTGACGGCGGCGGCGCACCTGCCTGACCGCGTCGAGCACCGCGTCGGCCGACACCGAGCACTGCGCGGCCACGCGCATGGCGTACACCTCGCGCGAGACGCTGTCGGGCAGCGTGGCTATGACGGACGCCGCCTCCTTGAGGTAGCCCACCTTGCCGTCGTCGCTCTCGAGGTCGAAGCCCTCGGCGGCGCGCTGCAAGCGGAACTCCATGCCGTTTTCGCTGTCCTCTATCAGCGCGCGGAAGGCCTCCGCGCCCTTGGCCTTGATGAACTCGTCCGGATCCTTGCCCTCCGGCACCGTCACCACGCGCACGGCCAGCTCCAGCTTCTCGAGTATCGGTATCGCCCTCTGCGCGGCCTTGCGCCCGGCCGAGTCGGCGTCGTAGCAGATGATGACGTTCTTTGTATATCGCGAGAGCAGCCGCGCCTGCTCGCCGGTCAGCGAGGTGCCCAGTGAGGCCACCGCGCTGTCGAACCCGGCCTGGTGCAGGGAAACCACGTCGACGTTGCCCTCAACGAGAATAATGTACCCGGATTTGGACTTCTTAGCCAGATTCAGTCCGAAAAGATTGTGACTTTTGCTAAAAACAAGCGTATCGGGGCTGTTCAAATACTTTGGCTCGCCGTCGCCCAGGATACGCCCGGAAAAGGCCACCACGTTCCCGCGCACGTCTATGACCGGGAACATCAGCCGGTTGCGGAAAACGTCGTACACGCCGCTGCGCTTGCCGCTTTTCACCAGTCCGGCATCCAGCAGCTCCCGCTCGGTATAGCCGCGGCGCTTCATCTCGTGCGTCAGGCTGTCCCAGGAGTCGGGCGCAAAGCCCAGGCCGAAGTTCCTGGCCACGCGCGGCGAGATGCGCCGCCGCTGCATATAGTCCAGCGCGGCCTGACCCTCGGGCGCGGAGAGCTGCTCGTAGAAGAACCTGGCCGCCTCGCGGTTGAGCTTCAGCATCCGCTCGCGCTTGCCGCGGTTGGGGTCGTAGTTGTCCTCCGGCATGGCCATCCCGGCGCGCTTGGCCAGGAATTCCACCGCGTCGGGAAAGCTCAGCCGCTCTATGTCCATTATGAAGTTTATGACGCTGCCGCCCTTGCCGCAGCCGAAGCAGTGGTAGATCTGCTTGCTGGGCGAGACGGAAAAGCTGGGCGTCTTTTCGCTGTGAAACGGGCACAGTCCGAACAGGTTCTGCCCCGAGCGCTTGGTCAGCGCCACGTATTCGCCGACGACCTCCTCTATCGGGTTGCGCTCGGCCAGCTCCTGCAAAAACTCGGCGGAAAACGCCACGCTGTCACCTCCAATGCGCTATCTCACCTGCCAGGAGCGCGGCACAAACAGGTCGTTGTACACGTCGATGACGTACTTGTCCGTCATTCCGGACACGTAGTCGGTCACCGCGCGCTCCAGTCCGTCGGTCTCCGCTATGCGGCGGTAGTCCTCCGGCAGGTTCTCGGGGTGGTTGACATAATATCTCCAGATGTTGAGCAGTATGTCTCCGACCTTGCTCTCCTCGCCCTTGGCGACGGGGTTTTTGTAGACCTCGGCGTACATGAAGTCGGTGAACACCTGCACGGCCTCGGCCATGTCCGGGCTCATGAGTATGACGTCCTGCTCCCAGCTGGTGCGTATGACGTCGCTGACGATGGCGTTGATGCGCTGGCTGTTGCGGGTGCCTATGCGCTCGCGCACGATGGCCGGCTCGTCGCCCGGGGAGAGTATCCCGGCGCGCTCGGCGTCGTCGAGGTCGTGGTTTATGTACGCTATCCGGTCGGATATGCGCACAACGTCGGCCTCCAGGCTGCCGCGCGGGGTGCCGGTGGTGTGGTTGAGGATGCCTATGCGCGTCTCGTAGCAGAGGTTTAGCCCTTGGCCGTCCTTTTCCAGCCTGTCCACCACGCGCAGGCTCTGCTCGTAGTGGCGGAAGCCGCCGGGGAAGATGTCGTTCAGCGCCCGCTCGCCGGCGTGGCCGAAGGGGGTGTGACCCAGGTCGTGCCCCAGGGCGATGGCCTCGGTCAAGTCCTCGTTGAGACGCAGCGCGCGGGATATCGTCCTCGCCACCCGAGCCACCTCCAGCGTGTGGGTGAGCCTGGTGCGGTAGTGGTCGCCCTCCGGCTGCAAAAACACCTGAGTCTTGTGTTTCAGGCGGCGGAAGGCCTTGCAGTGGGTTATGCGGTCCACGTCGCGCTGGAAGCAGGTGCGTATCTCGCACTCGCTCTCCGGCCGCTCGCGTCCGCGGGTGTCGACCGCGCGCACGCCGCGCTCGCAGACGAGCGCCAGCTCGTCCCTCTCTCTGTCCTCGCGTGGGCAGGCCATATCCACACCTCCTTGTGTCTATTTAATACGCCGTGCGGGCGCAAAAGTCCTTGCCGGATCTGAAAAATTTTTAGAGTTTGTACTCGAACATGCGAAACTCCGTCCAGCCGGTGTCCTCGTAGTACATGGTCTTGGCCTCGACGAAGTAAAAGCCCATCGCGAGGTAGAGCTTTTCGGCAGGCTCGTTGCCGCCCAGGACGTCCAGGCGGACGCACTCGGCGCCCTTTTCCCGCGCCGTGGTCAGGCACTCGGCCACCACGCGCTTGGCCACTCCCCTGCCCTGCATGGCCGGAGCCACGCCCAGCGCGTGCAGCATGAACACCCGCTCCGGCGGGGCATCAACTCTCCAGGGCAAGCCCTCATAGCCGGGGTTGTACTCGTTATTTATGATGACCGCCGCGGCGATAGCGCCCTCGTCCTCCAGGACGTACAGCTCCCCGGCGTCCAGGCTTTTTCTCAGCTCGGCGTCGGAGGGGTATATGCCCTTGCGCCAGCCGGGGTCGAACTCGCCGCCCTCCATGAGGTCTATCAGCGCCCAGTAGAAGCCGCGTACGCGGTCAAACTCCGCACTCACCGCACGTCTGAACTCCATGCTCACTCCTCCAGTCTCTGCGGACGGAACACGCTGCCCAGCACGCTCATGCGCGCGCCGCCGGCGGTCATGTCCGTGATGCGGCCGCCTATCTGCTCCGGCACGCCGGCGGGCAGCAGGCAGGTGACGGTCACGAACTCGGCAAAGTCCCCGGCCATGTCCTGCGCGCCCTCGCCCTCCAGCAGGCGGCGCAGCCGCTCATAGTGCGCGTAGCTGCACTCCACGGCCACGCTCTGCCACTCGGCCATGCGCGCCCTGCCGGCGGCCTCCAGCGCCATGCTCGCCGCCTTGGAATAGGCCCGCACCAGGCCGCCGGAGCCGAGCAGGATGCCGCCGAAATAGCGCGTGACCACGCACACGACATCGCAGACGTTGGCGCTCCTGAACACGTTCAGCGTGGGCTGACCAGAGGTGCCGCCCGGCTCGCCGTCGTCCGACCAGCGCATCTGCCCGTCGGAGAGGACGTACGCCCAGACGTTGTGGGTAGCGTCGGCGTGCTTCCTGCGCACGGACTCGACAAAGGCCATGGCCTCCGACACGCTCTCGGCGTGCTGCACCTGGCCGATAAAGCGCGACTTCTTGTCAATGTATTCGGCCTCGCCGTACCCGGCGGGGATTATATACTCGGACATATGCCACCTCTCAGACATATTTCTTCAATTTTATTATATCAGCATATGTCAATAGCGGCAAGCGCGCAAAAAAGCCGTGGGACGCTGTAAGCGCCCCACGGCGGGGTCAATATTGTATTTCCCCTCCCGGCTCGTTATCCGGGTGAAACTGAAGCGCTGTCTGCACGGTCAGGAACGCTCCGGCCTTGTTCCAGCTGTTGCGCATCCGCATCTGCATCGCGGTATAAACCGGGAACTGCAGCGGCGTCTGCTGATGGGTGTAGTTCACCCAGCTGTCGAATATCCAGCCCTTCTCCTGCATCACGACCGGGTAGGCCACGTAACCCCTGACGTTCTCGGCGTGCAGCGGGGCCGAGTACGCGGCGAAGAGGTCGTTGTTGTAGCTCTGACCGAAGAACACGCTGTTGGAGGTGTAGTCCTCCCTGCCGAGGAAGTAGAAATCCGATACTAGGCTCTCGCCGCCGCTCCCGTACATGACGCGCCCGGACGGCTCTCCCCCGCTGTACCAGCCCTCGGGCATCATTCTGTCGGGGGTCCAGAGCTGTATGGACTCGGTGCCGTAAAAATTCACCGGCTCCGTCCACCGGAAGTGGTGGAACACCATCCAGCGCCCCTCTGGCAGCTCTACGGCTACGCCGGTTGTGCGCAGCTCCTTTACGGGGTATTCGGTGCTTATGTGCGTGTGGGCTACGCCGTCGCCGTCCACATACGTCTCGCGCACCTCCTCGCCGTCGTTCACGGGGTAGTCCTCCGTGTAGTACACAACCCGGAGCGCCCCGGCGCACTTGGCCACGTCCTCGTCCGAGAGGTCGGCGAGCACGTCCTCCGGGAAGCCGAGCGCGGCAAGCTCCGCGCGTGTCTGCGCCTCCCCGGCGGGCTGCAGCGGCTGCCAGTCCATCGGATACCGGGCAAGGAACAGGTACCCGCACAGCATGAGCGCGAGCGTTATGCCTGTCAGCGCGATGGTCATGGCTCGGTTGGATACGCGGCCCGGCGCGGCGGTGACGGCGTAACCGGCCTCGTCCAGCTCCGAGTAGAGCTTATAGAGGCTGCGGATTATGAGCACGAAGGCGGCTATGAACAGTATCCCGCCCAAAAGCCCCAGCACCGCCCCGTAAAGGCCCAGCACCAGCACAATCGAGTACCACACCAAAAGCCAGATGGCCCCGGCGGCGTGTTTTTTAACCCCGGCCTTGGCCTGCACGCCGCGTATCGCGCCGAAGAGCAGCAGCGGCGTTATAAGTTGCGCTGCGACGGACCCGTAGGTCAGCGAGGAGCTTACTCTCTCCACGGCGGGCGCGGAGCTGTATATTGTGCACAGCGATACGAGCGTGAAAACCCATATAGCCGCCCGGAGCGCCGAGACGGCGTACAGCCAGGCAAAGCAGCGGTTCTCCCGACGCAGCGTGCGGAAGCCGCAGAGCATAAGCATGGCTCCCACGGCGGGCAGGATGTAGTTCAGCGCCAGGAAATTCAGCGTGACCGCGCAAAGCCCTATGCCCCACAGCACCTGCGCCATCGCCTTCCGCCACGGGGTTATGCCTCCGGCTGCGTCGTCCGGCGGCGTTTCCGGCAGGGCGCTTTCTATGAGCGCGTCCAGACGCTCGTCATTCATCGCTCTCACCTCCCAGCGCGGCGCGGAGCTTTTTGCGCAGGCGGTGCAGCCGCCCCTCGACGCCGCGCTCGGTCGCGCCCAGCTCTGCGGCAATCTGGGCGGTGGACTGCATATAGTAGTATTTGCGGTAGAAAAGGTTCCGCTCCGCCGGTTTGAGGGCGGCGAGCGCAGTTTGCAGCGCCTCGCGCCGCTCTTTGAGCAGCAGCGCCTCCTCCGGCGTCGGCTCGCTCGACGGCGTGTCCCCGGCCTCGTCGAGCGGGGCATGGTCGGCGCGATGTGCGCGGGCTCGGTTCAGCGCGGCGTTCCTCGCGATGGCCGTCAGCCAGGCCGTCCAGCTGCCGCGCTCGGGGTCGTACCTGTCTATGCGCTCCCAGACGCGCATGGCGCACTCGCTCAGGCACTCCTCCCGGTCCGACTCGTTGGACAGGATGGGCGCGATGACATAGCGCAGCAGCGGCCCGAAGTGCGTCAAAAGCTGCGCTACTCCGCCCTCGTCGCGCGACTTTATGAGTTCAATTACCTCTTTCTCGTGCATCAGCCCACCCCCTCTGTCTGAATCGGCCCATCTTCCGGTATCATAAGGTTCGGGAACACCCCTCCGTGAGCCAGAACCTCCAGCCTTCCTATCGTGACCGGCGACGCCGGCTCGTCCACCGGTAAGGCCGGGTACACGAACCAGCTGTTCGCCCTCCAATAGTGCGGCTGGGCGGAGATATCCACCGGGTCTTCCTCCACGTCGCGCATGGTGTAGACCAGGTAGCCCCTCTGCCGCTCGCCGGAATTCGGGAAGGAGAAGCTGCCGCTCAGGCTGTATTCGCTCCCGCTGCCGAAGAGCATCGTATCCACCTGCCGAGTGCCCAGGCCGAAGTCGTGGTACGGCGCGGCATAGCTCACGCCGCCGCGGTCATACAGCACGCGCCCCGACACCGGCTCCCCCGCCCAAAACTCGTCGCCGATGTAGCCGCTCCCCAGCTGCGCGCGGAAAAGCTCCGCGCCGTGGAAGCCAGGGTTTTCCACCCACTCAAAGTGGCAGACGACGCGCCACTCGTGCCCCGGCATACGCACAAACACCGTGGTAAAGCGCGTCCTGCCGTCAAACACGTCCGATTGCAGCTGCGAAAAGCTCGTGTCCGTGTCCTCGTCCACCAGCACGTACCGTGCGCCGGACATGGAGCGCACCTCCTCGTCCGTCAAGTCGGCGAGAACGCCCTCAGGGAAGCCGAGTTCGGATAGCTCCGCGCGCAGTTCAGGCTCGCCGCCGCTCTCCCGGGGCTGCCAGTCCATCGGGTACTTGTCCAGAAAGCACAGCCCCAGCGCGATGCCGGCCAGCTCCACGCCAACTATGACGGCGGCGAGCGCCCGGTTGGATATCCTGCCCCCCGCGGCGGTCACGGCGTAGAGCGCGGCTTCCACGCTCTTGGCCGTGCGCCAGAGGCAGACGATAATAATTATGTAAACTATCAGTATCGCGTAAAGCACCGGGCTGTTGTCCGGTATGTCCAGCACTCCGAACACCAACGGCACCGCGTACCAGAACACCAGCATCGCGGCAGAAGTGGCGCTTGGACTCAATCCAGCCTTGGATTTCAGGCTTTTCAGCGCGAAATACAGCATCAGGAGCATTGCGAATTTCAAGAACGCCTGCACTATGCTTATCGCGGCTTCAAGCTCCGGCCGGAGGCTGAAGGCCACGCTTGAGAGCGCCGTTAGGTATATTATGTAAACCACATTCTGCGCGAGCGCGCAGATGTACGCCGCGCGAAAGCCGCCGTTCTCCCTGCGCAGAGTGCGCAGGCCGCACAGCGTCAGCAGCATACCGGCGGTCGGAAGCACATAGGCCAGTATCCCGCGCGTGAAGGTTATTGTCGTCAGCGCCAGACCCCAGAGCAGCTGCGTCATCGCCCTTCGCCACGGCGTGACCTCCCGCGCCACGTTGTCCGGCGGCGCCTCCGGCAGCGCGCTGTCTATCAGCTCGTCGAGCTTTTTGTCCTCCATTCCCTCACCCCCCGGCGTCTTTACTCTATAATACACCCTTTTCGGGAAAATCCCACGGTAAAAAGTAAAAAACGGTCAAGCGCGGCGCGCTTGACACTAAAGGGAAAGTTGGTTATAATATATGCGGAAAGAGGCGCTGCGACAAGCGGTTTGACTCTTCAAGTTAACAGGTATGGACTAAGCTTAACTTAGCAAGAACCGTCACTTGGCAGAGTGGCGGTTCTTGCGTTTCCAGACTTTTATGGTGACAGTGTATTCACCGATGTGAAAAGTCAAGGTCACGCGCCTCACCACCTTTCGGAGGTTCTGGCCAAACCGCCTGCCGAATGTGCAGCGCCTCTCCCGCCACTATGTGGCGGCAATATCCTATCACATGACCCATATGCCGTCAATGCTCGCACCTTAACAGGGGCGGGCAAAAATTTTTTCGCGCGGCCTATTGACAAATGCGCATCACCGTGGTATGTTAGTGCCACGGTTAATTACTCAAGTAACTAACCGACTAACAAACAGGAGGTGAGCACATGGCGGGCTTTGACGGGACACGTCCCATTTTCCTTCAGCTTGCGGAGATGCTGGAGGAGGGGATAATCTCCGGCGCCTACCCCGAGGAGGGGCAGATACCCTCCATCACGGAGTTCTCCGCGACGCTGAAAATCAATCCGGCCACGGCGCTCAAGGGCATCAATCTCCTGGTGGACGAGGGTCTGGTGTACAAGAAGCGGGGCGTCGGCATGTTCGTGGCCACGGGCGCGCGCGATGCGCTGCTGAAAAAGCGGCAGGAGAGCTTCTACACCGACCGGGTGCGACCCGTTGCAAGGGAGGCTTCGTCCCTGGGATTGACGCTCCCGGAGCTCACAAGGCTCGTAGAGCGAGCCTACAATGACGAGGAAAAGGAGTAACTACCATGGCTATAGAATTGAGAGGCGTCACCAAGCGCTACGGCGCGACCACGGCGCTGGACAATGTGTCGGTCAAGTTCGGCGGCGGCATCGTTTACGGCCTGCTGGGCGCAAACGGCGCGGGCAAGACCACGATGATGAACCTGATCACCAACCGCATCTGGGCCGACGAGGGCGAGATACTGATAGACGGCGAGAGCGCGCCGGGCAACGACCGCGCGCTGGGCAAGGTGTATATGATGGCGGAGGCCAACCTCTTTCCCGACAGCATGAAGGTGGACGGGGCGCTCAAGCTCACGCGCAGCTTCTACCCCACCTTCGACATGGACTACGCCATGAGCGTGGCGGAGAAGTTCGCGCTGCCCACCAAGAAGAAGGTCAAGGCGCTCTCCACCGGCTACGCGAGCATCTTCCGGCTGACGCTGGCGCTGGCTGTGAACTGCCCCTACGTGATTTTTGACGAGCCGGTGCTCGGCCTGGATGCGCAGCACCGTGACCTGTTCTATCGCCTGCTGATGGAAAAGTGTGCCGAGTGCGAGCAGACCGTCATACTCTCCACCCACCTCATTCAGGAGGCGGCGAAGCTGATAAACCACGCCGTAATAATCAAGAACGGAAAGATACTGCGCGACTCGGACGCCGAGGAGCTCTCCGGCGCGGCCTATCAGGTCAGCGGCCCGGCCGCCGCCGTGGACAGCTATCTGCGCGGGCGTCACGTGCTGAGCGTGAACAGCCTCGGCGGGCTCAAGACCGCCTGCGTCGAGGGCGTCCCCGACGAGCGCGGCAGCGAGGGGCTGGAGTTCTCCAACATGGATCTACAGGACTACTTCATCGGGCTTATGAACGAACAGGAGGGTGTAAAATGAGGTTTCTGCCGTCTTTCAAATATAGATTCAGGGATTGCATGTTCAGCATGGGTGTTGTCATCCTGGTGATGATAGTGCTCACCGCACTGTGCTACCTCGGCATCGTCACCTTCGGCTCAATAACGAGGACGGACAACAGCGGCGAGGTCATAATGGAGACGACCACGATGAATTTCAGTATGCCTGTCGCCATCTTCATGTTCGTGCTGTCCATCGTGTCCATACGCGAGGACATGCGCCTGGGTATCCAGAACGGCGCCGGACGCGGCACGGTGTTCCTGGCGAACACGGCCTGTATGCTCGTGACGGCGCTGATTCTAAACATCGCCTTCTTTGTCGTGACCGCCGTGTGGAACCAGTTCGACACCGGTGTGTACATCGTGGACTTCTTCGGCGCGCTGTACAACAATGAGCCGTTCTTTGAGAGCCTCGACGATTTGGCGATAAGCAGCGCGGTGCTGCTCGCGCTGAGCGTATTCCTCTCGGCGCTGGGCACCTTCACCTCGCTCATGTACTGGCGGCTGAACAAGCTCGGCAAGTGGATAGTCTCCATCGGCATGGGCGCGGCGGTAATACTCTTTATCGACGTGATAATTCGCTACGCGGTTATAGCGAAGGCGCTGGGTTGCTTCCTTGACTGGCTGATACTGACGCCGTGGAACACGGCGCTGTGCCTGGTGGTGCTGGCCGTTGTGTTCTACGCTTTCGCCCGGCTGCTTGTCCGCCGCAACTCGATAACCGCGGCGACGGCGTGAGTTTAGCGCCCCGGTCTGAACAAAGCATCCCCCTCCGCCGCTCGGCGGAGGGGGATGAATTCTATTATGCGCTCGGCGACGGCTCCGGCGTCGGGGTCGCGGTGGGCTCCGGCGTGGCCGCCGGCTCGTCCGAGGGCTGGGTACCGCCCTCTATCAGCGCGCCGTAATACAGGCTGCCCGAGCACTCGGGATAGTACTGGTTGTCCCACCAGTAGCTGCCCCACATGAGCGTGTCGTTCACGAGGAAGGTGCTGCCGTAGCCCAGCTCCGACGTGCGCGAGGCGTCCACGTGGTAGTTTGCGCCGTCGATCGTGATGATGTTCCAGTAGTGCTCCGCGCGGTCGAGCCTGCCCTCCACGACTATGCACTCCACTCCCGCGGCGTCGCACAGCACCTTGTAGGCCAGCGCCATGCCCTCGCTGTCGGACTCGCCCGACAGCAGCGCCGCCCAGAGCGTCGGCGGGGCGTCCTCCGAGTGCGTGCACTCGCTTATAAGTATGTTCAGGCATTGCAGCGCCTTGTATGCGTCGGACTCGCTGGTGACGGCGCTCATCATGCGCTCCACCGAGTTTTCCAGCACGCCCTTGCGCGAGGCCAGCACGCTGGGCGTCGCGCCGTATTCGAAGTATATCTCGACTATGCGCTGGAAGCCGTTGCCCGTGTACACGTTCACCACGGCGTCAGGCCGCTCCACGCAGGCGAGCGGGTCTGAGAAATACGCCTCGTCCACGTAGTTCAGGACTGCGTTCTCGTCCAGGCTGGACGCGCCGACCATGGCCACAAGCGACTCTTCCATGTTGGCCAGCGACTCGCAGATGGCGTTGTAAAGCCCGCTCTCCGTATTGACGCTGACGATGGACTCCAGCTCCTCCGCGGTGCGCTTGTAGTAGACGAAGACTTCGGCCTCGTAGTAGGCGACTATGCGGTCGAGGTCATAGCTTATGTAGTCCACCGCGTAAGCGCCCAGGGCGGTGCCGGTGCTCACCTCCCGGCAGGCTGCGGCGAGGTCTTCGCCTATGTCGCCGTCGTAGGTGCCCGTAAAGCGCAGGAGCACGCTGTCGCCGTGCTCCGACACCAGGTTGTTTATTGCCAGAGTCAGCTGCATGTAGCTGGATATTTCGGTCGCACCGTCGTACTGCGTATCCTCCGCCGGCGGGTCATATTCAGCGCTCGAAAAGTACTCCTTGTCAAACACGGAGGCGCAGCCGGTGAGCGACAGCGCCGTCATCAGAGCAAGTATGAGCGCCGCCGCTTTTTTCACCGTAAACGCCTCCGTTCCGTCACATGCCAAGCTCCTCGTCCACGAGGATAAGCTCGCATTTTTCCATGCCCATCATCTTGTACATCAGTATCGTCATGGCGCGGCAGACGCGCTCCGGGCTGCGGCAGTCCCAGCATTTGAGCTCGCCGGTGGCGCAGGGGGTCTTTTTGCCCATGCTCCTGGCTCTCAGCGGTCCGGCCACGTTCCGGGCGCGGTAGATGGCCGCGTCGAGGTCGGGACACACCTTGTTCACGCCGGCGACTATGTACACGCTCTTGTGGCCGAACATCGTGCCGGCCAGGCGGTTGCCCATGCCGTCGATGTTGACTATCTCGCCCGTCTCGGCGATGGCGT
>OJQW01000736.1_pt1 | contig 12367 bp, 9 predicted proteins | sample 1599041 | NCBI WGS metagenome assembly OJQW01 (sample SAMN03922518, study PRJEB24848) | human gut metagenome | isolation source: stool sample | host: Homo sapiens | place: Germany | collected 2010-02
GTGGTTTATTTGTCTCGTGCGCTTGCGCTCTCGACGGGGCGTATTGCCCAGCAAACTGAAAGAGTGGGTTTTGCCCACTCTTTTGTCATACCGTTTAGAAATTTAATCCTTATATAGATTAACACATATTTATCATAATTGCAAGAGAAATTATTGAAAAATCAAGGTTTAACTGAAGGGGCAGGCCGGCTGGGGCGGTTTTAAGTTGGGCAGGTTGCAGCCTTCGGTTCGTAAGACCCCGATTTACACTGCTTTTTGAGGTTTACGGGGATTTTTGGTAGTGGCTCTCGCTTCCCCTGAATTGCAAAGTTTTCACGATCTAAAGTCCGCAGGTAAGCGCTCGCTGTCGCCGTCATTCCCTGTACTTGGCCTTTTTGGCTTCTTTGCGAGAATTTTTTCCTGCCAAGTCTCGGTACCATTAAATTACAGAGGGTTTGCGGGAGTTTTTGGCCGCCTTGCAGTAGCAGAGAGGCCCTTGCAGCCTTATTTTTTGATTTTTTGCCTTAAATAGTCCCGCAAACGGCCTTAAAATCCATTTTACAGGGAATACACCGCCAAAAATTCTCGCAGACCTCTCAATTTTTGAAAAAGCCGGGACTTAGCATCATGAGTCTCCCGCCCAACGGGACAGTGGCCGCAAAGCTGGCAACCCCTTTTCTCTCTAAACCGGGATTTTCCCCTTATCAGTGAGCATTTTTTCGCATCTTAGTCTCTCAAATTTCTTATATTCACTTGTCAGTGAGCATTTCGCAAAATCCATGCTCACTGATTTTAATATTCAAGGGGTTAAAGAGAAATATCGCCCTGACAGCTATGGCAAAATCCACGGAATGCTCTCTCTTCCTGCAAATAACAAAAAGAGAGAGCATTCCGGTCGAAAAAATGCTCTCTCGCAGTCCGAATATTCATATTAGAGAGAATTCACCCCAGCTCCACAAAATTCCGCCTGCAAAAAAGCCGCGGCTCCCAACCCCTATCGGCAAGGGCCCGGTCAGAAAAAGCTCAGCTGATCTGTCTCAGGCAGCCCTTTGAGGACGCCTCTAACTCTCAGCGCTTCCACAGAAGATTTATTTATCTTGGCTCTCTTTGTTATCTCTTCTATCGTCTCATACGGTTTCACGTTATATTCATCTGCCAAAGACCTGGCCGCCGTCTCTCCCATGCCTGAAAGAGCCATGAACGGAAGCAGCACCTTTCCATCAGATATTTTAAACCTGGCGGCCTCCGATTCGCCCAGTACCATATCCTTGAACTCATATCCTCTGGCATACATCTCATAAGCCACTTCAAGCACCGTAAGTTCATTATTTTCCTTGGCCGTAGCCTCCAGCCCCTTGGCATTTATCAGATCCATCTTCTCTATGATAGCTTCTCTGCCTTTAAGTATGGTATCGGCGTCAAAATCACTTACCACACTTCCAAAGTAGGTGGCGTAAAACTCCCTCGGATAATACACCTTATACCAGGCCATCCGAAAAGACATCATAGTATAGGCGACGGCATGAGCTCTCGGGAACATGTACTGTATCTTGATGCACGAATCTATGTACCAGTCGGGCACGCCGTGCTCTTTCATCACGGCCAGCTGCTCTTCTTTCAGAGGTCTGTTCTTTCTGACGTCTTCCATTATCTGAAACGAAGTCTTGTTCTCTATGCCTTTGAGCATCAGATAGTTCATTATGTCGTCTCTGGTGGAAATCACCTCTCTCATGGTAGCCACGCCTTGTCTTATATAGTCCTGGGCGTTATTGAGCCATACGTCTGTACCGTGGGAAAAGCCGGATATTCTGACAAGATCGGCAAACTTGTCGGGCTTGGTATCATCCAGCATCTGTCTTACAAAAGAAGTACCGAATTCAGGTATAGCATATGAGCCGTGCTTGAACTTGTAATCAGGATCCTTTATGTCGAGGGCTTCTATGCCGTTGAATATGCTCAGCACTTTTCTGTCCGTCAGCGGCACCGTCAGAGGATCCACCCCGGTCATGTCCTGAAGCTGCCTTATCATAGACGGCACGTTATGTCCCAGTATGTCCAGCTTCAGCAGGTTTTCGTCTATCTTGTGATAGTCGAAATGGGTGGTGATGATGTCGGACTTCGTGTCGTTGGCAGGGTGCTGTACGGGACAAAACTCATATATCTCATGATCGTCCGGGACTATTACTATTCCTCCCGGATGCTGTCCGGTGGTGCGCTTGACTCCCGTACAATGCTGAGTAAGCCTGTCAGCCTCATATTTGTTTATAGGAATCCCCTGCTCCTCATAAAACTTTCTCACATATCCGTAAGCAGTCTTATCTGCGATAGTTCCCACCGTACCGGCCTTGAAAACATTCTTTTCTCCGAATATCGTACCGACATACTTATGGGCTACGGCCTGATACTCTCCGGCAAAGTTAAGATCTATATCCGGTTCCTTATCGCCGTCAAAGCCCAAGAATGTGGCGAAAGGAATGGTGAAGCCGTCTCTGTTCATCTCTGCGCCGCAAACGGGGCATTTCTTCGGAGGCATATCTATTCCGCAGTCATACATCTGCATATCTCCGAACTCCATATACTTACATTCCGGGCATATGTAATGAGGATCCAGCGGATTTACTTCCGTGATGCCGGCCATGGTAGCCGCAAGAGATGATCCCACGGAGCCTCTGGATCCTACCAGATACCCGTCTTCCAGCGACTTGTGTACCAGCATCTGAGCAGATACATACATGACTGCATATCCATTGTTGATTATGGAACTGAGCTCCTTCTCCAGACGTTCCCCCACTACCTGAGGCAGAGGGTCCCCGTATATGCTGTGAGCCTTTTCCATGCACGTCTTTCGCAGAGTTTCCTCAGCCCCCTCTATCTTCGGAGGAAATTTTCCTTTAGGTACAGGCAGAAGTTCATCTATCATATCTGCGATAAGATTGGTATTCTCTATGACTACTTTTCGCGCAGTGTCGGCGCCCAGATACGAAAATTCCTCCATCATTTCATCGGTAGTCCTAAGATAGAGGCCCTGGCCGCTTTCGGCGTCCTTATATCCCTGACCTGCCATTATGATGTTTCTATATATGGCGGAAGTATCTCTGTCATAATGAGCGTCGGTAGTTGCAACTACAGGCTTACCCATCTCTTCGCCTAAGGCCACTATCTGCCGGTTTATGTCTTTGAGATCGTCCACCGTCAGCCGGCGCCGATCAGGATATTTTCCGCCTTCTGTCCTGTCTTCTGTGAGAAATCTGTTATTTATCAGCGGCTGTATCTCAAAATAATCATAGAATTCAGCGATCTGTCTGACTTCCTCCATAGGTCTCTGCCTGTAGAACGCCTGATAGAGTTCTCCGGCTTCGCAGGCCGAACCTATTATTATTCCTTCCCTGTTAGCCTGTATCACAGATTTAGGCAGTCTCGGCCTCTTATAAAAATAGTGAAGATGAGAATAAGAAACTAACTTATATATGTTCTTCATTCCCTCCTGAGTAGCCGCCAGAAGAATTATATGATTGGTAGGCCTGCTCTTGTAGTCTATATTTCCGTTTTCATCTATGAGACCGGCGTCATCGAAGACGTAGCCCTCCATGCCGTATATTATCTTTATATCTTTTCCCTTGCTCTTCAGCTTTTTTGCGGCTTTAGCCGCATCCGGGAAGGCCTGCACCACTCCGTGGTCCGTTATGGCTACTGCCGGCTGTCCCCAGGCGGCCGCCTGATTGACAATATCTGAAGGCTCATTGAGGCCGTCCATGGAGCTCATCTTGGTATGGGCGTGGAGTTCCACTCTCTTGGCGCCCTTCCACGTGTCCTGTCTTCCCTCGGCTCGTTCTCCCTTCTCCAAGTCTTTTATCATTATCACATTGAGATTTTCAAACGTATCCCACTGCACTTCGCCTCTTATCTTTACCGGATCTCCGGGCTCCAAAAATTGCTCTATCTCCTTTTGTTTTGCGGCGGTGATGAAAGCCTTGGTACATATGGTGGTGGTATTATCCGTCAAAAGAAGAGTCATAAGATAATTCCCGCTCTTGATGAGGCGGTGGCTTATCTTGAATATGCTTCCCTCTACTACGACCATCCCCTGAGACGGGTCTATATCTCTCAGGGAAGTAGTAACGCCGGAATTTATATCCTTACCCATTATTCTGTTCCCCTGGGCAGGAGCTTCCTTTTCTCTCCTGCGACTTCGCCATTCTCCTCCGGCGGAGGCTTGTCCCGAAGAAATCTCAGGCTGAGATTTGACTGAATCGGCTTTCATTTTAAGTTCTCTGGTGTATTCTTCGAGAGAGCGCCTTATATCCTCTTCTTCCACTTCCCTGAATTTCTGAGAGCTCTTGTGAAACATCTCTTCATTATTCTTAAACGTTATATCCGCATCTATGCCGAAAGTCTGTTTAAGCAGAAGTTGAAAAGGCTTTCTCATCTGTTTATTCAAAAGGCCTGCTGTAAATTCGCCCGCTGCATATATAGTCAGATTCTTTCCGTCCCATTCAAAGTTGTCCGCCTGAATAGCCTTAGCTATGCCGGCATATCCGCATCCTGCGGTCTCTATCATGTGGGGAATAAAAGCGGCTATGATCTCTTCTTCTTTCATGTTTAAGCCGTCGTAAGAAAAATTTATCTCGACTCCGTTTATCTTATTATCGAGTTTTTCTGCAACGGCATATTTTATATCGTGGCAGGCGGCCAGCGGCATGACAAAATTAAGGGTCATATCTAATGATAAAACCCTTTGCTCTTTTTTGATCGAAGCCCTCATCAGTTGGAATTTAAGATTCTTTCCTGCCATACTTCCCACACTGTATTTGTTTAAAATATTTTCTATGATATCTCTCATCTCGCCTACTCTAAGCTCCTGCAGTAATCTTCTATGATTTTCAAAAATTCGGCCGCCAGATCTTCTTCGTCTACGGTCTTAATTATTTCTCCTTTTGCAAATATCAATCCCTTTCCATCTCCTCCCGCAAGGCCGAAGTCGGCCTCTTTAGCTTCTCCTGGACCGTTTACGGCGCAGCCCATCACAGCTACGGTGATTCCGTTCTTCCCTGAAGACAAGAGTTTGGATTCTATAGGAGACAGCTTTTCTTCTATCTCTTCGGCCAGCCCTTTAAGATCTATCTTTGTTCTGCCGCATGTAGGGCAGGATATCAGATTGATACAAGATTTTCTCAGACCTAAACTTCTTAGTATTTCCGCTGCAAACTTCACTTCCTCCAAAGGATCTGCTGTAAGAGATACTCTCATGGTGTCTCCTATACCTGCCAGGAGAAGAGCCCCAAGCCCTATGGCAGATTTGATCTTTCCTCTTTTGGGAGTTCCGGCCTCGGTTATGCCTATATGTATCGGCACATCGGTAGCCTCGGCAAGTATCTTATGCGCTTCATAATTTACTTTTACATCCGAGGACTTGATGGAAACCACCAGATTGCCGTAGTCCATATCCTCTATGTATTTTATATTTCTGAGAGCGCTCTCGGCCAGTCCTTCGGCAGTGACGCCCCCGTATTTTTTCAGTATATCTTTTTCGAGAGAACCGGAATTCACCCCTACTCTTATAGGTATCTCTCTGGCCCGTGCGGCCTCTACCACGGCTCTTATCCGGTCCGGGCTTCCGATGTTCCCCGGATTTATGCGTATCTTATCTGCTCCGGCTTCTATGGCCGCTATGGCCAGCCTGTAGTCGAAGTGAATGTCCGCTACCAGCGGCATGGGGGTCTTTCTCCTCACCTGCGCAAAGACCTGCGCAGATTCCATATCGGGAACGGCGATCCTTACGATCTGGCATCCAGCGTCCTTCAGCCGGCATATCTGATCCAGAAGAGCCGCTTCGTCTCTCGAATCCACGTTGGTCATGGACTGGATAGAGCAAGGGGCGCCTCCGCCTATCAACACATCTTTACATCTAACTTGTCTCGTGGCAGTCATCCGAAAATCCTCACAACATCATTGAATGTAACGTATATCATAAGAGCAAACAACAGCAGTATGCCGGCGAAGTGGATAGTCCCCTCCACCTTCTGACTCACATTTTTACCGGTTATCCACGTATACAGAACGAAGATTATCCTTCCGCCGTCCAGCGCCGGCAGAGGAAGCATATTTATTATGGCCAGATTCATACATATGAGCGCCGTCAAAAATCCGTAGTACCATAATCCGTACTGTGAAGTCTCGCTCACCATCTGCACCATTCCCACAGGGCCGCTTAAATTATCTGCTCCTACTTTTCCTGTGAACAGCTGCCCCAGAGTATCGAACATATTCACGGTCATATTCCACGTGGCCTTTGACCCTTCCACCACGGCTCTGAACGGGTTGTGGCTTATCTGGCAGGTGATGCCGATCACGTATCCGCCCTGCTGATTTACCTCCGGCGTTATCAGTATATCTTTATCTGAACCGTCTCTATTTACGGTGACGTTTACAGGCTCTCCCTCGGCTTCGGCGATGAACTGAGACACATCGCCCCATGAATCTACAGTCTTTCCGTCTATGGCTGCGATTTCATCTCCCGGTTTCAGGCTCGAGTAAGCCGCAGGGCTGTCCTCGGCGACAGTGTCGACCGTAGTGGTAGTAAATCCTAAGACGCCTGTAACTATGATCATTATCAGCAGTGCGCAGACTACATTCATAAAGGAGCCTGCCGCCAGGACTATTATCTTCTGCCAGGGCTTCTTATTGGTGAATGCCCTCGGCTCGTCAGACTCCTCGTCTTCTCCCTCCATGGCGCAAAATCCGCCTATGGGGAACAGTCTTATGCTGTGGAGAGTCTCTCCTCTCTGTTTCTTCCATATAGTAGGTCCCATGCCGAAAGCAAACTCGTTTACTTTGACTCCCATCCTCTTGGCCGCTATATAATGACCCAGTTCGTGAGGAAAGATCATTATACAAAATAATATTATAGCAAGTATGGCTGTTTTCATAAATCCCCCTGATCGGATGCTTATTTTGACGCTATGAGCCTCGTCTCAACTCTGGCCCTCTCATCCGCTTCCAAAATATCCTCTAATTTAATATTATATGTAGGTTTGTGCAGATCCAGTATTCTCTGTATGTTATTTTGAATATCGACAAAATTTATTTCACCTGCAAGAAACATTTCCACCAATACCTCGTTGGCGGCGTTCATGACTACAGGATAAGTGCCGCCCGCCTCCGACGCCTCATAGGCGATCCTTATACATTTAAAGACCTCGGGATCAGGCTTTTCAAAGGTAAGATGGGAAGCTCTGCCGAAAAAGTCTATCCCGTCTCTGGTACTTTTCAGCCTCATGGGATAAGCCATGGCAAAGCTTATAGGGATTCGCATATCAGGCACTCCCATCTGCCCTATCACCGACCCGTCTTCGAATTCTACAGCCGAATGAAGTATGCTCTGAGGGTGAACAAGTATCTGTATATCCTTTACATCCACTCCAAACAGCCACTTGGCCTCTATGACTTCAAGTCCCTTATTCATCATGGTCGCCGAATCTATGGTTATCTTCTTTCCCATGCTCCAGTTTGGATGTTTCAGGGCCTGCTTAAGCGTCACTTCTTTGAGCTGCTGCGCCGTAGCCCCTCTGAAAGGTCCTCCGGAAGCCGTCAGAAGTATCTTTCTGATCTTTCTGCCTTCGTTGCCCTCCAGACTCTGGAATATAGCGCTGTGTTCGCTGTCCACCGGGAATATCCTGACTCCTCTTTCTAAAGTTAAAGGCATTATGACCTCGCCTCCCGCCACCAGCGTTTCTTTATTGGCCAGAGCTATATTTCTCCCCATCTTTATGGCCCTATAAGTCGGTTCCATTCCCCTCATTCCCACGAGAGCATTGAGGAGCAGTCCACATTCTGCCTCTGCGGCTTTTATGAGACCTTCTCTTCCCCAGAAAAACTCAACGCCTTTATGGATTTTAGAAAGGGCGGCTGCGTCTTCCTCATGAGCTGTCACTGCGATATCAGGATGAAATTCATCTATCTGCCGGGACAGAAGCTGTATATTGCTGCCGCAGGTCAGGGCTTTCACCCTGTATTCCTCTCTGTTTTCTCTTATTATATCCAAAGATTGGGTTCCGATAGACCCGGTGCTCCCCAAAATTGAAATAGTCTTCATCATCTCTGTCTTCCTCTTCAGTCTTATTTCAAGACCAATCAGCCGATATTTATGAAAAGTATACAATAATATACCAGCGGCGCTGTAAAAAGAACGCTGTCGAATCTGTCAAGGATACCGCCGTGCCCAGGAATAAGGTTCCCGTAATCCTTGATTCCCATCTGACGTTTAAAAGCTGATGCAGACAGGTCTCCAAGCTGGGCGAATATGCTCCCTAAAAATCCTATGATCAAAGTCATAACAAAGGCGTCGGGAAGAGCAAAGTATCCGAATATCCCGCAGAAAACCACGCTTCCGATCACGCCTCCTACCGCGCCTTCCACACTCTTTTTAGGGCTGAGATTAGGACAGAGCTTATGCTTTCCAAAGGCCATTCCCGTAAAGTAAGCCATTATATCGGTACCGAAGGCCGTAAGGAACACCAGCCATATCAATATCCTGTGCTGAGACTGGTCTATGAGTACTATGTGATATGAAAAGAACACTACGTACATTATCCCCAGCAAAGTTGAAGTCATATCCGCAAGCTTTCTCTCGTTTACGCTGAATCCATATACCATGCTGAAGGCCGTGACAAGCACTACCCATATCATCATAAGCCTCATGTCATGGGGGCTCACTGCGCCAATCACGTAGAGAAGCGCTATGGCCCCGTAGGCGATGGAATAACACGGCTTTGCACCGGATGCTTCAAAGCCTTTGTAGAACTCCCGTACCCCGAGTACTGCCACGATCAGGGCTGCCGCCCAGATGAACCAGCCCCCAAGATAGACTAATATGAGCAGCGGCAGCATCACGCACGCCGAAATTATTCTAGTCTTCATGTACATTTTGCACTACGCCTTGCATGAAGTTTGCAAGTTCGTGCCCCTCCTTTTCAGTTTGTTCTCTATTTCACTTTCTATTATCCCTGTATCTTGAAGTCCCGTCATATTTCATTTAAGCCATGTTGATATCTTTTACCGGCCGCCGAAGCGGCGTTCTCTTTGGGCATAATCGCATATGATCTGTTCAAACTCGTCAGGAGTAAAATCCGGCCACAATGAGTCGGTGAAAGTCAGTTCGCTGTAAGCCGCCTGCCACAGCAGGAAATTGGAAATCCGCTCCTCGCCGCTGGTTCTGATTATCAGGTCGGGATCAGGTATAAAACCGTTTTCTTCACCGGTATACAGATCCCTTGAGACGGCGGCTTCGTCTATTTCACATAAGTCCATCTCGCCGGATAAGACTCTGCCGGCCAATCGTCTGGCAGCTCTTGCGATCTCCTGTCTGCTTCCGTAATTCAACGCTATATTAAAGTGGAGGCCGTCGTTTTCCCCCGTGGTTGAGAGGGCCTTGTCTATACTGGCCTGCGCCGATCTCGGAATTTTTTTGAGATCTCCCAGAACCGCCACTTTTACGTTATTCTCATTAAGTTCTTTAAGTTCGCTGGCTACATATTTGACCAGCAGTCCGAAGATGCCTCCGACTTCTTCCTGCGAACGCTTCCAATTTTCCGTGGAAAAGGCATATACCGTCAAGTATTTGATGCCCAGTACGTCCGCTCTCTTTATTATTTCTTTCATCGCAAGCATACCCGCGTTATGCCCGGCCAGCCTGCTGACTTTATTTTTCTGCGCCCATCGTCCGTTTCCGTCCATTATCACGGCAACGTGCCGGGGCAGACGCTCTTTATCCGTCATGTTTCTCTCCATAAACAGTGTGGCTGCCCTGTCAGCAGCCACACCGATAGATAGTCTTATACTTCTAAGATTTCCTTTTCTTTGTTAGCTACAATATCGTCTATCTCTTTGACAGTCTTCTCTATAGCCTTCTGAATATCGTCGAGAGCTTTTTTCAGCTCGTCTTCTGTTATCTCGTGAGCCTTTTCTTTTTTCTTCAAGTGCTCATTAGCGTCGCGCCTTAAGTTTCTTACGGCTATCTTGCCGTCTTCGCCCATCTTCTTTACAGTCTTTGTCAGTTCTTTTCTTCTCTCTTCTGTGACCTGAGGAATGGCCAGTCTGACGCATTTTCCGTCGTTGGATGGATTTATGCCGATATTAGCTACGTTTATCGCTTTTTCTATCTCTCCTATGGCCTTAGGGTCAAAAGGCGTTATCAAAAGAGTCCTGGGATCCGGGACGGAAACGTTGGCAAGATTTTTAAGGGGAGTCGGCGAGCCGTAATAATCCACCATGACTTTGTCCAGCAGCGCCGGGTTCGCCCTGCCGGCTCTCACCGTATTCAAGTCTTCTTTTAAAACCGCTATGCTTTTTTTGCTTTTCTCTTCGAGATTTTTCTTGATAGTCTCCATATTGGTCCTCCTATTCGATAATCGTTCCTATATCTTCGCCGACGATAGCTCTCATCACGTTTCCTTCCTCAGCGATGGCGAAAACGTGTATCTTTATGTGATTGTCCCTGCAGAGCGTAGCAGCTGTCAGGTCCATGACTTTCAGATCTTTTTCCAGCACCTCCATATGGGTGAGCCTGCTGAGTTTTCTGGCGTCGGAATGAACTGCGGGGTCTTTGTCATAGACTGCGTCTACATTTTTAGCCAGCAATATTATCTCCGCGTCCATCTCGGCAGCTCTGAGAGCAGCCGTAGTATCTGTCGAGAAGAACGGATTGCCCGTTCCGGCTCCAAAGATGACGATATCTCCATGTTCCAGCTGGCTCAGCGCCTTGCGCCTCGCATACGGTTCGGCGATCTCTCTCATTTCTATGGAAGTCTGAACTCTGGTAGGCACCCCTAAAGCCAGAAAAGCGTCCTGCAAAGCAAGGGAGTTCATCACCGTAGCCAACATCCCCATGTAGTCCGCCGTGGCCCTGTCCATGTCCTTGCTGGTCCTGCCTCTCCAGAAGTTTCCGCCGCCTACAACTATGGCCACTTGGACTCCCAGATCATGTATCTGTTTGACCTCTTTGGCTACCTTCTGAGTCATGGCTTCGTTGATTCCGAAGTGCTGTTCTCCGGCCAGAGCTTCGCCGCTTATTTTCAGCAGCACTCTATTATATATGGGTTTCATCTCTTTACCTCTCATTTTGTTAAATGATTGCTTCGTTTATTATACCGCAAACTCAAGCAGGCAGCGGCGGTTCAATGAACCCTTCCTATCGGCAACGCCGCAATCATAATCGATGGGTTCATTATACCATAATTGCGCATAAGGCCGCAAGTTATTCCTGAAAAGCCTGAGCTTCATAAAGGCGAGCATATTTTCCGTTTTCGGCCAGAAGCTGCTCATGACTTCCGGTCTCTTTTATTTCTCCGTCTTCTACCAGAACTATCCTGTCTGCGTCCCGTATCGTAGCCAGCCGGTGAGCGATTATCAGAGTAGTCCTTCCCACCGAAAGCTGGCTGAAAGATCTCTGTATCTGCTGTTCCGTTATGCTGTCAAGGGCAGAGGTGGCTTCGTCGAGTATGAGTATAGGAGGGTTTTTAAGGAATATTCTGGCTATGGATATTCTCTGTTTCTGGCCTCCCGAGAGGAGAGTTCCCCTCTCTCCCACGTAGGTGTCGAAGCCGTCCTTCATGTCCATTATATCCTCATATATCTCCGCTTTTCTGGCGGCCTCCGCCACTTCTTCAAAAGTGGCTTCCGGTCTTCCGTATCTTATATTTTCAAAGATGGTGGCGGCAAAGAGAAATACATCCTGCTGAACGATTCCTATGTTGCTTCTCAGAGAACTCTTAGAAATATCCCTTATATCGACTCCGTCTATAGTTATACTGCCGCCGTCTACATCATAAAATCTCGGTATCAGCTGGCACATGGTCGTCTTTCCTCCGCCGGAGGGGCCTACGATTGCTACACACTCGCCTGCTCTTATGCTCAGGGAGACGTCTTTTAAGACATCTTGTCCTCCTGAATAACCGAATTCCACGTGTTTTAGCTCTATATCGCCTTTAACATCCGTAAGACGAACAGGATCGTCGGATTCTTTTATGCTGGGCTTTATCCTCATTATCTCGGCAAATCGCTTCAGTCCTGCCACTCCGTTGGTAAAGATCTCTGCCAGGGTAGCCAGTTTTCTTATAGGAGTGATAAAGGTAGTTATATATAATGTAAAGGTTATGAGGTCTATATAATTCAGGCTTCCTTCCATAATAAGCCATCCTCCGAAGGCGATAACCGCCACCTGAAGCATACATATGCAGAATTCGAGAGAAGCGTTGAATCTTCCCATAGCCTTGTAATAATCGTTTTTTGAGTTTTTATAAGTCTCGTTGGACTTTTCGAATCTTTCGTAGTCCACATCCATATTGTCGAACGCTTTGGACGTCTTCATTCCGGATATGGTGGACTCTATATC
>OJQW01000738.1_pt1 | contig 12358 bp, 11 predicted proteins | sample 1599041 | NCBI WGS metagenome assembly OJQW01 (sample SAMN03922518, study PRJEB24848) | human gut metagenome | isolation source: stool sample | host: Homo sapiens | place: Germany | collected 2010-02
CGCCTCCCTAAAAATCTGAAATTTCTACTTGACTTTTATTAGCAGGTCTTTCACAGCAGCTTTTTCAGCGCCTTGAGCGCGGCCCGCTCGCGCGACTGCACCGTGCGCAGGGGCACGTCCAGCACTTCGGCGCACTCGCGCAGCTTGAGCCCGTGGACGTATCTGAGCAGCACGACCTCCCGCTGCGCCGGGGGCAGCGCGGCGAGGGCCGAGCGCAGGTCGCATGAGAGCTCCGCCCGCTCAAAACCGGGGTCGAGGTACTCCCCCTCCGTCAGCGGTTCCGTGCTCTGGCTTCGCCTCCAGAAGTCCACGCAGGTATTGGCCGCAATCCTGTAGAGCCAGGCGCGGAATTTCCGGCTGTGCACATAGACGTCCAGATGCCGTACCGCTTTCAGGAACGTCTCCTGGGCCGCGTCCTCGGCGCTGGACGCGTCCGGCGTGTGACGGCGGCAATAGCGCAGGATATCCGGGTAATATGCGCGCACCAGCTCGTCGAGCGCAGACAGGTCTCCGCCCTCCAGCCTCCCAAAAAGCTCATCCTCACGCAACCGCCATCACCTCCTCACTCGTATATAACGCCGCACGGCGGCAAAATGATTTGCGAACTCTGTCTCTAACCCAATATTACCTCATTCCCGCCCTCCGCGCCAGCACCGCTGCGGGCTCCATATCGTTCACAGTCTGACTGCTCCGGCACGGGTTTTCGACTATTTATTCATCAGCTTCCGTATTTTCGCACGTTTTGCCGCCGCAGCTGCTCGGCTGAACATATACGGCAAAATTATTATGCAAACGGCCAGAACCAGCGCACTTCAGGCCCCTGCGGAGATAAAAAATCCGCTGTTCTTTTATATGGTCTGCGCATAATAATCAGATTTACGCATTTTATAAATGTAAATAAAGTATTTTACAGATTAATCACTTTAAATTACAATAGAATAAATTTTTTGTATTCAATTTTAATGGAGGTAATATTCATGAATCATAACATTGAAAGCATGAAGCCCTCGGCGTCCATGGTGCTCATGGCCAAGGCCAAGGAGATGCAGAAGAAGGACCCCACGGTCATCGGCCTCGCCGGCGGCGAGCCGGACTTTGCTACGCCCGACCGCGTCTCCATGGCCGCCATCCGCAGCCTGACGGAGGGCAACACACACTACGTTGTCGGCCCCGGCATACCCGAGCTCAGGCACGCCATCGCCGAGAAGCTCAGGCGCGAAAACGGAGTGGACTGCGACGAGAGCTGTGTCCTGGTCACCCCCGGCGGCAAGAACGCCATCTATCTGGCCGTCTGCGCCGCGCTCAACACCGGTGACGAGGCCATAATCCTCGACCCGGCCTGGGTGTCCTATGAGCCCATCGTCCAGGCCGCCGGCGGCGTCCCGGTCAAGGTCAAGCTCGACTACCGCGACGATTACCGCATCAGCCGCAGCGTGCTCGAGGCCGCCTGCACTGACAAGACCCGCCTGCTCATCCTCAACTATCCGAACAACCCCACCGGCCGCATCCTGCACGCCGACGAGGCCGCGGAGATAGAGCAGTTCATGCTCGCCCACCCCGACGTCCTGGTTATCTCCGACGAGATATATGAGAAGATCGTCTTTGACGGCGCCAAAAGCATCTCCATCGGCTCCTGCAGGTCTGTGGCCGACCGCGTAATCACCGTCAACGGCTTCTCCAAGTGCGCGGCCATGACCGGCTGGCGCATGGGTTACCTCACCGCCAGCAAGGAGATTTTCAACGTCATCTACCGTCTCTACCAGCACAGCCTCTCCTGCATGAGCGGCTTTATGCAGGCCGGCGCGGTCGAGGTCTTCAACTGCGAGCGCGAGATGGAGGACATGCGCAAAATATATGAGGAGCGCAGGGACATGTTCTGCGGCGCCCTCAACGCCATCCCCGGCGTGCGCTGCCCCATGCCCGAGGGCGCCTTCTACGCCTGGGTATACTTTGACATCAAGGGCATGAACTCCTCCGAGATGTGCGAATACCTGCTGGAAAACGCCGGCGTGGTCGGTATGCCCGGCAGCTCCTACGGCGAGGACAACGTGTGCAGCATGCGCTTCTCCTTCGCCACTGCGACAGAGGACCTCAAGCGGGCCGCCGAGAAAATAACCGCCGCACTCACGGCGCTCAAATAAACACCCCGCCCGCATGCGAGCCGGGCGAAACAACCAGGAGGGAGTTATATGGAAAAGGAAACCACCGCAGCAAAAGTCGAATTCTACGGCGGCTCATTCGGGCCGTGGATACCCGTCATCTTCATGCTGGCCGGCATGATAGTGAACACTATCATCTCGCCCGGACTGGCCACTCTGCCCATGGTGGCCTTCTTCGCTCTGGCGCTGGGCTTCTTCCTCGCCAAGAACAAGAAAGCCTACGGCGCCGTCACGCTCAAGGGCCTGCAGAACTCCATGTTCGGCACGATTGCGATGGCATTCATTTTTGCCGGCATACTTGCCCAGCTGCTCAGGCAGAGCGGACTCATCGAGGCCCTCATCTGGCTGGTGGCCAAGTTTGACCTGAATACGGGCCTCATACCGCTCATAGCCTTTCTGACCTGTGTGCTGATATCCACTTCTTGCGGCACCTCCACCGGCTCCGTCACGGCCGTCGCCCCCGTGCTGCTGCCGCTGGCCCAGAGCCTCAACATCGACCTCGGCCTCATGTGCGGCGCCATTATCAGCGGCGCCATCTTCGGCGACAACCTGGCCCCAATATCCGACACCACCATAGGCTCCGCCCTCACTCAGGAGGCGGACCTGGGCAAGGTCGTGCGCACGCGCTTCCCCTATGCGGTGATATCCGCAGTCATATCGGCAGTGCTGTTCGCCATCGTCGGCCTGAGCATGAGCACCGGCATCCCGCCCGAGCTGGAGCTCGACGGCTCCACGGCGCCCTCCCTGGTGCTGCTCGTGCTGCCCATAATCATGGTCATACTCATGCGCCTGGGCTGGGATCTCATCGCCACGCTCATCATCTGCAACATAGCCGGCGTCGTCCTCAACCTGGTGCTGGGCACCATCGGCTTTGACGTAATGTTCACCGCCGACGGCCCCATCGCCGCCGGTATGAGCGGCATGATGACCCTGGTGCTCTACGTCATGCTGCTGTTCCAGGTGCTGGAGATACTCAACTCCAGCGGAGCTTTCGAACAGGTGAGCCGCGGCATAATGCGCTTCTGCAAGACCCCGCGCTCCGCCGAGCTGGTCTGCTTCCTCATCGCCTCCGTCGGCTCCGTTGTCACCGGTGGCAGCGGCATTGCGATAATCTTCTTCGGCTCGCTTGTGCGCACCATCACCAAGGCCTTCCGCATCGACCGCTGCCGCGGCGCGAACATACTCGACGGCGTGGCCTGCGGCGCCACGGGCCTGATGCCTCACGGCAACCCGACCCTGGTGTCTATCGGCGTGGCCCTCGCCATAGACGGCGTGGACCCGGGCTTCAGCTTCCTCAACATCATACCTTACAACTTCCACTGCTGGGGCCTGCTCATCATCTTCCTGCTGAGCATACTCACCGGCGTGGGCCGCAAGTTCGAGAGCCCCGAGGAGGGCGCCGCATCCGCGGCGGACTGACGGCGTTCCGAACCCGAAACCGGCCGGCTTTTGCGTGGCAAAATCCGGCCGGCGTGGTATAATGTTCTCACTTGTCACTCGAACGAAAGGTGGGAATTACGTGCAGTACAAGGAAGTGGAGACCTTTCTGGAGCTGGTCCGCACACGGAACATAACCCGTACGGCGGAGCTCATGTATGTCTCGCAGTCCACGGTCAGCAACCGGCTCAAGAGCCTGGAAAACGAGCTGGGCTGTCAGCTTATAGTCCGCACACGCGGCCACCGCGTGGTACAGCTCACGCGGCAGGGCGAGGAATTCATCCAGATCGCCGAGCGGTGGAAGGAACTCTTCGACGAGACCGAACGGCTCAAGGCCTCCTCGCTCTCCGCGCTGCGCATCGCCACCGGCGAGAGCACGTATTACACCTGGATTGCGCCTTTCCTGCGCAGCTTCTGCGCCGGACATCCGGGCGGCAAGGTGACGGTGCGCATATGCGACAGCGAACAGGTCTACTCGCTGGTGGAGCGCAACCAGGTGGATCTGGGCTTTGCCAGCTTTGACTCCGCCCGCGACGGCATCATCACCCGCTGCATAGACCGGCAGCCGCTGTGCGTCATGCGCTACTCTACCTCGCCCGGCCCGGACAAACTCATACACCCGCGCGAGCTGGACCCCTCCCGGGAGATCCGCTTCATAGGCGGGCGCTTTGCGAGCATGGCAGCCTGGCACGAGCGCTGGTTCGGCCTGGACAAGAGCTGCACCCTGGAGGTGAACACCAGCCGCGGCGTAACCTCGCTCATGGAGGGCACGGATTACTGGGCCATCAGCCCTATCGGCGCTGCGAGAGACCTTGCCAGAGTAATGAACATGCAGATATACCTTCTCGAGGAGCCGCCCGGGGACTGGCAGATATACATGGTCAAGCGCCGCCGCACCCAGAGGGAGAACACGGAGCTCCGCGCCGCGTTCGAGCAGGGGCTCCTGGAATACATGGACAACAGACGTTCTGACGGCGGCACCGAACCCGCCGGGATAAAAGGAGACGATATCAAGTGAAACTTTTTGACACCACCCTCCGCGACGGAGGCAACGTAGTCGGCGACGGCTTCAACGCCGAGCTCACCGTCAGCATAGTGCGCGGCCTGCTCAGCGCCGGGATCAAGGATATAGAGCTGGGCAGCTGCAAGGGCCTGGGCGCCTACGAGCGCATGGGCGCCACCCGGGCCCTGAGCGACACGGAGTATTATTCCGTGCTGAGTCCATGGGTGGACAAGGGCCGCCTGGGCATGTTCGTCCTGGCCGGCATGGCCCGCGAGGATGAGATAAAGGCCGCCGCGGACGCCGGCATGTACTTCCTGCGCGTGGGCGCCAACGCCGGCGACGGCGCCGGTTCGCTGGAGGCGATACGCATGGTCAAGAAGGCCGGGCTGTACTGCCGCTACGCGCTCATGAAGGGATACATCCTCTCCCCCGCCGGGCTGGCCGGGGAGGCCAGGATGCTTGCCGACGCCGGAGCTGACTGCGTCACCATCATGGACTCGGCCGGGACCATGTTCCCCGACGAGGCCGCCGAGTACGTGCGCGCCCTCAAGTCCGCCGTGAGCATACCCGTGGGCTTCCACGGCCACAGCAACCTGGGGCTCAGCCAGGCCAACGCCCTGGCCGCCGCCGAGGCCGGTGCGGACGAGATAGACTGCGGCCTGCTGGGCATGGCCCGCAGCGCCGGCAACTGCGCCACGGAGCTGGCCGCCGCCACGCTCAAGCGCGAGGGATATCTGCCCGACGTGGACCTTTACGGCCTGCTCGACTACCTTGACGCCGAGCTCATCCCCGCCATGAAGGCTTACGACTACCACGTAGCGGTGGATCCCACCGCCCTGATGCTCGGCCTGTCCGGCTGCCACTCCGGCTTCCTGCCCCTCTTCAAGAAGGTCGCCGCCGAGGAGGGCGTCAGCCTGCTGAAGCTTATAGCCGAGGTCTCCGCCGTTGACCGCAAAGCGCCTTCCGAGGAGCTTATAAGGCAGAAGGCAGCGGAGATACGGGGTTAAATTTTTGCCGGCGCCGGGTGCGATAAGACCCAGCGCCGGCCATTATTTTGGGGGATGGTCATCCCCGGGCAGTACGCGTTATTGTGCATCTGCATCCGCAGTTTGAGCCGCCGGCGCGTCTCGCCGCTGCCTGCGTCAGCCGGCTGTGGTATGTGATGGCCCGTTTTGCTGACGCCTTACCGCATCTGTGAGGTTCGGCGGCGCGTACTCAAAGTGAAAACCTGCCCCGGGCGGATGGCCGGGGCAGGTTTTTATATCAGTCCAGCAGCATGCGGTCGTTGGCGAAGTCTTTGTTTTTGCGCGCTGAGTACATCTGCAGCAGGTCGTCCAGGGTGGTCTTTTCGCGCTCTTCGCCTTTCAGGTCAAAGAGGATCCGGCCCTCGTCCATCATGATGGTGCGCGTGCCGGTGGTAAGGGCGGCGCGCATGTTGTGCGTTATCATCAGCGTGGTCAGGTTGTACTGCGCGACTACCCGCCGCGTTATATCCATCACCTTTTCGGCCGTGGCCGGGTCCAGGGCTGCGGTATGTTCGTCCAGCAGCAGCAGCTGAGGCGGGACTATGGTGCACATCAGCAGCGTAACCGCCTGCCGCTGTCCGCCGGAGAGCAGGCCGACCTTGGTCTTCATGCGGTCCTCCAGCCCCATGCCGAACTCGGCCAGCCGGTCGCGGAACAGCGCGATCTCTTTTTTGCCGGGCGCAAAGGAGAGCGGGCCGACCGTGGTGCGCGAATGGGCCAGGGAGAGGTTCTCCTCTATGGTCATGCCCGGCGCGGTGCCCTTCATGGGGTCCTGGAACACGCGCCCGACTGTGCGTGCCCTCTTGTGCTCGGGCAGGAAGGTGATGTCCCTGCCACCCAGGGCGATGCTGCCGGAATCCAGCCAGAAGGTGCCGCAGATGGCGTTGAAGAGCGTGCTCTTGCCGGCGCCGTTGGAGCCGACGACAGTGGCGAACTCTCCTTCGTCCATGTGCAGGGTGAGGCCGTTGAGCGCCGCGTGCTCGATGGCGGTGCCGCGCTCGAACACCTTGCGCGCGTTTTTTACATCAAGCATCCTGCCCGCCTCCCCTCTTCTGCTTTGCGCGGGCGGCGTAGTACTTAAACGCCGGGATGGCCAGCGCCAGCGCGACGATGAGCGCCGAGACCAGCTTGAGCATATAGGCCGGCAGGGGGCTGTAGCGGGTGGCCAGGGCTATGATGTACCTGTAAATTATGGAGCCCACTATGGCCGAGACGAAACCTATGGCCACGCTCCGCCGGCCGAACACGGCCTCGCCGATAATGACCGAGGCCAGGCCGACAACCAGGATGCCCGTGCCGGAGGAGATATCCGCGTAGCCCTGATACTGCGCGATGAGGCCGCCGGAGAGGGCGATGAGCGCGTTGGAGATCATGAATGCCAGCACTTTGCAGCCATCCGTGTTTATGCTGGAGGCCCGGACCATGGCCTCGTTGTCACCCACGGCGCGGATGCACATGCCGAGGTGGGTGCGGAAAAACAGCACCAGCAGCACAAGGCAAACCGCAGCCGCTGCGATGGGCAGCACGGTCATGGCCGTGTCCCTGTCCAGGAAGGGGATGATGCGGAACACCGTATCTGCGCGCACGAGCGAGAGGTTGGAGGCCCCGCCGAGCACGAGGAGGTTGACGGAGTACAGCCCGCTCATGGTGATGATGCCCGAGAGTATGGGGTGCACGAGCAGCTTGGTCTGCAGCAGGCCCGTCACCGCGCCTGCCGCCGCGCCCGCCGCCACGGCCGCGGGCAGAGCGAGTACAGGGTGCCCCGCCGCGGTCACGGCTGCGGACACGGCCAGCCCGAAGGAGAAGCTGCCCTCCGTCGTCAGGTCGGGTATTGACAGGATGCGGAAGCTGATATATATTCCCAGCCCCAGTATTCCGTAGAGGAAACCCAGCTGGAGAGAGCCGATCAACAGCGTCATAGCTTCAGCCCCGCGCTCAGCCGTTGGTCAGGTACTGCACATCGCCGTAAGCCTCCACGACCTCGTCGGGTATGGTCAGGCCGAGGGCGTTCATGGTGTCCTCGTTCACGGACACGAACTCGGCCGGGACGACGACGGCGGGGATATCCTCCACCGGGGTGCCGGAGAGCACCTGGGCGGCAATGGCGGCGGTCTGCTCGCCGATGGCGACGTCGCTCATGGCGAGGGTGGCCAGGCAGCCGGACTGCACGGTGGTGGCAGAGCAGCAGTAGGTCGGCACTCCGGCGGCGTTGCACAGCTCCACCACCAGGTCAACGGCGGACTGCACCACAGAGTCATTTGCAATAAATATGCAGTCTACGCCCTTGTCGAGCAGGCTCTGCGCGGAGGTCTGTACGTCGGCCGAGGAGGCTACGGTCGCCTCTTCATAGGCGATGGAGTTCTCGTCGAGATATTCGCGGGCGGTCTCCATGGCGTTCACGGCGTTGACCTCGCTGGTGCAGTAGAGCAGTCCCACGTTGGAGATGCCGGGGGTAATCATGCGGCCCAGCTCCAGGATGTCGCCGGAGGGGACAGCGTTGGATGTGCCGGTAGCGTTCATGTCCGGGGTGTCCAGCGAGCTCATGACGCCGGCCTCTACCGGGGCGGCGACGGAGCAGAACACGCAGGGCGTATCGCTCTCCAGGCCGACGAAGGCCTGGGTGGCCGGGGTGGCGATTGTGACGACCAGGTCATAGCTGCCGTCGTCCATGCCCTGGCAGATGGTGGCCAGGTTGGTCGCGTCGCCCTGGGCGTTCTGGTAGTCAATCTCCAGGTTCTCGCCCTCCACATAGCCGGCCTCGGCCAGTCCGGAGACGACGCCGTCGTACATGTCGAGGAAGGCCCCGTTTTCTATCATCATGACGATGCCCACCTTGTAGGACGCCTCGTCCCCGCCGGCATCGGCGGTCTGGGCAGCGTCCCCGTCTCCGGAACCGGAGCCGCAGGCGGAAAGGGCGAACACGGCGCAGAGCGCCATAACGGCAGCGAGAATTTTCCTTATGTTTTTCATTTTATTCCCTCCTATTTGAACATTTCGGGTCAGATAACTGCGGTGTTTTCAGGATATACCGCGCCATCGGAACTCCGAATTTTCAATTACGCACACACAGGTGCGCAGGGAGGGCACAAGTACGGGGAAAGCTTTCATTTCGTTCACTCCTCACAGTCAAAGGATGCGAGAGACACTATGTCGGCGGCGTACCGCTCACCTATGGTCCTGTGCAGCGGATGGCTCAGGTACCTCGGCAGAGACTCGGGGCCGGCGAGCGTCATTTCTATCAGCACGTCCATGTTCTGCGCGCGCTCAACGCTGTTGCGCAGCACGCGGCAGGAGAGGATGTCGCCGGGCAGGGCGCGCCGCAGCTCGCCGAAGGTCTCGACGTAGTCGCGTTCGGCACGCTCGTCAAAGCGCCCCGGCGCGAGCTTCATAAAAACCATATGACGCACGATAATAACCCCCTTAAAAAACAAAAACGCCCTGTCCCTATAAAAAGGACAGGACGATATAAATCCTGCGGTGCCACCTTTATTGGCCAAATGACCCACTCATCAGGAATGCCATCACATTCCCTGCCTTTAACGCAGGCATACGTTCAGGATACTCGCGCGGCAGCCATCCGGGCCTGCATGGCCGGGCCGCCCCTTTCACCATTCCCTCAGCGGTCCATTTGCCGCGCCGCTTTCTGCCGGGTTCACAGCCACCCCGGCTCTCTGTGAGTGCGCTCACGGTTTGATCTCCGCCTCATCGGTTTAATCATTATGTACTTGATGTGTGTAATTATACACACGCCTCCCGATTTGTCAAGCACTTTTTCGCCCTGCATGTATTTCTGCTCTGAAAGAGCCCCGTCCCCTCCCGGCTGCGGGAGGGGACGGCATATATGCTCCGCCGTGCGGCTCTCAGCCCCACAGGGCGGTCAGCATGGGGATAATCTGCTTTTTGCGGCTCATGACACCCTTGAGGAAGAGGTAGTTGTCGTGCGGTTCCTTGTTGAAAGCCTGCCGGATGGTGTCGTCGTTGCCGACGTAGAAGATGTGCGAGCCCTCCTGCAGCACGTCGGTGATCATGAGTATCACCATGTCGAACTCCCGCTTCTCCTTGAGAGTGGCCATGAGCGAGAGGAATTCGTCCTTGCGCGCGAGCAGGTGGTCGGCGTCCACGCAGGTTATCTGGCTCACGCCTATGTTCTGCTCGGCGATGTGGAACTGCTTGTAGTCGGAGTTGAAGAGCTCCTCCGCGCTCTTGGAGTCGTTGCTGCCGGCGGCATAGAGCTCCTTGCCTATCTCGTCGAGGGATACGCCGGCTATGCGCGCCAGGCGCTCGGCCATGGCGATGTCGCGCTTGGTGCAGGTGGGCGACTTGAACATGACCGTGTCGGAGAGTATGGCCCCCGCCATCAGCCCCGCTATCTTGGGGCTTGGCACCACGCCGCGCTCCTGGTACATGGCGGTCAGGATGGTGTTGGTGCTGCCCACCGGCTCGTTGCGGACGCGGATGGGCTGCGTGGTCTGGATATCGGCCAGGCGGTGGTGGTCTATAATCTCCAGGATTTCCACCTGGTTCAGGCCGGGCACGGACTGCGCGGCCTCGTTGTGGTCAACCAGCACCACCTGTTTGCGCCGCGGGCGCAGCAGGTGGAAGCGCGAGATGGTGCCCATCACCTGGTCGTCCCCGTCCAGCACGGGGTAGCTGCGGAAGCGGCTCTTGAGCATTATCTCGCGCACGTCGTCGAGATAGTCGCTCAGATGGAAGGCCACGATGTCCTTGTTGGGCTCTATTATGCGCTCCACGGGCAGGGCCTGATATATTATGCGCGAGACGCGGCGCGCCGAGAGCGGCGTGGAGATGACGCAGATGTCGCTGCCCGCTTCGGCCCACTCGCTTCTGAGCGTGGCGCGGCAGATGATGAGGCAGCGCACGCCGCTGGCTATGGCCCGCTCTATGATCTCCGGCTGCTCGCCGCAGATGAGGATGGTGTCCTGGTTGGTCAGGGCCGGGTCGTTGAAATTCTGGGGCAGGGCTATGTACAGCTCGCCGGAGACGCTGCTCACCGTGCAGTTGAGCTCGTTGACCAGGGTGCCTTCCAGCACGCTGAGCAGGTTGAACAGCGGCACGTCGTCAATGCGGTTTTCCGCGATGGTCTGCATGTCATAGCTGGCGATGTCGCCCGCGGAGAGCATGCCGAACAGGCGGCCGTCCTCCTGCACGATGGGCACCACGCTGACCTCGCCGTCGCGCATGGTGCGCCAGGCCAGGTCAAGGGGCACGGAGCGGTTGAGCGCCGGCGTGCGGTCGTAGTCCAGGTCGCAGACCTGCGTGCGCATGTTCTTTATGAAGGGCGGCTCCTCCATGCCGAAGCGGGCCAGCAGACGCGCAGTCTCGTCATTGATGGTGCCTATGCGCACCGCTTTGTATGAGCGGTCGCCCATGGCGTTCTGCAGGTTGGCGTAAGCTATGGCTGCGACTATGGAATCTGTGTCTGGGTTGCGGTGGCCGGTAACGTATATATCGCCCATGGGATCGCTCCTCACTCTCAATCTGTTCTCAAAGCGCGGCAGAGGCCGCGCACGCGCGGCCACAGGCGTGCCGCGCGCTACTCAATCCGCCATGTATTATAGCAGGCCCATCCGCTTTTGTATAGTGGCATTCGCTCGAATTTGGTCATCTTTCTCTGTTAAAACGCACACAATCGCCTGTTTTCCGCGTCCAGGTGTCGAAAAAGTGAATTTGAGCGCGCCGTCGGCGTCCGCGCTCATCTCCATATCCTCCCGGAGCCCGGGTGCGCCTCCAGGCACTCCTCCGTGAGCAGCTCCAGCTCGTCGGAGTGATCCTCGGCCGGGTCCTCGTAATCCAGGACCCGCTCGACGGAGAATTCAAACGCGTCCGCGCCGTACCTGTCCCAGAGCCCCATCAGCTCCCGGTTGCGGTGGCTTCCGGATGAGAGCTTGAACCTGTTGCTGTTTATGTCGGCCCTGGTGTCCTTGGAAGCGCCGAAGAAGGCATCGCCCGTGGCAGTGCAGCGTATGGCGATGACGCCCATCTCGGGGTGCCGGTTCCTGTATGCGTCCATGAGCTCTCTTCTCTTGTCTTTTCCCATAATAAACGTCCTCCGCATAAATCATCGGCCCGGGGCAGAGCTCCGGGCCGATGCCGTATTCCGCGCCGCAGCGGCGCGCAGGGTGGGAAGGGGGAAAATCCCCCCTCTAAAAAACTATTTTGCGTACTCCACGGCCTTGGTCTCGCGCAGGACGTGGACCTTTATCTGGCCGGGATAGGTGAGCTCGCTCTCGATCTTCTTGGCTATATCACGCGCGAGCAGGACCATCTGGTCCTCGCTGACCTCGTCGGGCTTGACCATCACGCGGATTTCTCGGCCGGCCTGGATAGCGTAGCAGCTGTCGATACCGGGGAAGCTGCGCGTGACCTCCTCGAGCTTCTCGAGGCGTTTGACGTAGTTCTCGATGTTCTCGCGCCTGGCCCCGGGGCGGGAGGCGGAGATGGCGTCCGCCGCCTGCACGAGACAGGCGATGACGCTGTGGGCTTCAACGTCGCCGTGGTGGGCCTCAATGGCGTGTATGACCTCGGGCGACTCCTTGTACTTGCGGGCGATGTCCACACCGATGGTGACGTGGCTGCCCTCGACCTCGTGGTCGATGCTCTTGCCCAGGTCATGCAGCAGGCCGGCGCGCTTGGCGGTCTGCACATCGACGCCGAGCTCCGCGGCCAGCAGGCCGGCGATATGGGCGACCTCGATGGAATGGTTGAGGACGTTC
>OJQW01000739.1_pt1 | contig 12323 bp, 8 predicted proteins | sample 1599041 | NCBI WGS metagenome assembly OJQW01 (sample SAMN03922518, study PRJEB24848) | human gut metagenome | isolation source: stool sample | host: Homo sapiens | place: Germany | collected 2010-02
CGTGCACCGAGACGGAGAATTCGTCGTCGGGGTAGAGGATGATCGCCACGCCCTTTTCGGGGATCGTGTAGACCATCTTTTCGGTCACGTGGTAGAACGTGCGTTCGGCGTCCTGGTCCGTCAGTCCCGTTTCGGCGATGGCCCGGGCGTATTCGCGGGCCGATCCGTCGAGGATCGGGGTTTCGGGGGCGTCGATATCTATGACGGCGTTGTCCACGCCCAGCGTCCAGAGCGCCGACATGACGTGCTCGATGGTCGAGACGCGGTGTCCGCCGGCTTCGATGGTCGTGCCGCGCGAGGTATCGACGACATGGTCGCACAGGGCGGGGATTACGGGTTGCCCTTCGATGTCGGTGCGGCGGAACACGATGCCGGTGCCGGCTTCGGCGGGATTGATGGTCATGGTTACTTTCACGCCCGAATGAAGGCCCTTGCCCGTGAACGAGATCGGGGCTTTCAGCGTTTGTTGTTTGGTAGACATAAGCGGAATTTCTTGTATATTTCGCGCAAATATATTAAAAATTTCGGTAAAAAGCCTTATTTTTGCTCGAAATTCCGAACGACAGCAATGACCGAAAATCCGCGTGACAGCAAACCCCAGGCTCCCCGCCGGCCCCGGCTCCGGCTTCCTTTCGACAACCGCAGGGAAGATGCCGGAACGTGGGCTTACGACCATCGTATCGGGTTGTGCGTGACGCTGATAGCCTATCTGGCGCTGATGATCGTCTTCGTGTCGTCGAAGATCGTCGTCGGGGCCCGCTCCCACCAGCAGGGAATGTACGTCGATTTGCAGTCGCTCGCCGAGCTGGAGCAGGAGAAGGCGCGTCTCGAACGCGAGGTGCGCGAGCGCCGGGCTCAGGAGGAGATCGACTGGCGGAGCATCCGCAACCAGGCGTCGAACGAGAACGCCCTCAACGAAAAGCTCCGGGACGACCGCGGAACCAACGCCGCGGCGCTGAACCAGGCGGCGGCCGAGGCCGAGGCGCGGATGCAGGCCAACCGCGAGGCTTACGAGCAGGGGCTGGCCGAGGAGCGCGCCATCCGTGAGCGCCGCGGCAGGGAGGACGGTTCGGAGCATCAGGACCGCAAGGTCAAGGGCCGTGTGACGGTCTCCTTTTCGCTGACGAATCCCGTCCGCACGTCGCGCTGGCTGGAGGTCCCGGCCTACCTGTGCGAAGGCGGCGGCGACGTGGTGGTCTCGGTCACGGTGAACCGTGCCGGCAAGGTCGTCGGCGCGCGCGTGGTCGAGGGCGGCGACGAATGTATGCGCGAATCGGCGTTGCGGGCGGCGCGGTCTTCGCTGTTCAACATCGACGAGACGGCTCCCGCCAAGCAGACGGGAACGATCACCTACATCTTCATTCCCCAATAGTTTTTGATTTGGTAATTAATAATTACCAGAATGCTGATGGTAGCCCCAATGAGGATTATTGCATCTATTGCTGCAAGGACGGCCGGTTCGCGCAGGACGTGACTATGGAGCAGATGATCGACCCCTGCGCCAGTTCACCGATGAAATAAACAAGTGGCCGGGACAAAATATGACCGTAGAACAGACGAAAGAGATGATGCGCCGATTTTATCCCGATCTCAAACGCAGGAAAAACAAACTATGAGATATTGTTGTACGGTTTTATCCGTGTCGGATATAAACAAAGCCCGAAGTTTCTACGAAGACCTGTTCGGGTTGGAAGTCTGCCAGGATTATGGACGAAATGTCTTGTTCTCTTGCGGTCTGGCTTTGCAGCAGGATTTCGATTGGCTCATTGGCATTCCCGAAGAACAAGTCTGTAAAAAGCCTCACAATGTTGAAATCGCCTTTGAAGAGCCTGATTTTGACGGCTTTCTGCAAAAACTGAATGGCAATCCGGCAATCGCATTCTTAGGTGGAGTCATCGAACATGATTGGGGACAACGTGTAATCCGCTTTTACGATTTGGACGGACATCTCATAGAAGTCGGCGAAGAAATGAAAATGGTCATAGAGAGATTCATCTCTAACGGAATGACTTTAGAAGAAGTTTCCAAAAGGATGGATGTTTCTGTTGATGACCTGCTGAAACTGTTGAAATACGACGTATAATCAGCTTGGCCAAAGAGACTGAGGGGATAATCGCAAACCGGGAAATGGCAGCTGAAATCAAAAGCGGGTGCAGAAAGAAACCGGGCTGTCTATGTTCCGCGCTTTTGCCGTCATTGCGAGGCATCACCCGCTTAAGAAGCGGGTTTCAGGGGGCGACGGTTGTTTCAGAACACTCTTCGTCCAGTTCCGCGCTTTTGCCGTCATTGCGAGGCATCACAGATGCCGAGGCAATCTGACTGGACGTTGTGGCCTTACAACACTGCTATCGGATTCCCACGCTCACGTTCGTTCGCTCGGAATGACCTGTTGCCACCCCTTAATTCCAGTTCTTAGCTGGGCAGGCGCAGAATCGGTTGGAAAGCGGTTGAGCGACTGTCCGCGTCCTAAAACCCGGCTCTTAGCCGGGCGGGCGCAGAATTGGTTGGAAAGCGGCTTGAGAGGCTGTCCGCACCCTGAAACCCGGCTCTTAGCCGGGATAATTTTGTCCCTTTTGTGAACTTTTCCGCTCAGGGGCGCGGACATTTCCGAAAAAAACGTAACTTTGCATCAGACCGGATTCTCCGTAATAAATGACTATGCGCAAACTGCTCTTCATATTGCTGGCCCTCGCGGGCTGCCTGCTCTTCTCGGAGAGCCGGGAGAGCTTGCGCACCGTCCGAACGGCCCCCGTGGCGGAGCTTTCGGGCGGCAATGCGTCCGCCGACCAGTGGCTGTGCGAACGCATCTGCAATTCGGACCTGAACCAGCCCCGTGTTCTCCGGGAGGCGGAAGCCTCCCCGGCCGCACCCATGTTCCAGCGCGGAGGTCTCCATACGGCGGCACGCGCTGCATTGCGTTGCGTCGCATCGTGCGGCGGCACGGGAGTTGCCAAACTTATTTCAACCTACCGATCCAACGATCTCTCCGTCGGTCCGCATGCCGTGGACTATTACGTCTACCGCCTGCGCCGGCTCATTATTTAGCGTTCCGGATGCCCCGAACGGTTCCGCCCGTTCCGGAAAACGGAGTTGCAAACGTCAAATAATGAAAGAGATATGGATAAAATTAGAATATGCGAGGCGATGTACGCCTTGCCCGGGGAGGTTGTGGTGCGACGCCGCAAATCCCTCGTGCTGCCTGCCGCACTGTTCGTTGCGGGGGTGGTTTTGTTGGTTCTGAATCATGTTTACGGCGCAGAGTTGTCGAACAACATGCGTTCGACGCTGGTCTTCCTCGGCGGATCGCTGGCGCTGGCGGGGATGATCACCCTCGCGGCGCGGTTTTTCAGCGCCGAAGGGGCGCCCTATTACCGTGCGGGGCGTTGTTACCTGCGCTACGACGAGCTCTATTTCGAGCGCGGATTGGCCGCAGAGGTCAGGGAGTGCGTCGCACAGGGAGATGCGGATCGGCTTTTCGCCCTGCCTCACGCGCAGGTGCCCGCCGTGGCCGTGGCCGTTTACCGGACGCCCGACAACCGCTTCGCGGCCATGCAGGCGTTCGAGTACGCCGACCTGGAGTACAGGCCGCTGACCGAACTGCGCATTGCCGACGGGCGCGAGATGCAAACAGTTAAAAATTAAAGATACGGAATGATAGACATCAGTGGCGAAAATGTAGTGTTGGTCGGAGCCTTGCTGCTCTTCGTGGCGGTGATGGCCGGTAAGGTCGCCTATCGTTTCGGCGCCCCGGCGCTGCTGCTCTTTCTGGGAGTGGGCATGTTGTTCGGTCTGGACTTCATCTCGTACCGTTCGGTCGATATGACGCAGTTCGTGGGCATGATCGCCCTCTGCATCATCCTCTTCACGGGCGGTATGGATACCTCTTTCCAGGAGATCAAGCCCATCATCGGGCCCGGCGTCGTGCTGGCCACGGTGGGGGTGGTGATGACGGCCGTGGTGCTGGCGGGCTTCGTGTGGCTCATCGCGCCGTGGATCGGATTGCAGATCTCCTTCCCGCTGGCCCTGTTGCTCGCCTCCACGATGTCTTCGACCGACTCGGCGTCGGTGTTCTCCATCCTGCGAAGCAAGAAACAGGGACTCAAACAGCACCTGCGCCCGCTGCTGGAGCTGGAGAGCGGCTCGAACGACCCGATGGCCTACATGATGACGATTCTGCTGATCAGCATCGTGACGAACACCTCGGGCGGCGTCGGTATGGGCATGAGCATCGTCTATTTCGTGATCCAGATGATCGTCGGCGCCCTGTCGGGCTACCTGATCGGCCGGCTGGCGGTGTGGACGATCAACAAGATCAACCTCGCCAACCACTCGCTCTATTCGGTGCTTCTGCTGGCTTTCATCTTCTTCGCCTTCGCCTTCACCGACCTCGTCAGGGGCAACGGCTATCTGGCCGTCTATCTGGCGGGTCTGGTCGTGGGCAATCACAAACTGACGCAGAAACGGTCGCTGACGGTCTTTTTCGACGGTTTCACCTGGCTGATGCAGATCGTGATGTTCCTCACGCTGGGACTGTTCGTCAACAGCGACGAGTTGTTCCGTTCCGAGGTGCTGATCCTGGGCTGCGCCGTCGGCGCGTTTATGATCCTCGTGGCGCGTCCCGTCACGGTCTTCGCGTGCCTGCTGCCTTTCCGGCGCTTCACCACCAAGGCGCGGCTCTACATCTCGTGGGTGGGATTGCGCGGCGCCGTGCCGATCCTCTTCGCCATCTATCCGATGATGGCGGATGTCGAGCAGGCCGGGCTGCTGTTCAACGTGGTGTTCCTCTCGACGATCATTTCGCTCGTGGTGCAGGGAACGACCGTGAGCGGCATGGCCAACCTGCTGGGGCTGGCCTACGAGGAGCGGGAGTCGGCGTTCGATGTCAACATGCACGAGGATATGAAGTCGGTGCTCACGGAGGTCGAGGTCAACGAGTCGATGCTCGACAGCGGGCACACGCTCAAAGAGATCACCCTGCCCGAGAACACGCTGGTGATGATGGTCTGCCGCAAGGGGGAGTACTTCGTGCCGCAGGGCAAGACGGAACTGCACCTGGGCGACAAGCTGCTGGTCATTTCGGACCGCGGCGAGGAGCTCGAATCCACCTATAAGGATATGGGCATCGACGACGTGATGAAGCTGGGCTGACGCTTCGGAATGATATGCGGAAAAGGTTCCTGCCGTGCGGCAGGAACCTTTTTTCGTTCGATTCGTTTCTCGACGTGCGGGCGGAAGCTACTCCTGCTCGTAGTCGATATAGATTTTGTAGATGTAGAATGCGGCGGTCGAACGGATCGTTATCTTGACTTCGCCTTCCGTGGACGCGCCGCAGTCGGCCGAATACTCGAAGCCCGTGTTCTTCACGGCCGTCACGCTGACGGCCGCCTCCGTAAGGGGAAGATACTCCCGGTCCCCTACGCTGACGGACACGCGCGAGAGCTTGTCCTTCACTCCGCTCGACATCCAGACGGAGACTTTCGAGATTTTCTTTCCCGCGAGTCCGTTCGTTTTCAGGATGAACGGGTCCACGTAGTCGGCGTTGGCCCCGATCTTATAGCGTCCGTTGGCCGCGCCGTTGGTGATCACGAACTTGTCATGGGCCTCTCCCGAAATTTCCCAGTCGAGCCCGAGGGGAGCGCCGGCCTTTTTTATCGTGCAGATGTCTTCGGGCGCATTTTCCAGCGTGATCGGATAATCGCAAAGTTTCAGGACGTAATTCACCGAACCCTCGACGGGGGGCTTCTCTTCGGACATCCTCGTGATCTCGAAGGGCGTTTTAAGGGCGTTCAGGGCCGCTTCGACCGCTATCGGCCGGGTCCGGTCATCGACCGGGGTCGAGCATTTGCCCGGGGTTTCGTCGCTTTTGCCGAAGAGATAGCGGCTCTCCGATATGTCCGCCCCGAGAGCGGGTTTCAGAATGGACTGGAAGAACAGGGCCGATTCGCAGAAGCGCGTGACTCCATAGTCGGAATGGGTCCCGTCGCGGCTGAGGTCGAGCGGGTGGTTCTCGTTGAGTTCCGAGGTGCGGAGATTCTGCACGGCGGTCGCATTCGAGAAGAACAGATCGACGGGGGTCCGGGAGGTCGCTTCCCGCATTTGGGCGAGAAACGCTGCGTAGCATTTGTCCTGGTCTCCGTCGAAGAGCTCCCACAGAATGGTGTTATGGGTGCCGTAGAGCTTGGCGGCGGGACAATGAGGGGCGAAGTAGACGATACTCGGACGGTGCGTCGGCTGCGCATGCTGTATGTGATCGACCAGTTCGAGAAAAGCCGCCCGGCCCTCCTCGGACCATCCGCTGCAATTGGTCCTCGTGTCGTCCTGCAAAGTCACGATGTCGTATTCCCGCAGCGCGAGAACGTCCGCCGCGCAGTCATCCAGCAGATTCGGATCGAACTCCGTCCAGTCGTCCTTGCCCGCCTCGTAGATGTAGCGGGAGCATTTCGTGTCCCGGAAGTTGTTCCAGTGGTTCAGGAGCGACCATCCTCCGTGATAGATTACGTCGATATTGACATTGCCGATTCCCATGTCTTTCAGGATTCTCGGAAGATGTTCCACGGCGTCGGCCGTGAGGCTGTTGCCGATACAGAGAATATTGAGCGTCCGGTCCTCTTCCATCCTGCGCAGGGGCGGATTGTAGGGCATCGGGATGTCGCTGCCGAGAACCGCGTCGGGTTCACCCCCCCCCGGCCTGGAAAACAGGAAGTAGCGTCCCTTGTCCTCGACTTTCAGGCCGGATTTCAGATCCTCCGGGGTTATGTCTATGGATTCATCGTCTCTCAGGAGGAGTATTTTCATAGACCCGTCTTCGCCGGAAACGACGCTCGACGCATAATTGCACACCTTGTTGAGCGAATCGACCCTTCCGAGATCGAAAGACCGGAGGACCGGGGCCGGGGGCACCGGATTCTCCTCTTCCGGGGCCGACGACTTGGCGCACGAGACGGCGATGGAGGCTGCGGCGACCCAAAAGAGCCATTGAAATTGTTTGAATTGTTTGATATACATGACGAATGTTTTTTTATGAAGAAATCGGGGTTGCGGCGCTTATTTTTCCGCTTCCCGGCGCCAGTCGGCGAGTTGTTCTGCGAGGCGTTCCGCCCGTTCGGGGGCGTCGCCGATCCGGTTGCGGGTTTCGCCGGGATCTTCGCGCAGGTTGTAAAGCTCCTTTTCTCCCGTGTCGTGGAATTCTATCAGTTTCCAGTCGCCCGCCCGCACCGAGCTGCACCAGCGGCCGCCGTTCTTCCGGCCCTGTATCTTGAAATACCAGTAGAGCGGACGTTCGGCGTCGCACTTTCCGGTGCCGAGCAGTTCGTCGGCGATGCTCGCCCCGTCCGGTTCGAATCCCTCGGGCAGCGGCGTTCCGGTCAGCTGGCAGAGCGTCGGATAGAAGTCGTAATTGTTGGTCGGGAGTTCCGAGACCCGTCCGCCGCAAATCCGCCCCGGCTGCCAGACGATCATCGGTTCGCGCGTGCCGCCTTCGTAAAGGGTTCCCTTGCCGCCGCGCAGCGGTCCGTTGTCGGTCACCTGGGGAGAACCGCCGTTGTCGCTCGTGAAGATCACGATCGTATTGTCGGCGATCCCCAGCTCTTTCAGTTTTTCGACGATCATCCCGACTCCGTCGTCGATCACTTTGAGCTGGGCGGCGAGGTGCGGATTGTGCGGTTTGGCCAGATAATCCGCCGGCCATTTCTTGTAGGGATCGTTTTCGGGGTTGTTTTTGGAGGGCGCGCTGTGGCTGCATCCGGGCTTGCTGCGGAAATAATCCACCAGTTCGGGCTGGCCGTGCACCATCGTGTGCACGGCGTAGTGGCTCAGATAGAGGAAAAAGGGCCGGTCGCTGTTCCGCTCGATGAAGCCGAGCGCCTCGCGGTTCATGCGTTCGACGATGAATTCGTGTTCTTCGGCCTCGGTCACCGACTTCAGGTGGTGCCACGGATAGAAATAGGAGCCGTTGCCGATGCTCTCCTCGGCCGAAAGGATCACCTCCTCGAACCCGTATTCGTCGGGATGCCGTTCGACGGGAGCCCCGTTGGCCCTGTATCCCGAGAGGTGCCATTTGCCGATGATTCCCGTGCGGTAGCCGTTGCGGCGCAATGCCTCGGGGAGCGCGGCGCGGGACGGATCGAGGTGGATCGGGGAGTTCGGTTTGATGTAGTCGGTGATTCCGTCGCGCAGCGGATAGCGGCCCGAAATCAGTCCTGCGCGCGACGGCGAGGAGATCGGCGCCGAGGCATAGGCGTCGGTGAATCGCACGCCGCACCGCGCCAGACTGTCGAGTGCGGGCGTTTCGTTGAACGTGTTGCCGTAGCACCCCAGTTCGGCCCATCCCAGATCGTCGGCGAAGACGATGATGACATTGGGTTTCTGCTTCGGCTTCTCCCCGGCGGATACCGCGGATGGATGGGTGAACCCGGCCGCGGCCAGCGACAGATAGAAAAGTTCGCGTTTCATGGGTTGTTTCGTTTTGCGGTTATTTCAGTTCGATGCGCATCCATGTTTCGGGGTCGTCCGTCGCGGCGGTGAATCCGTCTTCGACCGCTCCGCTGCGAACCGTCGCATTGAACCGCAGCGTGTCGCCCGGCCGTGCCTGCAATGCGGCGAGCGGCACGGCGATCTCCGTGGCGCGGCCCGGAACGCCCGCAGGGGTGAGGCCCGCACGGCTGGCGCCGCGGATGCCGGGGATCGGGCTGACGACCGAACCGTCGGAAGCGACGGTCAGATCGACGCGACGCCCGCCGTACCCGACGGAGAGCCTGATCTCCGCTCCTCCGGCCGACGCCGGATCGAGCTGTTCGGCCAGCAGGTAGAGCCGTTTGCCGTCGTGACAGGCCCGGAAGATCGTTTCGGCCGGGGAGTCGCTGCCGATGAAGAGCGCCTGGTCGCTGCGCCACTCCCGGCCGTCGCCGTCGGGGCGGATGCGGGCTTTCGGGGCGTCGATCCGGTGGTTGAGGTAGAAGACGCCGATCTGGATGCCTTCGTCGCAGTGCATCGTGCCGATGACGCGGTGGGCGTCCATCGGTTCCAGACTGCCCCAGAAGCCTTTGCCGTCGAAGGGCCGGTACCAGTCTTCGTCCCACGACCGTCCGTTGAAGACGCGGCCCCGGCTGTCGCCGATTTTCAGGCTGAACAGCCGGTCGATGTTGCACGAAACGACGATCTCTCCCGACGGGAAGGTCGATACGTATCCGGCGCACCCCTTGAAGAGATTCGTTTCGCGGTCCGCGGGACCGGCCGTGTTCTCGCCGAGCGGCTGCCAGTCGAATCCCCGGTTGCGGACGACCGACATCGTGTAGATGCTGCTGCCCTGCGGGCCGTCGGGTTCGAGACGCGCTTCGAGGAACCCGAAAAGCGTCTTTCCGTCGTTGAGCAGGCGGAAGCAGGGCATCTGGTCGGTGAAGATCCGCACGCCCTTGTCGTCGTACTTGTACTGCCGGCAGACGCGCATGTGTCCGTGCCAGGTGCGGCCGTTGTCCGTGGAGGTGATCACCGAGGTCCCCGAATTGCGGGTGGCGGGCAGGCAGTCGGTGAAGTAGCACTGAATGCGTCCGTCGGGCAGCTGGAGCAGATAGGGTTCCCAGTTGGTGCCTTCGAAGATGACCTCTTCGTCGGACCAGGTGGCTCCGTTGTCGCGGCTTCTGCGGAGCATGATTCCGCAGCCGACGTTGTGTTTGTAGCCCTTCGCGGCGCGGAACGAGCAGGCGGCGAGCAGGTCGCCGTCGGCCAGCACGACGGCATCGACGGTCGAGAAGCAGCGCGTGTCGCTGCCCTCGGAGGTCGTGACGGCGTAGGGTTCGAACAGGATTCGCGTGTCGCTCCAGTGCAGGAGGTCGTCGCTCGTGCAGTAGTAGATGCGGGAGGCGATCTGCCCTCCCTGCACGAAGAGAATGTAGCGTCCGTCGGCCATGCGTTTGATGCGCGGATAGATGGCCGTCCGGTCGGTTTTCAGCTTCGCGGCCGGGAGCAGCTGCCGGTAGGCGCGGACCGATTCGAGCACGCTGTACCGCTCCGCTCCTGCGTGGGAGTTCAGCGGCGCGGCGGCCGTGTTCATCTCGTCGAGCGTGTGCAGGCGCACCGGTCTCTCTTCGGCTTGCGAGGCGGCCGGACCGATCGTCAGGATGCAGGCGGCGAGCAGGGAAAGGATACGTGGATTCATGGGGTCGGAAGGGTAAATAGGGGGCCGGGCCTGCCGGCCCCCGCGGTTGAACATGGACGATAGGATTTCATCGGATCATTCCGAGGTAGTAGTTGGCCCAGAGGTGGTCGTTGCGCTGTTCCAGGGCTTTCCGGAAGCATTCCGCCGCCCGGCTTTCGTCGCCCAGCGCCTTGTGGCCGATGCCCTGCATGTAGTAGGCGCGCGCGTTCACATCCTCGGGATACTCTCCGTAGCCGAAGCTCTCGAAGAAGCGCTGAACATAGTCCGTCACGCCGGCCTCTCCGGTCTCGACGATCTTGCGGAGCATGTCGCCGACCGGGGCTTTGGGGTCGATTTTCCTCATTGCGAGCGCTTTCTCGTAGTTGTAGATGCCGTCTGCGTCCCGGACTTCGACCTGCGACGCCATTTTGAAATATTTCCGGGCGTTGCGCCGGTCGCCGACACGTTCGTAGGCCAGTCCGATGTTGTAGTAAACCTGTGCGTCGCGGGCGTAGTACTCCAGATGGGCGTATCCGTGGTTCTCGGGATACTCGTTCATCATCAGCATGTATTCGAGCGCCTTGCGGTCGTCGCCGTTCTTCCGGGCCTTGAGACCCGAGAGCAGGCAGGCATCGACATAGATGTCGTGCAGGTCTTCGATGTGCTCGCGGCGGCTGTAAAAGCGCGTGAGCAGCGGCCGGAGCACCTCTTCGTATTCGCCGTGGAGAATGCGTTGCTTGATGGCCTTCGTCTCCGAGTCGTAGCGCTTTTCATAGAGCGCCTCCCGGCCGGCGAAGAGTTCGTAGCGGGTTTGCAGCGGCGCGTTCATGCGTTCCAGAATCTCGTCGCACTCGGCCAGGAAGATGGCGTTGCCCTCCCGGTCCGCTTCGATCGCCTTGCGGTACCATTCGGCCGCGGCCGGACAGTCCCCGGCGAAGAAGAAGCTGCCCCAGCCGAGGTTACGCAGGGTCATGGCGAAGTCGGGACGGAGCTCGACGGCCTTTTTCCAGCACTTCATGGCGCGTGCGGGCTGCTTCTGGAAGTAGAGGTTGCCCAGATAATACCAGGTGTTGGCACTCGCGGGCATGTATTCCAGGGCTTTTTCGTAGACGGCGACCGTCTCCAGCCGGAACGGGTAGACGTAATCCGTGCTCCCGGCCTCGGCCTTGGCGAAGAGCTTCCCGGCGGCGTCCCGGTCGCCCCGGGCGTCGGCCCGCCACGCCTGATAGTACTCCACGGTCGGATAGGGGGCGATCGACTCGCTCCGGGCGAGGATGTCGTCCGTCTCGTCGCCGAAACCGTTGTTCATGTAGTAGAGCGCCAGTTCCAGATAGGATTCGCTCACGCCGCGCAGCAGCCGTGCGAAGGTCTCCTCGGGGAGTTTTCCCATGCGGACCAGTTCGTAGGTCGCGTAGTAGTTGAGCGGATCGAACGCCACGACGTCGGCGGCGATCCGGGCGGCCTCCTCCTGCCGGCCGGAGCGGCGCAGCAGGGTCGTCAGCAGGTTGCGCGCGTCGAGGTTCATGCCGTTGTAGGCGACGGCCATCTGCGCCTCCTGAAGCGCCCGGCCGCTGTCGCCCGTGAACGACGAAATCTGCGCCAGCTGGAAATAGGCCGCCGAGGCGTACTCGTAGTCCCAGGCCGCGCGGTACAGCGTATCGACGGCATCGGCGTATCTGCCCTCCGCTTTCAGGATCAGACCGAGGTTGTACATCGACTCTCCGTCGCTGACGCGGGTCTGGTTGGCGGTCTGCCGTTTGAGGGCGGTCCGCAGGTGCTTCTTGGCCCGGGCGAAATCGCCCTGCTTCCGGTAGTGGATGCCGAGCTGCGTGTTGGCGCGCACGTCTCCCGGGTCGCGGCGGACGACCTCGAAGAAGTAGTCGTTCGGATCGACGTGGGCGTTGTGGAACTGGAGATTCCGCATGCCGAGGTAATAGACCTCCTCGGTGTTCTCCACGCTTTTCGGATCGGGGTTCAGCGGCATGACGGGATCGGGCATGGGCTTGGTGCGGTCCAGCTTGTAGGGGTGGTAGCTGATCAGCTCGTTGCCCTCCGAGTCGTAGAGGTACATGGTCACCTCCGACGGTTCGGCGACCTCTTCGGCCGGGACCTTCGTGTCGGCGGCGAAGGGTTTGTCCGGGGCGATCAGGGCGGTCGTCTCGTAGCTGTCTCTTATACACATCTGACGCTG
>OJQW01000757.1_pt1 | contig 12088 bp, 11 predicted proteins | sample 1599041 | NCBI WGS metagenome assembly OJQW01 (sample SAMN03922518, study PRJEB24848) | human gut metagenome | isolation source: stool sample | host: Homo sapiens | place: Germany | collected 2010-02
GGCGAGGTCTTCCTGAATGAGCTGGGCCACGCCCTCGTGCTGCGTGCCGGGGTTGACCAGATACTCAAACGACAGGGGCGTTTCCGCCGAGAGCACGCCGCCCTCGAACTTGTAGCCTGCTTCCTCCAGGAGGGCGATGGCGCCCTCCACGTCGCTCGTCAGGGACATGTAGCCCACGTCCTCGGCGTCCGGGTAGGTGTAGGCGTCGTCGTTCTGGCGGAAAGTGCCGCCGTTTCCGTCGGCCATGGCCGCGGGCACGAATGTGTTGGCCGGCGGCTCGGTGAGGCGCACCGTCTCGGAGATCCACGTGCGGTCGATGAGCATGCTGATGGCCTTGCGCACGTTGGCGGCCTGCGCGTCGGTCATGCCCTCGAACATTGGGCTGTTGACGTTGAAGCAGAGGAAGTACGTGCCCAGGTTGTCGGCCACGTAGAACTCGGGATCGCCGCTTTCAAGCAGCGCGGGCATCTCGTCGGCGGGCACGGTATCGATAAAGTCGAGATCGCCGGCACGGTAGGCGGCGTAGATGGTGGCGTCGTCGGCGGAGAGCATGAACTCCAGCCGCTCCATGGTAACGCTCTGCGCGTTCCAGTAGTTGGGGTTTTTCACATAGACCATGGATTCGTCATGCGTCCAGCTCTCCAGCGTGTAGGCGCCGGAGGTGACAAAGCCCGCCTCCGTGGCCCAGGCGCCGGGATCGAGCAGGCTGCCGTCCTCGTTCAGATACCCTTCGGCGGCCTCTACGCAGTGCTGCGGCACGGGATAGAAGGCCGGGAAAGCGGCCAGATCCAGCATGTAGGGGCAGGGGGCGGAAAGCTCGACCGTGAAGCTCAGCCCGTCTTCGGAAGCGGAAACGGCGAGCCCCGCATCCGTGCCGTAGCCGGCGATGATGCTGTACAGATAGCTGTACACCGCGCCGTTGGCCGGGTCGGCGGCGCGCTGCCAGGAGTAGACGAAGTCCTCCGCCGTCAGGGGCTCGCCGTCAGACCAGGTCAGCCCCTCGCGCAGCGTGAATGTGTAGGTCAGGCCGTCGTCGGACACCGTGTAGCCGGTGGCCAGTTCCGGCTGGAGCGTGCCGTCGGCGGCGTGCGTGTAGAGGCCGGCGAAGCTGTTCACGGCCAGGCAGGCGCCGTCCACGGTATAGAGCAGCGCCGGGTCAAGGCGGTCGGGTTCGCTGGCCAGGTTGATGCGCAGCGTGTCCGCGCCCTCATAGGTGGCGTACATAAAGTATTTGAAGCCCTCGATGGTGCCGTAGACGCCCTCGACGCCCGTCTTCATCATATAGGGATCGGTGTAATAGGTGATGGGCACCACCGCGCCGGTATCCATGAGCATGGCCTCGGCCTCGTGCATCAGGGCCTCGCGCGCGGCGGGGTCGTTCTCCGCCTTGATGGAGTCGATCAGCGCGTCGTAGGCCGACCAGTCGGCTTCGGCGCTGTCCTCGGCAAGCGCCGGGCAGACGGCGAGCAGCAGGGCCAGCAGTATGGCGAACAGTTTTTTCATAAGAGTTGCCTCCCTTGTGTGTTCCTTATCGCATCCGGACGCGCGCGTCCGGGGATTTTCAGCAGTGGTGGCAGGCGGCGCGGTGTCCGTCCTCGCCGCGCAGTTCGGGGCGTTCGCGCCCGCAGACGTCCGTTTTCAGCGGGCAGCGGGGCGCGTAGGCGCAGCCCGGCGGCGCGTCCAGGGGGCTGGGCGGCTCGCCGCGCACATCGCGCAGGGCGCGCGCCTTCGCCTTTTCCGGGTCGGGGATGGGCGCGGCCTCGATGAGCATGCGCGTGTAGGGGTGCAAAGGGCGCGAGAGCACGTCCTCCGCCGGGCCGACCTCGACGATGCGGCCCAGATACATCACGGCCACGCGGTGGCTGAGCTGCCGCACCGCCGCCAGGTCGTGGGCGATGAACAGATAGGCCAGCTCCAGTTCCCGCTGCAGCTCGGCAAGCAGCCCCAGCGTCTGCGCCTGCGCCGACACGTCCAGCGCGCTCACCGGCTCGTCGCAGATCAGCAGGCGCGGTTCCACGGCCAAGGCGCGGGCGATGCCGGCGCGCTGGCGCTGCCCGCCGGAAAACTCGTGAGGATAGCGGTCCATCCACGAAGACTCCAGCCCCACGCGCTCCAGCAGCGCCGCTACGCGCTCGCGCCGCTCGGCGCGCGTTTTGCCCAGGCGGTGGATCTCCAGCCCCTCGGCGACGCTCTCGCCAATGCGCAGGCGCGGGTCGAGGGAAGCGCCCGGGTCCTGAAACACCATTTGCATCTCGCGCCGCAGGGAACGGATGCTGCCGCCGTCTACGCGCCGGCCGTCGAAATACACCTCGCCGGCGGTGGGAACCTCAAGGCGCAGAAGCGCGCGGCCCAGCGTGGATTTGCCGCAGCCGGATTCGCCCACCAGCCCCAGCGTCTCGCCCGCGTCCACGTGCAGGGAAACGCCGTTCACGGCCAGCAGAGCGCGCTTTTTCAGCCCCACGCGCACGTCGTAGCGCTTGACGAGGCCATGGGCCTCGAGAAGATGTCCGCTCACGCGCCCTCACCGTCCTTTGCGCAATGGCAGGCCGCGAAATGCCCCGGGCCGACGCAAACCTCCTCCGGCCGTCGGGCGCGGCAGGCGTCCGCGGCGCGGGGGCAGCGCGGCGCGAAGGCGCAGCCCGCCAGCGGCCGGATCAGGTCAGGCGGCGCGCCGGGGATCGACCGCGCGCGCGTCTTTTCGCCCTCCAGAGAGGGCGCGCAAGCCAGCAGCGCGCGCGTGTATTCGTGGCGCGGGCCGCGGAAAACGGCCTCCACATTCCCGCGCTCGCAGACGCGCCCGGCGTAGAGCACGAGTATATCGTCGCAAAGCTGCGCCGCCACGCCCAGATCGTGCGTGATGAGCAGCACGGCCATGTTGAGCCGACTTCGCAGATCGGCGAGCAGGCGCAGTATCTGCGCCTGTACGCTCACGTCCAGCGCCGAGGTCGGCTCGTCGGCGATCAGCAGTTCCGGCTCGCCGCACAGCGCCAGGGCGATCATCACCCGCTGCTTTTGCCCGCCGGAGAGCTCGTGGGGATACTGCCTGAGCCGGCGCGCAGGCGCGTCCACGCCCGCCAGCGCGAGCAGCTCCGCGGCGCGCGTCCGGGCCTGCACGCGGGAGAAACCATACAAACGCAGCGTTTCCCGAAGCTGACTGCCCACGGTGAAAGCCGGATCCAGCGCCGCCGCCGCGTCCTGGAATACCATGCCCACGCGCCCGCCGCGCAGACGCCTGAGCGCCGTGGGCGAAGCGGCGAGCACGTCTTCGCCGCCCAGTTCGATGCCGCCGCCGGCGATCGTTCCCGGCGCGCTGAGCAGGCGGGGGATGGCGCAGGCCAGCGTGCTCTTGCCACAGCCGGATTCGCCGACCACGCCCAGCGCGCGCCCGCGCAAAAGGTCGAACGAAACGCCGTCCAGCGCCCGCACCTCTCCCGCGGCGGTGGGAAAGACCACGCGCAAATCGCGCACCCGCAAAAGCGGTTCGATCACGCCCATCACCTCCCGGAGCGGGGGTCGAAGGCGTCGCGCAGGCCGTCGCTGATGAGATTGAAGGCCAGCACGATCAGGCACAATACGACCGCCGGAAACACCAGTTTGTGGGGATAGCTGCCCAGCGCCCCGCGCGCGGCGTTGGCCAGCGAGCCAAGGCTGGGCATTGGCGCCTGCACGCCCAGGCCGATAAAACTCAGGAAACTCTCCGTGAAGATGGCCGAGGGGATCTGCGCTGCCGCCGCCGTCAGGATCACCGGCGCGCAGCCGGGCAGTATATGCCTGCGCAGTATGCGCAGGGGGCTCGCGCCCAGCGCCCGCGCCGCCAGCACGTATTCGTCCTTTTTCAGGGACAGCACCCGCGCGCGCACCAGCCGCGCCATGCCCACCCAGTACAGCGCCCCGAAGACGATGAACAGGGACAAAAGGTTGCTGCCCAGTTTCGCCAGCGCCGTGCCGGCGAGCGCGTCCATCAGCGCGCCGTCCAGCACCACGGAAAAGAGAATCACCATCAGCGTGTCCGGCAGGGCGTAGATCAGATCCACCACGCGCATCATCAGAAGATCGGCCCGTCCGCCCGCGTAGCCGGCGATGGCGCCGTAGACCGCGCCGATGACCAGCACCACCAGCGTGGCAAAGACGCCCGTGAGCAGCGAGACGCGCGCGCCGTACATCACCCGCACGAAGTAGTCGCGGCACAGTTCATCCGTGCCAAAGATGTGGGGAAAGACGGTTTCCCCGCGCGCGATGGCTTCCTGTTCCAGCGGCGAATACTGGAAGGGGGCGAGGTTCTTCGCGCCGCGGTCGCGCTGGCCGTCCACGGTGATGATCTGCGCGTAGCCGTAAGGCACGAAGGCGGGGACGAGGAAGATCGCCAGCAGAATAAGCAGCAGGATCGCCGCGCCCAGGCGCGTGCGAAGATTGCCTGTCCACCGGCGCGACGCCCCGGCGTTCAGATACCCAAAGTCCGGCTGCATGCTCAAAAAGCGCTTTTTCGCAAGTTTTCCCTTCATCGCGCCCTCCTAGGAAAGCTCCACGCGCGGGTCGAGCGCGCGGCAGGCGAGGTCGCTCAAAAGCGAAAACAGGGCGATGAGCGCCGCGAGCAATATGGTCGCGGCCATGATCACGGGATAGTCGCGGTTGCCGATGCTCTCCACAAAGCGGCTCCCCAGGCCGCCGATGGTGAACACAGTTTCCACCACCATGGAGCCGGTGAGCGCGTAGGCCGCCATCGGCCCCACGCAGGCGGCGACGGGCGGCGCGGCGTTTTTCAGCGCGTGCTTAAAGATCACGGCGCTCTCGCGCAGTCCGCGGGCGCGCTCGGCGCGCACATAGTCGCGCGAAAGCGCCTCCAGCATCGAGGCGCGCGTCAGCCGCGCGATGTAGGCCATGGGGTAGAGCGCCAGAGCGACGACGGGCAGAACGCTGCCGCCGCCATTCGCCGACCAGACGTCGAACCATCCAAGGCGCAGACAGAACACCAGCAAAAGCAGCGTCGCCACCACGAACCCCGGCGTCGCCATCAAAAGCGTGGTCAGCGCCAGCATGGCGTGGTCGCCCGCCCGGCCGCGCTTCACCGCCGCCAGGCAGCCCAGCCCCATGCCCAGGGGCAGCGCCGCCAGCAGCGAAAGAGCGCCCAGCCGCGCGGAGACGCCGAAAGCGCCGAACACCATCTGCGATACCTCGCGCCCCGTCTTCAGGGAGATGCCGAAATCCCCGCGCACCGCGCCGCTCAGATAGAGCCAGAACTGCTCGGGAACGCTCTTGTCCAAGTGAAAGCGGCTCAAAAGCGCCGCCCTGGTGGCGGGATCGGTGGCCTTTTCCGTGTCGAAGGGGCCGCCGGGGATGCAGTGCATGGCGAAGAATGTGATGGCGGCGACGAGGAACACCGTCAAAAGGGCGAGAAAAACGCGCTTGAGAGCGTACCGCAGCATCGTCCCGCCCCCTTCCGACAATTCGCCTCCATACTATCACAAATACTATTTTACCTGTAAACGTTGTGAAAAGCAAGCGTGTCGGCAAGAAGCCGTTTTTTTGTCATCATTTGCCGCTTTGTCCCGTGCGCCGCCCTTTTCCGCCCCGCGCGCGCCAAAATCCGCCGCACGCCGCGCTTTTTTCTTGCATCGCGGCGCAAAACGTGCTATCCTATAATAAGCCTATACCAATTATGGGAGCGATGCCTTGTGATATTCGATCCGCGCGTGGAAACGATGCCGCGCTCCGAGCTGGAGGCGCTCAAGCTCGAGCGGCTCAAGCACATCGTGCGCTACTGCTACGAAAACGTACCCTTCTACCATCAGCGCTTTGATTCCATCGGCCTAAAGCCCGAGCATATCCGCACCCTTGCGGACATCCGCCTCATCCCGCCGACCACCAAGGCCGATCTGCGCGACAATTATCCCTTCGGCCTCTTTGCCGTGCCCACGGACAAGGTGGTGCGCATACACGCCTCCTCCGGCACCACCGGCAAGCCCACCGTGGTCGGCTATACGAAAAACGATCTGGACATGTGGGCGGGCGTGATGGCGCGCATCATCTGCGCCGCCGGCGTCACCGAAAAGGACATTGCCCAGATCAGCTTTGGCTACGGCCTCTTTACCGGCGCTTTGGGGCTGCACTACGGCCTGGAGCGCGTGGGCGCGGCGGTCGTGCCCGCCTCCTCCGGCAATTCGGAAAAGCAGCTGATGCTGATGAAGGACTTCGGCGTCACTACACTCATCGCCACGCCCACCTACGCCATGTACCTGGGCGAGCTGGCGGCGGAACTGGGCTACAAGCCCGGCGATTTCAAATTGCGCATCGGCCTGTTCGGCTCCGAGGGCTGCACCACCGAACTGCGCGCCAAGATCGAACAGCGCCTCGGCCTCTTCGCCACGGACAACTACGGCATGTCCGAACTGATCGGCCCGGGCGTGAGCGGCGAGTGCGAGTACCGCTGCGGGCTGCACTTTGCCGAGGATCACTTCCTGCCCGAGATCGTCGATCCGGAAACGCTGGAAGCGAAAAACGAGGGCGAGGAGGGCGAACTGATCGTCACCACGCTGACCAAGGAGGCCATGCCGCTTTTGCGCTACCGCACGCGTGATCTGACCAAGATCACCACCGAGCCGTGCAAGTGCGGCCGCACGCACGCGCGCATGGAGAAGGTCATGGGCCGCTCGGACGACATGCTGAAGATTCGCGGCGTCAACGTCTTCCCCAGCCAGATCGAGTCCGTCATCATGCAGATACCGCAGATCAGCCCCCACTACATGCTCTACATCCGCCGCGAGGGCTACCACGATACGCTGGAAGTGCAGGTGGAACTGGTGGACGGTTCGCTTTTGAACAGCTTCGCCGCGCTGGAAGAACTCACCGCCACCATCCGCGCCAAGTTGCGCGTGGTGCTGGGCATCGACGCCAAGGTCAAGCTCGTCGGCCCCAAGACCATCGAGCGCTTTGCCGGCGGCAAGGCCAAGCGCATCGTCGATCTGCGCGATATGCATTAGTTTCCCTGCCGTCCCCGCGGCAGACCAAAGTTAGGAGAGGTCGCTTATGAAAGAACTAATGATCGGGAACGCGGCGGTGGCGCGCGGGCTGTACGAGGCCGGTTGCCGCTACGTTTCCTCCTACCCCGGCACGCCCTCGACCGAGATCACCGAGTTCGCCGCCGGCTATGACGAGGTCTACGCCGAGTGGGCCTCCAACGAGAAGGTGGCGCTGGAAAGCGCCGTGGGCGCGTCGCTGGCCGGCGCGCGCAGCTTCACCGCCATGAAGCACGTGGGCCTCAACGTGGCCGCCGACCCGCTGTTCACTGCCGCCTATGTGGGCGTCAACGCCGGTCTGGTGGTCTGCGTGGCGGACGATCCCGCCATCCACTCCTCCCAGAACGAACAGGATTCCCGCCACTACGCCGAGGCCGCCAAGCTGCCGATGCTCGAGCCGGCGGACTCCGCCGAGTGTCTGGCGTTCACCAAGCGCGCCTTCGAACTTTCCGAAATCTACGATACCCCGGTGATGCTGCGCACCGTGACGCGCATCGCCCATTCGCAGAGCCTTGTTGAGACATCGGAGCGCGTGGAGCCGCCGCTGCGCCCCTACGTCAAGGACGCGCAGAAGTACGTCTCCATGCCCGCCGTGGCCGTCAAGCGCCACGTGGTGGTGGAAAAGCACATCGAGGATCTGCGCAAGTACACCGAGACTTGCGATCTCAACCGCGAAGAGATGCGCGACCCGGAGATCGGCTTCGTCACCTCCGGCGCGGCCTACCAGTACGTGCGCGAGGCGTTCCCCAACGCCAGCGTCTTCAAGATCGGCATGGTCTACCCGCTGCCCATCGAGCGCATCCGCGCCTTCGCCGCCAAGGTGGACCGCCTCTACGTCATCGAGGAGCTGGACCCCTTCATCGAAACGGCCATGCGCGCCGCCGGCATCGCCATCGCCGGGGGCAAGGACCGCACCGGCCTTCTGGGCGAACTTTCCCAGTACCGCGTGCGCAAGGCCATGGGCGCTTCGCTGCCGCCGACCAAGACGCTGGGCGAGAACCTGCCCGGCCGTCCGCCGGTGATGTGCGCCGGCTGCCCGCACCGCGGCCTGTTTACCGTGCTTTCGCGCCTCAAACTGACCGTGTTTGGCGACATCGGCTGCTACACGCTGGGCGCGACGCCGCCGCTCAACGCGCTGGACACCACACTCTGCATGGGCGCTTCGTTCAACATGCTCCACGGCTACGCCACTATGCGGCCGGAGCAGGCGAAGAACGCCGTGGCCGTGCTGGGCGATTCCACGTTCATCCACTCCGGCATCACCGGCGTGGTCAACACCGTCTACAACCTCGGCGTGACCACGATGATCGTGCTGGACAACGCCATCACCGGCATGACCGGCCACCAGCAGAACCCCACCACGGGCATGACGCTCAAAAACGTGCCCGCGCCGAAGATCCACATCGAAAAGCTCTGCGAGGGCGCGGGCGTGCCGGCGGAGAACATCCGCGTGGTCGACCCCAACGACATGGCGGAGATGACCCGCGTGCTGCGCGAGGAACTGGCCAAGGACGCGCCTTCGGTGATCGTCTCCCGCCGCCCCTGCGCGCTGCTCAAGTACGTCAAGCACGGTTTGCCGGTGCGCATCGACGCGGACAAATGCCGCGGCTGCCGCGCCTGCATGAAATTGGGCTGCCCGGCGCTGCGCTTTGCCGAGGGCAAGGTCTGGGTGGACGAGGCCCAGTGCGTGGGCTGCGGCCTGTGCATGCAGACCTGCGGCTTCAAGGCCATTGAGGAGGGCAAGGCATGAACACGATTTCCGTTATGATCGTCGGTGTCGGCGGGCAGGGCACGCTGCTGGCCTCCAAGGTGCTCGGGCAGGCGCTGGTGTCCATGGACTATGATGTCAAGGTCAGCGAAGTACACGGCATGTCCCAGCGCGGCGGCAGCGTCGTTACCTATGTGCGCTACGGCGACGAAGTGCATTCGCCCATCGTCGACCTGGGGCAGGCGGACTACATGCTCGCCTTTGAACCCCTGGAGGCGGCGCGCTACCTGCCGTATCTGAAAAAGGACGGCGTCATCATCACCAACACGCGGGAGACCATGCCCATGCCGGTCATCACCGGCGCGGCGGCGTATCCCGAGAACATCGTCGAAAAACTCAAGGCGCGCGCCAATGTCGTGGCTCTGGACGCCATGCAGCTGGCGCTGGAAGCGGGCAACCCCAAGACCGTCAACATGGTTTTGATCGGCGTGCTCGCCTCGCGCATGGATCTTCCCGAAGAGGTGTGGCAGGCCGCGCTTGCCAAGCAGGTGCCCGCCAAGTTCCTCGAACTCAACCGCCGCGCCTTTGCCCTCGGGCAGGCGCAGAAGGGGGTCTGACCATGGCTGTTCGCCAGCTCTCCGTGTTTCTGGAAAACCGCACCGGCACGCTCTGCGAGGTGACGCAGGCGCTTTCCGACAATGGCATCGACGTGCGCGCCATCACGCTGGCCGACACAGTGGAATTCGGCATCCTCCGCCTCATCGTCAGCGACCCGGTGAAGGCCGAGGAAGTGCTGCGTGCGCATCACTTCACCGTTTCCATCACTGAAGTGCTCTGCGTGCGCGTGGATGACGTGCCCGGCGGCCTCAACGCCGTGGTGCAGCTGTTGCAGAAGGAAGGCATCTCGCTGGAATACCTCTACGCCTACATCTCCAAGTCTGTGGACGCCAGCGTCATCTTCTACGTCAAGGACTGCGCGCGCGCCGAGGAAGTGCTGCGCAAAAACGGCATCCGCCTCCTCAGCGAGGCGTACTGAGCGTTAAGACCCTCCCGCTGCGCGGCGACGGGAGGGCTATCTTTGTCCGAAAGGGTCTTGTTTGCAGATGAAACGCCTGTCCACCGGCTGCATACTGCTCGCCTGCGTTTGCTGGAGCTTCAGCGGCCTGCTCACCCGCCTCATCCCCTGGAATGCGCTGACCATCGCCGGCGCGCGCGCCCTCGTCGCCGCCGTTTTCCTCGGTTTGGCACGTCGGGATTTTCGCCCCGCCAACACCTTTGGCAACTGGCTGGGCGCGTTCGGCGTCATGGCTACCTCGGTGCTGTTTATACTCGCCAACAAGTACACCTCCGCCGCCAACGCCATCGTGCTGCAATACGCCATGCCGGTGGTGGTGATCCTCTTCGAGGCCGTGGTGCGCAAAAAGCGCCCCTCAAAGCTGGACGTGGCCGGCGTGGCGGTGATCCTCGCCGGCGTGGTGCTGTGCTTCCTCGAAGGGCTGACCCCCGAGGGCATGCTGGGAAACGTACTGGCGCTGGGCGCGGCGTTCACCTTCGCCATCGTCTACCTCGCGGCGCGCAGGCCGGACTGCGACGCGCTGAGTTATTCCTATCAGGGCAACCTCGCCACCGCCGTTCTGGCGCTCTACCTGCCCTTCGACCCGGGCGCGAGCGCCGACATAACGCCCTTTCTCGCCGCGCTGGGCATGGGCGTGGCGCTGACGCTGGGCTACCTGTTTTTCAGCATCGGCATGAAGCGCGGCGTGCCGCCGGTGACGGCGGCCATCGTCTCCAACATAGAGCCCATCCTCAACCCCACGTGGTGCTTCCTCTTCCTCGGGGAATTTCCCGGCGTTTTGAGCATCATCGGCGCGCTGATCGTGCTGACGGCGGTGACGGCCTACACCATTCTCTCCCTGCCGCGTGCTTCGCGCTCCTGAGCGCGCGAAAGCGCCGCCCTCCCATCCGCAAAGGCGGGGGGAGGGCGGCGCTTTCTTCATGCGTCCGTGTATTTCTGCTGTAAAAAGGCACTTACGCTCTGCCAGAACGCTTCCGCGCCGGAAACCAGTTGGCGCGTATCGTCAAGCGAGCAGATATAGAAATCCTCATAGTCGCTGCGGTTGCGGATCAGGGAGGCATTGGAGATCAGCTTGCCGTAATGGTCGGGCAACTGCCGCGTCTTCAGGTATTGCAGCCAAAGCGGGCGATGACCGCCGAGTGCTTTTTGTAGTCCTCCCCGTCGAGCGCCAGCACGGCGCGCATGGCGTGGAAGATGCAGTAATAGGCGCGGTTGTTGGCGGAGGCGAAGTCCCCTGCCGCAAGGTCGCGCTTGGCCGTAGCCAACATCTCCGCCGCTTTGGCAAGCCGGTATTTTGACAAGTCCTGCCGCGTCACGTCAGCCATGGATCGCCACTCCCTCCCGTCGAACATTGCGGAAGAAGGGGAGAACGTCGGCGTTGCGCTCGTAGTAGGCGCGCTCCTCCACCACCGGGGAGACGAGCACGCCGCGCTCCAACAGGATCTCCGCGGCGGCCTCGCCGATGCGCCAGTGCTGGCGGGCGATGTCCTGCCGCGGCGAGTCCACAAGGAACATCACGTCAATGTCGGAACCGTCCTCGGCGTCTCCGCGCGCGTAGGAGCCAAAGAGGATGGCGTCGATCCGCTGCTGCGGGAAAAGTCCCTCCAGCCGCGCGCGCATGTCGGCGACGATGGCGCGCACTTCACCCTGCGTACACATGCGCACACCCCCTTTCTACCCCTATTATACCATGGCAGGGGTGCGGCATGCAAGCATAACGCCGGAAGCATTCCAAACGGTGCTTCCGGCGTTGGATTTGCGCTCAATGCCTGTTTACCCCGCCTGCCGGGCGCTCTCGTCCGGCGTATATGTTTCGACGATCTCGTGGAGCCGCTCCACCACTTCGCTGTTGCCGCCGCGCAGGGCCGCTTCGCGCAGGGCGTCGAGCTGGGCGGAGAAGACTTCATCGTCGATGACGATGGGTGGGGCGACGAAGATCTTGTGGTGGGCAGTGGAGGTCATGCCGTCGCGCTCCTTGTCCATGAGCAGTTCCTCATAGAGCTTTTCGCCGGGGCGCAGGCCGGTGATCTTGATCTGCATGTCCACGCCCGGGGTGTAGCCGTAGAAGCGGATGAGTTTTTCGGCAAGGTCCTTGATGCGCACCGGCTCGCCCATGTCCAATACGTAGATGGCACCGCTTTTTGCCAGCGCCCCGGCCTGCAACACCAGCTGCGCCGCCTCGGGGATGGTCATAAAATAGCGGGTGATGTCCGGATGGGTGAGCGTCAAGGGGCCGCCGTTCTTGATCTGCGATTCAAACAGGGGGATGACGCTGCCGTGGGAACCCAGCAC
>OJQW01000758.1_pt1 | contig 12063 bp, 9 predicted proteins | sample 1599041 | NCBI WGS metagenome assembly OJQW01 (sample SAMN03922518, study PRJEB24848) | human gut metagenome | isolation source: stool sample | host: Homo sapiens | place: Germany | collected 2010-02
GGTCGGGCTTGCCGTTTCGCAGCAGCAGCACATCGGTGGTAAAACCGCCGATGTCGATGACGAAGACCCGGGACAGGGGCAAAATCTCCCCGCTCAGGGGGACTACCGCGGCATACGCCTGGGGATAGACCAGCACCCGGCGGATTTCCAGGGTCAGGGATCTGTCCTGATAGGAAAACTTCACAACGCCCCGCTGGAAGTACTGGGAAAACTTCTCCCGCAGCATTCCGTAATGCTCCGGGGGCAGGCCCACCGCCAGATCTGCCTGGACAAAGGGCGCCCAGGCTTTCCGGCACTCCAGTTCCCGGGCAATGGCGAACAAGGTCAGCACAAAGTACCGGTCATCCTGAGTTTTGTCCCGCATATAGGGGACGCGCTTTCCGGAAAGGGTCCAGAAGCTGCCGGCGTATTCCAGCACTTCCTCTGAGAGAGGCGGTTTCACCTTGCTCTCGGTCAGGCCCGAAAGAAAGGCGGTGTGGGTGGTTTTGATGGCGTAGTTGCCGTGGTCAATGGCGATCAGCATAATGGTTGCCTCCTAAACGTATTTTGCGTTCTATGGGTATTTTTTTCACAGGGAAAGCGCATTTTTTGCAGCGGGATTGGCTTCTTCCCAGAGAAAAAAGAGACGGATCGCTCCGTCTCTTTCCTCACTTCGGGCCGCACAGGCAGCCCCAGATGTAGTCGTCCAACCCCTTGTACCGGGGATCCCACAGATAGGTGCCAAAGGAAATCCCCAGTTTCTTCAGCAGGGCGGTCAACTGTTCGTAGCCGCCCTTGACGTGAGGGTTGCAAAGGTAGTCCATGTCAAAGGCGGTCATGACCTTCTCCATCCCTGCGGCGTTCAGCTCCTCCAGAAGGGGCTGCAGCTGGGACAGGGAGTTCACCCCTGCCACCGCCGCCACGGTCTGCCCTGTGAGGAAGTGGATCACATCGGCCTTCATGGGCCCCTCTGTCAGCAGGACCAACGGCCGGGGCTCTCCGGCCAGGTGGACCCAGGTTTTCGCGCCGCAGCCCTCTGGAAAGCCCGCACTGGAAACCCAGCGGAACTTCCGCTTCTCCGCGTTGTCCAAGCGGACCTGCAGGCCCTGGATGTGTCCGGCCATGTCCCGCACAGGGATGAGAATCCCCCTGCCCGGGAAACGCACGGTCCACTTTCCCTCCTTTTGGAAAAAGCCCGGAACCCCGGCCAGGTAGCAGCCCTCCTCCCGCAGCTGGCGGGCAAGCAGGGCGCCGCCCACCACCGGGGTGGTCCGGTATCCCAACCGGCGGATCTCTTCCGGGGAGAACCCTCGACTGAGCAGGTTTTCCCGGTGGTCCGAAGCCAAACTCAGGTGGGACAGCAGGGCCGTGTAGGTGGCGTGGCGCTCTTCCCGGCCGGTGAGGGGATTTTCCTCCACCTCCGGCAAAGCAGGCCGCCGGGAAGCCCCCGCGATTCCTCTGCGGGAGAGAAGCTCCTTCAGGGCATTCTCCCGGGGGATTCTCGCGTAATGGGCATACAGGTCCAGAACGCCGCCGGCAAACCCGCACCGGGGGCACCGGAACACGTCCTTGCGCAGGTTGATGTTCAAGTGTTTCCCCTTGGGCTTGTCATCGCAGCAAGGGCAGGGGATGTTATAGCTGCTCTTCCCGGCAGGAGGGATGGGCAGCCCCAGCATTGGGATGATGTCCACCATGTGGAACCGTTCCATACTTCCTCCTTTCCGGGCCTAGCCCTAAAATCAGGACGCAGCCTGCTCAGGAGTCAGCCTGCACAAGGTGCAGTCTGCTCCAGGGCATAGTCGCAAAGCAGTTTGGCTGCCGCTCCAATCGGTGTGCTTTCCGGGAACTTTTTGGTCACCCAGGCGATGGCCCCGGGGTCCAGGGTGAGCATATCCCCCAGGGTTTTCCCCCTGTACTTGCCAATGGGGCAGGGGGTGTTCATGGCTTGCCGCAGCTGTTCCTCGGGGCCGGGCTCTTTCTTTCCGGCAGGCTTGGCAGGAGGCTCCTCCTGGGGCGGCAGCTCATCCGGGGCGTTCTGGGAAAAATCCTCTCCCACGGCCCCAAGCTGCAGGCCAAAGCCCGCGTTGCGCAGGGCAACGCCCACCGCCGCGGTCTGGGCCCACTCCCTGGGGGAAACCGTAGGGTGGGCCGGGTCTGGACCGCGGGAGGCGGTGGCCTCCGCCAGGTAGCACTCCGGGCCGTCCTTGTAGCTGGGATAGACCCGGGCCTTTGCCACAAAGCTGTCCTTGGCGGAGGTCACCTCCACCGCGATGCGGCCTTGCGGATACTTTAACCGGAACCAAGCCATTTGAATCATCACGGGAAGGCGTTTGCGCTGCTCCCCGGTGTTCATGTCGGTGTACTCCACCGCGAAGGCGGCAGGGTCAAAGCCCTCCACCTGGTGGATCTCCCAGAGCTTTCGAAGCTGTTCCTCCTTGCTCATTGCCTGTTTTCCTCCCCTCCGATGGGAACGTAGGTGTTGCGCAGCTGTACCCAGGCCACTAAAACCGTGCTGACCATGGCGGAAACACTTTGCCGGTACTGCTCCGGGGTTTTCGCCCGGAAGCTGGAAAAGCGCTTGCGGCAGTCCGCGGCGATTTTATTCAGGTTTTCGCCGGCAGCTTTCCGCCGGGCTTTGCCCTCTTCCCGGACAGGGACGCCAAAGGCGTGTTCCTTTCCGGCGCAGAAGAGAACGGCGTCCACCAGCTGGTAGTGGCCCAGCAGCGCCCGGGTATCCGTTGTGACCGGGGCGGTCTTGCACAGCATCTGGCAGGTTTCCAGCACCTGGATGCGGTACAATAGCTCCTGATAGACCATGGTTTCCTGGAGGGTCATTTTCCCCGCCTGCAGCAGGGGGTCCAGGCTGAGCTTTCGGTTGACGTAGTTTTCCAGATAAGTTGCCATGCTTCTTACTCCTCTCGCAGCTGCTCCAGCTGGTCCAGAATCCTCCGGGCCAGCTGGGTGTTTCGGTGTTCCGTATCCGTCCGGCGGATGGCCGCGCACAGGGCCTTCCGCTCCCCCACCAGGATCACCCGTTTTTTCGCCCGGGTGACGGCGGTGTAGAGCAGAGGCCGGTTGAGCATGACCGAGTGGGCGCACTGGACGCTGATGATCACCGAGTCGTACTCGGAACCCTGACTTTTGTGAATGGTGGTGGCGTAGGCCAGGTCCAGCAGGTCCAGCTGGGAGCCGTCGTACTCCATGACCCGGTCCTCCCCAAAGTCCACCTTCAGGACAGGGCCGTCTTCCCGGTTTTCCACAGCGGCGACATACCCGATGTCCCCGTTGCTGATGTCCTGGAAGTTGCGCACCTGCATCACCTTGTCCCCCAGGCGGAACAGCCGTTTCCCGTGGGAGATTTCCGGCTTGTCCGGCGCCTTGGGGTTGATCCATTCCCGCAGCTTAGGGTTTAAGGCGTTTACTCCCGTCTCTGTCTTTTTCCGAAAAGGGGACAGCAGCGCCACGTTGTCCACGCCGAAACGGCCTGCTTCCCGCAGGTAGAGTTCTTCCATCATGCCGGCGGAACACGCCATGTCGGCGCATTCCACAAACTGAAAATCCTTGCCGTACTCCAGGTGCAGGTTGCCTGCCCGGATCAGGGCGGCGTTGATGGGGATGGGGCTGTCCGCGCTCTGCCGGTAGATCTTGGTCAGGCGCACCACAGGGATCTGGCCGCAGGAAAGAAGCTCCCGCAAAACAGCCCCCGGCCCCACGCTGGGAAGCTGATCGGCGTCGCCCACCAGCACCAGCTGGCAGCCAGGTTTTAAGGCCCGAAACAGGCTTTCCGCCAGATAGACGTCCAGCATAGACACCTCGTCCACCAAAACCAAATCGGCGTCCAGGGGTTCCGGTTCCGAAAAGACTCCGTCCTCTCCGGCCAACAGCTTCAAGGCTTTGTGGATGGTAGCGGCCTTCACGCCGGTGGATTCCTCCATCCGGCGGGCTGCCCGGCCTGTGGGGGCGCAGCAGGCCACCGTTTTGCCGGGATACACCCTGTGGTACAGGGATACCAGCGCCTTTTGGGTCATGGTCTTGCCGGTTCCGGGCCCTCCCGTCAGGATGGTCAGCGGGCTGCTCACAGCGGTGAGTACTGCCTTGCGCTGCTGGTCGTTGAGGGTCATCCCCAGTTCCGCCTCCACCTGAAGGAGTTCTTCCCTCCAGAAGGAGGGCTGCGCCGGGCCTTGATGGAGCAGTTTCTCCGCGACCGCCCGGGCAAGGGCCCCTTCCACACAGCCGGTCCGCCAAAGGTAGACCCATTTGTGGAAGGAGAAAAGCTGGCGGTTTTTCACCAGCTCCGCGGCTCTTTCCGCAAGCGCGGGAAGAGAAAACCGCCGTTTTCCAAGAAGCTCCCGGACCTGGTACAAGAACTCATGCTTTTCCAAGCAGAGGTTTCCCGTTTTTTCCGCCCGGGAGAGGACATACGCCATGCCCGCGTCCACCCGCTCCGTAGAACCAGGGTCCAGATTCCCCGCCTGAGCGATCTGGTCAGCCAGGGAAAAATCCACTTCTTCTATGCCGCAAAGGCGGTAGGGATGATGACGCAGGATGTGGACGGTTTCCTCTCCAAAGGCATTGCACAGTTTCGCAATCCGGGTGGAAGATATGGCAAAAGGGGAGAGGATTGCCGTTGCCTCCCGAAAAATCCTGGATTGGACAAGGGATTTTTTGATGGCTTCCAGCTTTTCCTTGCTGATGCCGGGAATGGCCAGCAGCCGCTCCGGCTCCTCGTCCAATACGTGGAGGGTGGCGGCACCAAAGGCGGAGAAGATCTTTTCCGCCGTCTTGGGGCCGATGCCCTTGATCTGCCCGGAGGACAGGTACCCGACGATCCCCTCCTTGGTGGGGGCGACCACCTCCCGGTAGTCCTCCACCTCAAACTGGACGCCGTATTTGCTGTCCCGGCCCCAGCGGCCTTTCAGCTCGTAGGAGCGATTCTCCCCGGTGGGGAGGAAAAACCCCACCGCCTTCACTTCCGTTACCAGATGCCCGGCGGCGTCCCGGACAGTCTCGCAGGGCTGGTACAGGACGATGCGGTAACCGCTGTCCTCCGCCGGCGGGGTCTTCGGGTAAATGAGCCGTTTAAATCTGCACAGCAAATGGTTCTCCTTTCTCCGGCTCAGGCCGGTTCCACACGGACCTTCACCTTGCGGCTCTCGGAAACCTTCAGCACCTCGTCGTACACAGCAGGGTACTTTTCCTTGAGCGCCTTGGAATCCGGCCGTCTCGTCTTTCTGGTGACAAAGTCGATGAGGAGCTTGTCCTTGGCGGTGACCAGCACCCCGTGTTCATGCTCCTTCAGGACTTCGGCGATCCGCACACTGTGCGCCTCTACCTCCTTTTCGTATGTTTTGATCTCCTGGCCGCAGGCGGCGATTTTTTCCTGTAGCTGGGCAATCCGCCGCAGGGAGCGCTCGTACTTGGGGGAGAACTCCACCGTGGGCAGCCCCGGCAGGCTGGCGCCGTAGATCCGCGCCAGGGACTCCAGAGCCAGCTTGGGCTTTACATCCTCCATGGTGGGGGGCTTGTCGTGTTCCAGGCTCCAGATCCACCGGTCCAGCCGGTCGAAGATCATGTCCTCTTTGGCCTTGTCCCGGAGGATCTCCGGCATGGCCAGGTCGGTTTCCGGGTTGTTGCCCCAGATACAGGAGAACGCCCCATACTCCACATCCAGCACTGCCAGATAAAACCGCAGCTGCAGCTCATAGTAAAGGGGGATGGCGTCCTCCGCCCAATCCTCCGCCTTGTGGTAGGTGCAACTTTTGCACTCCAGAATGCCCGGTTCCCCATCTTCCCGGCGGGTATACCGCCGGTCGATGTTGGCCAGGGCGTAGGGGTGGTCCGGGTGCTGATACAGGTGTGTGTCGTCCTCCACCGGGTTTCCCGTTTTCTTCTGGTACCAGTAGGCGGCGATGGGCTCCAACAGGTGGCCCATTTCCAGCTGGTCCTCGTTCCTCTTCAGGGGAGCTTTCCTCCGTCCCTTCTTGATGAGCCACAGTTCCAGGGGCGTGGTCCAGGGGGACAGGCCAAAGATCGCTGCCACGTCGCTGCCGCCCACGGTGTAGGGGATGTCCCCCAGGGGACCGTGGGCGCGGCACTCCAGCCAGCGGTCGTTGGTCATGCCGGCGCAGTCGCAGAGGATGATGGGTTTTGTCATCAGTACTCCACCCCCTTCGCCAGGTCGTAGTCCTCCCACTTGAGGGTGAGCGCCCTGGCCAAATGTTCCTCCACGGCGAAAAGCCGGGTCTCCGGCGTGTGGTCCACCCGGAGCAGGAAGGGAATCTCTTCCATGGCCAGGAACACATCGTGGGCCGTGGCGGGACCGCCTCCATAGGTCTGCTCAAATTGGTGGATGGCTTCCAGCGCCGCCTTCTTGGGCATCCGCAGTTTTTTGCACACCCGGGTCATGGCGTTGACCGGGTATTCCAGGGTGATGCCCAACAGCTGCCGCAAACGGTCCACGGAATCCTGAAACCCGGCGAACAGCTGGTCCAAAGATTGCTGGAAGTCCTCCACCGTCGCTTTGTGCCGGTGGTCTACTGCCACGCAGCTGCCGATGTGGATGAGGCACTTGCCCCCTTCCAGCAGGGCGAACACCTTGGCGGAAGAGATTCCAATGTCTGAGGTGAGAAAGCGCAGGGCAGGGGTCCACTGGATCCGTTTGGCCCCCGCGCCCCGCAGGGAAAGTTCCCTCTGGTAGGTTTCCAGCAGTTCTTTCCGCTGCCGGGACAGCGTCCAGACAGCGCTGGTCAGGGAGTGATCCCGGTAGCCCCATGAGAACTGGTTCCCAGGGAACCGGGCGTCCAATTTATCCTGCAGGGCGCTGAGCAGCTGGTCCATGGGCAGCACGGCATAGTCCTCCGGTTCCCCGGAGTGGGCTGCCGTCACCTTCTCATCCCGGATAAGCACCAAGGCCTCCGAGGTGTGGACGTGCAAGCAATCGTTGAGGGTGCGGGCCAATTTCGGCCGGCTGAGCTTCGGCAGCACCGAGCCCGCCAGCTTGGCCCTCTCCAAAAGGCTGCGGTAGGCGGTGTCCCGCACAGGGTACAGGCTGCCGTCCACCCGCAGGGCCAGGCCCAGGCCCCGCACTGTGTCGGCCACAGCTTCCCGGCTGGTGCCGGGAGCGAAGGCCACCAGGTCCTGGGCCAGGGCGGAAGATTTGTCCAAGGGCTCCACAATCAAATCCCGGACAGGGCACCGGCGCCACTGGCTGGTTTCTTCCAGATGCCGGTGATAGTCCCGCATTTCCCCAAACTGGGAAAAGACGGTGGAAAATTGGTCGGTACAGGTCTGCATACTGACTCCTTTCTGCGGATTCCCCGCAAACAAAAAAGCCGGCCATCCGAAAGGAAAGCCGGCATTTGCCTGATCGATTTGGCTGGAAACAAAAAAAGTGCCACCTGCCCCTGGGCAAATGACACTTTGTTACGATGAAACTGTGTTCAGCTCCCGCCAAACCTTGAAACTTACAGGTCTAGTATAACAGAGGGAACGGTGGGAGTCAAGGCAGCGCCGCCCGCGGACAAAAAGAAAGAGCCGGCAACCCGGCTCTTTCTCAAACGCACATACTTTCCGAAGAAATTCAGAGGGCGATAGCTTTTCATTGCTGCGAAATTTACCACAGATTATGAGATAAGAGTTCCCCCTGAGTTATCCAATCATTGCAATGGCATATTTGCTAAGGCGCTTCGTTGATCTCTTCGGCCATAAATGACTGCTGTCATGAAAACCTGCTCTTCTTTTTCATCAATCCAATAATAAACGAGGAAGTTTTTTCACGGGCATTCTCCGAATACCATAGGTGGACCAAGGTTCTTCGTCAATCGGTGGAAACCGGTGCTGGCATTTCATCTAAGGATTCTATAGTTCTCTGTAAAACATCGGCCCACCGCTTTGCAACCTCATGTTCCAGCAGATCCTGCGAAATATAGGTGATGATTTCTTGAATCTGCTCTACTGCTTGAGAGGTAAGCTTGACGTGAAACATGAATTTTCCTAAATATGACAATCCACGGCCACCAGCACGTCCTCGGGGGAAAGCTCCGAGAGGAAGTTGTCCAACGCGGTTTCCCAATCCTGGGAACAGGGGTTCCATCCAAAGGTGCCTTCCCCCTCCCAGTTGCCGTCCAGGTCCACAAAGTTGCACACCGGCATGGGATATTTCCGGGTGCGGAACCGGTCGGTGCGGATCAGGTATTCCTCCAGACTTTCGCCTTTTCGGAATACCAGCGTTTCACCAAGCCGGATCCCATCCTCTACCAGTTTTCCATAGAACCCCTGGGGCAGCGCGCCCGTTTGAAAGATCTCTTTCAGCTGGGCGTACTGTTCCGCCAGAAGGGCGCGGTAATACTCGCGAAGGGCTTCCCACTGGATGTCCCTCATCCTGGCGGCGCTGGCCCATTTGTACCCCTCGGGGGGCTGTGGGAAGTTTTCCTCACCGCAAACCCCCTCGCCTGGGTCATGTTCGGCGCAGGATTCCTTCACCAATAGCTGGCAAGGCCACCGGCCTCCAATGGAATACCAGTCCCATTGGCCGTTGGGGTTGCTGTAAAACCCATAGGCCTGCTGTTCCTCATGCCATTCGGCAAAGACCCATTTCTCGGCGAATTGGTGGAAATCCTTGTACACCTTCCGAAAGAGATAGCAGGGAAGGGCCTGCATCCGTTTGGCCCGCCTGGTGCGGCGGAACTGGTGAGCAGGCCCCACATTGCGTTCCACCACTTTCCCATCCCGGATGGCAAACCGGTCACGATAGGGGCCGCTGCATAGTGGGACAATCTTCCCTTGGGGGAGGCGGATACAGTCGATGCTTCCCTCATATTCCTGTTCCAGCTCTTCGGTCTGGTCAACAAACTCCAGGCAGTTGGGGTCGTCCGTATTTACGCTGAATGGTTCCAGCTGTTCTGCCACAGCCGCATCCACTGTCCTGGAAAAGGGGGTACTGAGGTGGTTCAGCCGCTGGAGCATCACCTGCAGAAAAACATCCTTTTTCTCGTTTTTCTCCAGTTTTTCCAACAGCTCCTTTTTCTGCTCTTCCACCCACTTGTTTTCCACAAGATTCTCCTCCTGTGGAGGGATCTCTACGGCAGCTAAGGTTAAAAAGTGCATAGAAACCATCCTTTCTATCAAAAAAGACAGAATGGGCGGCGTGTCTGCGCTGCCCATCCTGGATTGTGTCGGCCCTTGATGGGCAGCGTTCTGTGTTATACCCGCAAGAAGTTTTTGACCGCCTGGGTCAGCTTCACGGGCAATTGATGTAAGTCGGTGATGTCCAGAAAGGCATCGCCGTAAATGCGTTCTATGGCTTCCTTGTCCTCCCCAATGGCGGCGGCCACCAGGTGAATGCCCTTGCGCCGGTACTCCTGATGGATGCCCCGCAGGTCTTCCTCGGCGGCGGCGCCAAAATAGCCGGTGTGGGCGGGCTGCCCGTCGGAGACTAAAATCAGCAGCTTCAGCTCCTCGGGGCGCTTGCACAGCCGCTCCGCCACAAAACGCAGGGCGGCTCCGTCCCGGTTGCTCCCTCTGGCGGAAATGTCCACCAGCCGGTACCGGTCATTCTGGTCAATGGCGTCAAACTCGCTGTAAGCGTAGAGCGCCACGCTTTCACCCTTGGTAGAATGGCCGTACACCAAAATGGGGATGTCCAGCGCCTGGCAGAAGTCGTACAGGATGATGGCGGATGCCCGGGCATAGGCCGCCCGGCTACCGGACATGGAACCCGATTCGTCCAGCAGCAGGGCAACGGCCATCTCCGGCCGCTGCTGGGGCAGCTTGTTCCTGCAAAACACCTTCCCGTCCCTGCGGTACAGGGCGTGGGCGTCCAGCCGCCGGCCCATGAGCAGGCCGGTCTGTTTACCGCCCCGGCGCCGGTCCTGGAGCTGCCGGAGCAAGCTCTTTTGCAGCTGCTTGGAAATGGCCAGGAAAGGCCCGGCAATGGCGTTATACTGTTCCACCATTTCCGGCGGTACCGCCGCAATGCGGTGGATTTTTACAGACACCCCCTTGTGGATGTCTCCATAGGAGATGCGTTTGGCCTCCCGATTCAGTTCCCCCAGGCGGTCCTGCTCCAGCTCCCGGCACACGGTGATTTCCGCCATGTTTTCCAAAAGCTGTTCCATCTCCCTTTCCATGGTTTTGGAAAGCTCCGGGACGTAGTCCTCCCGGACTGTCGCGCCGCTGCCCAAAGGCTCCGATACCTGATTGGTTTCCGCCAAAGGCCTGGGCCCGGTTTTCTCCGGGACAGACTCCTGTTTGCCGGAGGCCGGCTGGGCGATTGATGTCCCTGCGGCAAGCGCGCGGGTGGCCTCCCGTTTCCCCGGCTGAGGGAGAGAAGGCGTTTCTTCCGCCGCCGCGACGGGGGACGTGTCGCCCTCCGCCCGGACGGAACTGCCCACCACGGCGGAAAGCTCCGCCTCAAACTGGGCAAAGACGGTTCCCTGTTTTCCGGAGTCTTTCCAGAGACCCTTGAGAGCTTCCAGGTAATCCCGGACTTGCTCCCAGCAGCAGATGAGGATCTGGTTTACGGTGTTCCAGCGCATCCGGCTGTCAGAGAGCTGAAGGTCCTGGTCCAATAGGGGCAGCAGCTCAAACATGGTTTGGATGTGCGCCTCGCTGAGGGGTTCCTCGCCGTATTTCAGCTCGCCATACTTTCCATAGGACAAGAACAGCTGAAGAAGGCTGTAAAACATGGGAGTCCCTAGGGCTTCCAGCTCCTTCAGCTGGGTGACCGTGGGCATCTCCCGCCACTGCCACGCCCGGACAAAGCCCAGGGCTTGGCCCAAAGTGCCGGGAAATTCTTCCAACACTTTGTTCTCCACGACGGCGTCCTCCAGCACGTTGCCGATCCCAAGGGCCACGCGGCCCAGCAGGACCAGGTTCTCCGGTTCTTTTTGGGCGTACTCCCAGAGCTCCCGCTCTGTTTTTACGTCCCGGATACGATAGAGCTCCGGGGGGCTCGGATACCAGCGGCCGTTGGCCAGACTGTTCCGATAGGTCTGCTGGGCCAGAAAATCCGTGTACAGGCAGTGGCCCAGTTCGTGGGCAAACAGCCCGCACACCATCTGGTACCGCTCTCCCCGGGTGGGAAACTGGGTGATGGCCGGATGTCCCGGATTCAGCGTGATGGTCAGGTTGTCGGTGAAGGCCAAGTCGTCTCTGTCGGGCTGCCAAACCAGGCAGACCCGCACCCGGCGGTTGACGCCGTACCGCCTTGTCTGGGCGGCGGCCAGATCCTCCAGGTGGATGGCCAGCAGCCGGCTGGTGAAGAACTCCTGGTCGGTGATCTTCCCCTGCTTCTCTTGGATCAGCTGCTTGACCCTTTTGTGATTTACCCGTGCCATGGTCCACCTCCTCAAGCCGTCCGGCGGGGGGCGAACACCGGTTCCAGCACCGCGGTGATCAATGCTTCCCGGTCCTCCTCGTCCACGGCGGCTTTGGAGATCACCGTGTCCAGAGCGGAGGTGTAGGGGTCGCCGGAAATCTGGGCGCTGGCGATCCAGTCGATGAGGCCCCGCATTCCCACGGAGCCGTCGGTGATGCCGTTTTTCCGGCAGAACTCCGCCAGCCCGCTTACCACCTGAACCATCTGAGCAACTTGGCACTCGTCCGCGGCGCCGGTGACCGCCATGGCCCGCTGGGCCATGACCTCCGGAGTGGGAAGCTCCATGTCCTTGATCAGGCTCATGCGGTCCAGAACGCTTTGGTTGATGCCCCGGCAGCCCTCGTAGCTGATGTTGGTGGTGACCACCACCACAGCGTCCGGGTGGCGGTGGATCACCTTCCCGGTGGGCAAGGTGATGGCGCCGCCCTGTTCCAGCAGGGAGTTGAGCCCCACCAGCACGCCGGGCTGCAAGATGGTGGAAGGCTCCTGGATCTCCACCAGATAGCCGTTCTTTAAGGCCCGGATGAAATCCGTCTCCACATAGGTGTAGGCAGGGGCGCCTTCCGAGGGGGCGCTGAGTTGGCGCACCTTATCGGTGACCTGCTCCAGCGCCAGTTTCATGCAGTCCTGGGTGGTGGCGTTTTGGTTTTCCTCCCCGGTGAGGGCACGATACACCCCTGCCGGATCGTACTCCATGTCCTCCAGGC
>OJQW01000764.1_pt1 | contig 11978 bp, 12 predicted proteins | sample 1599041 | NCBI WGS metagenome assembly OJQW01 (sample SAMN03922518, study PRJEB24848) | human gut metagenome | isolation source: stool sample | host: Homo sapiens | place: Germany | collected 2010-02
CGCTCCGGCGCAAAGCGCCGTCGCGCGGAAATGACCGCACCCCAGTCTCGTAAAGTCTAAGGGATACCAACGTACCTATGTCGAACCGCCAAGATAAAACCATTCCCCGGCATATTAAACCACCCAAAGCGGCTTTCCTTTCGGGGTCTGGGGGGCTTTCTTTGGCCAAGACCAAAGAAAGCCTCCCAGGAGGGGTTCCGCAACCCTCCGGGTTGCTCCACACGGGGGCGTGGCCGCCCCCGCACCCCCCCGGGGGGCTATGCGTATCCCAAATACGAATCATCCACCCCCCTGCCGGTCATGAAATCGTCGTAAGCCTCCCCGTCGCCGGCGTCGGGGTCTATCGCGCTGCGACGGCGGGTCTCGTGGAGCTCGGCGGCGACCGTGCGGCTTATCGCGTAGTACCTGACCGCGTCCACCCGGTGCGTGACCTCGTGCGGCTCCCTGGCGCAGTCGTTGGGGTTTTGCTCGTCGGCCTGGATGTCCCGCAGATCGTCCAGTGTCTGCCTGCACGTCTCAAAGAACATCAGCGACGGGCGCCCGTCCCGTCTCTTGGCCAGCAGATCCTTTATCATCATGTGCCCCTGCACGCGCGAGTTGTCCGCGCGCACTATGGGCACGCCGCACTCGAAGAAGATCTCCGCCATCGTGTGCCCGGAGTCCTTCTGCCTCGACCACATGTCCGGCGGCGCGAACGTGACCTCTATCCTCTCCCCCGGCAGCGTCCGCTCCAGCATCGCCCTCGCCGCCTCCTGTACTATCAGCCCGCTCTTGGAATACTCCCGGTACATCCAGCTCCGCCCCTGCTCGTCCACCGCAAACCAGGCGCAGGCGAACATGTCCAGCCCGTAGTCGAACGCCCGATACCGCTTCCAGTGCCCCGGTATCCTGAACACCGGCGAGACGTGCACCGCCTCGCTCAGCTCCGGGAAGTAGTTCCCGCCCAGCGACTCCCAGTCGCCGTATCTGTAGGCGCGGCGCAGGTTCTCCGGCATCGAGGACAGCATCCTCAGATACCCCGGCGAGGACTTCAAAAGCGCCGTGTTGTCCTCCACCGTCGCGGGTATGAACACATAGTCGTCGGGGTTCTCGTTCTCCTCCGGGTTCTCGCGGCCGGTGATGTACTCCCGGTCGATGAACAGCCGCTTCACCCACCGGTGCCCCACCCCGCCCGGGTTGCAGGTCACGTACATGCGCTTTGGTATGTCGTTCACGCCCCGCAGCAGCCCGCCCAGGAACTGAAACGCCCTCCACGTGAACTGCGTCGCCTCGTCGAGGAATATCCAGTCGTACTCCTGGCCGTTGTACTCCAGCTCGCTCTCCTCGCCCGACCAGTGCCCGAAGTGTATCAGGCTCCCGTTCACGAAGTATACCGTGTGCAGCGAGCCGTTGTAGCTCGCCAGCTCCGGCCGAATCAGCTTGAGCATCGGCTCGATGTGGTTCGACTGCAGCTCCGGGTAAGTCCTGCGCATGACCAGTATCCGTATCCCCGGATAGTTGTACGCCCCCAGCAGCGCCTTCGTCCTCACCGCCCAGGTCTTGCCTCCGCCCTTCGCCCCGCCGTAGCCGGTGTAGAGCTTGCGGGAGGCGAAGAACAGCTTCTGCTTCGGGTTCGCCTCGCCGGGGTTCCACTCCAGCACCTCGCTCACAGCGCCGCCCCGCTTCCGACGCCCTTGAGCTCTATCACCAGCTTCTGCTCGCGCGAGCCGGCCGCGGCTCTGTCCGCATACCCGCCGTTCTTCTCCTGCTTCAGCGCGTTCATGCAGCCCGAGGCCTTTCCGCCCTCGGTGACCATCTGGTTCTCCAGCCAGTCCATCCTGGCCAGCCTCGCGCGTTCAAATTCCCGTGCAAATATCCGCTCGCGCCTGAGCGCCGCATACCGCTCCTCGCTCAGCCCCAGCGCCAGCAGCATCCCCGCCTCGGTCGGAAACCGCCCCCTGGCCGTCCTCTCGTCAAAGTATTCGTCTATACCTTTTCTGAGCTCCCTGGCTCTTTCGGTTTTCGACTTTCCCGTATCTCTCACCTCCACGGCAGGATTATACCACAAATACGATAATTTGTAAAGTATTTTGTGCACACTCTCCCGCCAAAACACAAATTTCTATAAATATATCAAAACTCTGTGCACACAAATACTGTTTTCCGTGCACATCGCCGTTTTAAATATAACCGTGCACAAATTATCCTATCAAGATTACATCACTTTGAACAAGCTCCTCCCCGGACAGCTCCGCCCTCCGCGCGCCGGCCGCCGCTGCCCATACCTGCGGAGCGCCGGTGTACAAAAAAACGAAACGCCCCGGTCCACCTGGAACCGGGGCGCGAGGCCGAAAAAATCCCGCCCGAGCCGCGCACAGCGCAGCTCGGGCGGGACGCCGCTATTTAGTTTTCGCCGCCGTTTTCCCCGTCGCTCCGGGGCTTGACAGCCCAGGCGCCGGTGCGGCAGGCGCCGCACTTGGTGCAGTCGCGGCTGCACCCGCGCCGCCGCGGACGCGAGAGATACCTCACGGCGAAGTAAGCGCACACGACGACCGCCGCGACTATCAGGATGTCAACCAGCACTCAGATCACCAGCCTTCCTATCTGATATACGAGGAGCGTCACGACCCACGCCACCGCCAGCTGGAAGGCCGCGGTGACGAGCATGTACCTGGTGCTCGACTCGCGCCTTATCGTCGCGAGTGTGGCCGTGCAGGGTATGTACAGCAGGCAGAACACCATGAGGCACAGCGCGTTCAGGCTGCCGAAGCCTATGGAGCCGAGCGCCGCGGAGAACTCGACCATGCCCTCGGGCGAGGAGGCGTTCACTATGCCGAACAGCACCGCGCAGCTGGAGACCACGACCTCCTTGGCCGAGATGCCCGCGATCAGCGCCACGGCTATCTGCCAGAAGCCCAGGCCCACGGGCGCAAAGAAGGGCGCTATCCAGTGGCCTATCACCGCGCCGAAGCTCTCCGACATGTCGGTCACGTAGCCGCCCGCGCCGAAGTTCAGCAGCACCCAGATGATTATGGTCGCGATGAATATCGTGGTGCCCGCCTTGCCCAGATAGTCCTTGACCTTCTCCCAGACGTAGATGGCCACGGTACGCGAATCCGGCAGCTTGTACTCCGGCAGCTCTATCATGAGGTAGTTCACGCTCTTTTTCCGGTCAAGCAGGTGGATGATGGCGGAGACGACGATGGCCACGACTATGCCTATCAGGTACATCGAGTAGGCGACCACCATCGCGTTGTCGCCGAAGAACATCTCCGCAAAGAGTATGTAAATGGTCAGCCTGGCGTTGCAGCTCATGAACGGCGTGACCAGCATGACCTTGTACCTGTCGCGCTCGTTCTCCAGCGCCCTGGAGGCCATTATAGCCGGCACCGTGCAGCCGAAGCCCAGCAGCATGGGTATGAACGCCTTGCCCGACAGCCCCAGGTGGGTCATGATGCCCTCCATGACGTAGGCCACGCGCGCCATGTACCCGCTGTCCTCCAGCAGAGCCAGGCAGAGGAAAAGTATCAGTATGTTCGGCAGGAAGGTCACTATCGTGCCCACGCCCGCGATGATGCCGTCCACGACCAGTGAGGTTATCATCGCACTTGCGTTCACCGCCGCCAGGCCGTTCGTGACCGCGCCGCTCAGCCAGTCTATCAGCAGCTCCAGCCAGCCCTTCAGCCAGTCGCCCAGCGTGAACGTCAGCAGGAAGGTCAGCGCCATGATGCCCAGGAACACGGGTATGCCCCAGATCTTGCTGGTCAGTATGGCGTCCGCCTTCTCGGTCAGCACGTCCTGGCGCTGCTTGTGCAGCAGCACCTCGCTTATTATCTCGCCTATGAAGTCGTACTTCTGGTTTATGACGTCCGACTCGTAGCTGCGGTCGAGCGCCTCCGGCAGGTTCACCGGGTACTTTTCGCATATCTCCTTGTCCGACTCCAGCAGCTTTATGGCGTGCCAGCGATAATTTGGCAGGTTCGGGTAGCGCCGCTCCAGCTCGGGGATGATCTGGTCTATCTTGTCTTCGATCTCGTCGGAGTAGACCATCGCGAACTCGCTGTGGTGGTCGTGGGCATGGTGCGTGACCTCCGAGTGCTCGTGTATCAGCCTGTCCGGCGTCGTCTGGTCCTTGTGGTGTATCGCCGCGTGCATCAGCGCGTCCAGGCCGCGGCGCTTGCGCGCCGACACCGGCACCACCGGGATGCCCAGCATCTCCGGGAAGCGGTGCAGGTCTATCTCCATGCCGCGCTTTTCCACGATGTCCATCATGTTCAGCGCCATGACCACCGGCTTGCCCAGCTCCAGCAGCTGCAAGGTGAGGTAGAGGCTGCGCTCCAGCGCGCTGGCGTCCACGACGTTTATAATGACGTCCACCTCGTCGCTGAGTATGAAGCTCCTGGAGACCGTCTCCTCCATCGTGTAGGAGGTCAGCGAGTAGGTGCCCGGCAGGTCGACCAGGTGTATGCTCTGCCCCTGGAACTCTATCTGTCCTTCCACCTTCTCTACCGTGACGCCCGGCCAGTTGGCCACCTTGAGGTTGGCGCCGGTGTAGGCGTTGAACAGCGTGGTCTTGCCGCAGTTGGGGTTGCCGATGAACCCTATCGTCATGTCACTCGCCACTGCTCTCCGCCTCCCTCACCTGTATGTTGCGCGTGATGTTGTACCCCAGTGCGAAGCGGGTGCCGCGCAGCTTTATTATCAGGATTCCCTTTCCCTTGCGGTTCAGCACACTTATGGCCGTGCCCCTGGTCATGCCCAGCGCCTCCAGCCTGTGCTCCATCTCAAACGGCAGCGACATGCTCTCAACAATACACGTGTCGCCGGTCTGTGCATCTTTCAAGTACATATCCACACCTCCGCCGAAAAATTCCGGCAACATAATAATATAAAAATCAGCCGGATTAGTCAATTAGTCCCGACCAATTTCAAGTCTCCCCAACGTAGAAATTAAGTTAACATAATATCTCCCACTTTGTTAAAACCCGCCGCGCGCAAGCTCCCCTGCCGCGGGGCGGCTGGGGGGCTGACGCCGCAAAAAGCATCCGCCCCACGGTACGAACGTACCGTGGGGCGGCGTTTTTCTACGCTTTTTCAGATTTCATGTCCGTCTCCGCGCCGGCGAGAAGGTCGTCGAGGCTGCGCTCCGGCGACAGCCAGTCGCCGCACAGCTCGCCGGGTATTATAACCGGCATCCGGTCGTGAATGAAGGCCACCTGCGGAGCGGCGGGGCGCGTCAGCACGGTGAAGCGGGGCTTCCCGTCCTGTCCGAAGTAGTACAGAGCGCCGAGGTATACCGCGCCGCTGCGCGCCGGCCGCAGCGCATACCTGGTCTTGCCGCCCGCTCGCCGCTCCCACTCATAATAGAAGCTCGCCGGTACCAAACAGCGCCGCAGCCTGGCGCTCTCCCGGAACAGGGGCTTTTGGCTCGCAGTCTCGCTCCTGGCGTTTATAACAAGCCCTCCCCTCGGATTCTCCCAGCCCCAGCGCATCGGGAACGCAGCCGGCCGCAGAGAGGTGCTGTTGGCGATGACCGCTGCCGTGTCCGAGGGGAACACCTCCCCCGTTTTCACTCCGCCCTTTTTCATTGCGGAGTCTATAAAGCCGCGGATCGTGGGGTCGCTAGCGTCCACGTAGTATCTGCCGCACATAGTATCACCGCCTTGTATCCGGTATTATACGCCGCTCCGCGCTTATCCGGCCGCACGCCGCGTCACAGGTTCGGCTGGCGCGTGAGCCGTATGAGGTCGTTGCCCTCGAGATCCGTGACGCGGTAGTTCGTCTCGTCGGCGATTATCAGCCTGTCGCCCCACTGCATCACCTCTCCCCGCGCCTTGCATATCAGCTCTCCGTCCCGGCTGTACACGAAGTTGGTCACGATGTACTCACCAGTTTCCTCGTCCGATTCGTAGATCGTAGATACGCACAGCGGCAGGCCGTCTCCGTAACTCATATACATCCAGTCAAGCCAGCCGTTCGTGGTCAGCAGCACGTTGCCCTCCAGGTCTTCCAGCCGTTTCTCGCCGTAAATGCCGGTGATAACGCGGTCGCCGCTCACGTAGTCCTGTTCGACGTATTCGTCGTTGTAGTCCGCCGGACGCTCGTTGTACACTGCGCCGCTGCGCAGGTCGACATAGCGCACAATTGGTTCGTTGTACTCGTCATAGCCGCTCATAAACTCCATGTACGGCCCCACGGTATTCGCGATCCAGCCGAAGAAATCGTCTGGATCCAGTCCATCCACCGGTATGGCTCCGGCCTTCCAGCGAAAAATCTCCTGCCCGTCCAGGCCAATCATGACGGCGTCGCCCGCCGTGTCGAACAGCAGCGCGCCGAGCTGGCTGTTGCAGATCAGCATGGTGAATGTCTGTCCCGTGTACCAGGAGCCGTCGATGGCCGCGAGGCCATAGCGGTCTTCAAACTTCGGCGTCCACTCGTCCTGCGAAGGCGCAGCTCCCGTGGGCACGGCGCTGCGAAGTATCAGCACATCCTCATGCTGGGTCTTTCCCTGCCGGTAGTCGAACCAGCCCAGCGCATTGACCTCGGTGTACACCGGGTCGGTGACTATCTCGCCGTCGTGCGTGGCCAGGCCATAGAACCAGCTCTGCTCCCAGTCGGTGGCCGCCTCCCCGCCTATGTACGGCATCAGATCGCCGTAGTCGTCGGCGGGTATCAGGCGGTCTGTGTAGCCCTCGTATCGCCGCTCGGCTATGTTCTCCGGCCTGGGCGTAAGCACGTCCCAGTGCACGGCCACCCCGGAGCGCGGCGGAGTAGGCTCCGGCGTTTGCTGCGGCTCCGGACCGCCGCAGGCGCTCAGCAGCAGCGCCAGCGCCAGCACGGGCGCTATCCTGCCCAGCTTCTTCATCCGCTCACCCCGTTCACGGCGACGTAGCCCGCCATGTCCACCAGCTTCTGCCCGTCGGGGCTGAGTATCCAGTCGAACAGCACCCGGGTCATCGACCCCTCCGGCTCGGCGGCATTTATGGCCGCGTAATAGGGGTTGATGAACGGGTACTCGCCCGAGCCGATGGTCTCCGGATTCGGCTCCACCCCGTCCACGGCGAGCAGCTTTAGCCCGTCGGCCATCTGCATGTCGTTGGCGTAGTAGTAGACGGTGTAGCCGAGTGCGTTGGCGCTGTTGTCGTACTGCTTGACGGCGTCTATGAGGAAGCCCATGGAGGCTATCATGTATCCCTCCGGCGGCGTTATCATCTCAGTGCCGTCCATCACCAGCTTTTCCATCAGCACCTGGCTGCCGGACTCGGCGTTGCGCTGGAAGGGCACTATCTCCATGTCCGCCCCGCCGACCTTGCTCCAGTTCGTGATCTCGCCGGTGTAGATGCCCCGCAGCTGCTCCGCCGTCAGCGACTCGACCGGGTTGTCCTCGTTGACCATGAACACCAGCGCGTCGTTTGCGAAGGGCTGCATCTCGATCTCGAAGTCCGCGGCCTCCATCTCCTCGAACACGCTCGCGTTCGGCTCGGCGGCGATGACCAGGTCGGCGTTGCCGCGCATCAGCTCGCGGTAGGACTCGGTCGTGCGCGAGAAGTCTATGAGGTCTGCCACCGCCTCCTCGCTCTCGCCCAGCAGCGCGGCGGCCATCGCCCTGCCCAGCGGCGCGGTCGCGGTGGAGCCGTCCAGCCGCGGGAAGTTCTCCCGCGTAAATTGCAGCTGCCCCGGCGTCGGCGAGGCCTCCGCCCCCTGCGCGCCGCACGCAGCCAGCAGCACCAGCGCCAGAGCCAGCGCGGCGCAGATAAGCTTACGTCTCACTTTCGTACACCTCCGTTAATATTTTTCCCATTTAAAGCTTTGACGTCCCCCCGGCGTCAAAAGTTCCTGTATTTTCATCATACCACGGTTTCATCCCACGTCAACGCCGATTCCCCCGCCGTGCAGACATAAAAAACCCGGCCGCACGCAGTGTGCGGCCGGGTCGCCGTATTCTCATTCGCGGCTGCGAAGGCTCAGTATGCGCGCCGTATACACCGCGCACGGCACGCCGAATATGGCGGCGAACACCCAGAAGGCCAGGCTCTCCACCGGCGTACAGAGCTTCAGCGCCGGAGCCAGCGCGCCGAGGGCGGCGAAGATAAGCGCGGCGTACAGGTGCTTCCGGCGCATACCGCGCAGCACGTCCAGCTCGTCCTCCGGGGAGGTGTAGAGCCTGAACTCACCCGGCTCGGCCCTGCGCTCGACTATGATGAGCTCGCGGTCGAGGTTCGTGCGCTCGGAGCTTATTCTAGCCCCCGGCTCGCCCGCCGGGTTCCAGCGCAGCTTCCCGCGCGACCACTGCAGGTTCACGTTCTTGAACCAGGTTCTGTACCCGCAGCCGGCGAGGAACTGCGCGTAGTCCTCCCCGTGCTCGCGCGAGAAGTTCCCGACGTAGTCCACGGCGTACTGATACTCCCCCGGCTCGCAGGGCACAAAGCTGTAATCCAGCTTGCCAGTGTCAGCAAGTCGCCAGCCCCGGAGCGCCATCTTGTTCAGCCACTTCGCCTGCGCCCTCAGCATCGGTCCGAAGTACCGGTATTTCACCATTGCAGTTCACTCCCTCGAGTATTTCCTCCGCCGTTGCAGCCAGAGTGCGCAGCCGCTCCAGCTCCGCCCTCGCCGCGGCGAGGCCGTCCGGCGTTATTACGTATTCGCGGCGCCTCGCGTCGCCGCCGCAGGCGCGTATCCAGCCGCGCTTTTCCAGCGTGCCCAGAGCGCCGTAGAGCGTGCCGGCGCCCAGCTCCAGCCTGCCGCCGGTGCGTTCGGCCGCGAACTGCATCACCGCGTAGCCGTGCCTCGGCTCGCACAGCGCCAGCAGTATGTAAAACGTGACCTCCGTCAGCGCTCCGCCGCTTGCAGAATCCCGCATAGCCGCCTCCTTATTACGTTTAGTGTAACACACTATATCACTAACCGTAACAATTGTCAAGCACCTCCGCCGTCGTGTCCGCAACTCACGCACATAAGTACAAGTTTGTGCTGATTCATGGTGGAAGTGTTGACTATCGCACACCAAAAGTATAATATAGTCTCAGGATATGGTACGCACAACGCAACATGGGAGGTATGGATATGGCTCTTACGCTGAAGGATTTTGAGCTTGCGAAGAAGCGGCTCGAGGGAATAGTACACAAGACCGAGCTGTGCCCCAGCACCACGTTTTCGGCGATGGCCGGGGGCGAGATCTGGCTCAAGTGCGAGAACCGGCAGAAGACCGGCTCGTTCAAGATTCGCGGCGCGGCCAACAAGATAGGCGCGCTGGTGGAGCGCGGCGAGGTGCAGTCTGTCGTGGCGTCCAGCGCGGGCAACCACGCCCAGGGCGTGGCCTACGCGGCGCACAGCCACGGCATCCCGGCGACCATCGTCATGCCCAAGGCCGCGCCGATAGCAAAGGTGCAGGCCACGGAGGGCTACGGCGCCAAGGTCATACTCCACGGCGACTGCTACGACGAGGCCTATGCCAAGGCCATGGAGATATGCGAGCAGGAGGGCGCCACCTTCCTGCACCCCTTTGACGACTACGAGGTCATGGCCGGTCAGGGCACCGTCGCGCTGGAGATACTCAGCGAGCTGCCCACGGTGGACACGGTCATCGTGCCCGTCGGCGGCGGCGGACTGATAAGCGGCGTGTCCGCCTGCATCAAGCAGGTCAACCCGCGCGTGCGCGTCGTCGGCGTCCAGGCCGAGGGCGCCAGCGCCGTGTATCAGAGCTACAAGGCCGGCAGGCACATGTGCACCGACGGCGTGTCCACCATCGCCGACGGCATCGCGGTCGGCAACCCCGGCGAGAAGACCGTCGCGGAGATACTCAAATACGTCGACGACATGGTCACCGTGTCCGACAACGACATCTCCTCGGCCATACTCCTGCTCATGGAGCGCACCAAGCAGATAGTGGAGCCGTCCGGCGCAAGCAGCCTGGCCGCCGTGCTCTCCGGCAAGGTGGACGCGCACGAGCGCAAGACCGTCTGCCTGTTGTCCGGCGGCAACATAGACGTGAGCTTTATACACCGCGTCATAGACCAGGGCCTGGTATCCCGCCACCGCCGTTTGAAGTTCACGGTGCGCCTGCCCGACGCGCCGGGAAAGCTCATAGCCATGCTCCAGGTGGTGTCTGACAGCGGGGCGAACATACTCATGATAGACCACGACCGCCTGTCCAACGTCCTCGGGCCGAGCGAGATACTCGTGCACGTGGCCTGCGAGGTCGGCGGCGAGGAACACGGCCGCTCGGTAATTGCCAGCCTGAGCAATTGCGGCTACTCGGTGACGACGGAGCAGCAGTGATGGAGATTTACGAGGTAACGGGCGACAAGCGGCAGTACATGGATCTGCTGCTGCTCGCGGACGAGTCGCCGTCGATGATAGAGAGGTATATAGACCGCGGGACGCTGTTCATAGCCAGCGACCTCGGCCGCGCCGTGGGCGAGTGCCTGGTCACCGACGAGGGCGATGGCGTGCTGGAGATAAAGAGCATCGCCGTCGCGCCCGCCTACCAGCGCCACGGCCTCGGCCGCGCGCTGATACGCCACGTGGAGGAGCGCTACTCGGGCGAATTTGACGTATTGCAGGCCGGCACCGGCGACAGCGACCTGACCGTCCCCTTCTACGAGCGCTGCGGCTTTGAGCGCGCGCACGTGCTGCCGGACTTCTTCCTCGAGCACTACGACCACCCCATCTACGAGGCCGGAAAACAGCTTGTGGACATGGTCTACTTCAAAAAAGGAATATGACGTAAATCCCCCGGTTCAGAGAACCGGGGGATTTGCTTACAGCTCGCAGAGCGTGGCGGCCATGACGGCCTTGATGGTGTGCAGGCGGTTCTCCGCCTCGTCGAACACGACGGACTGCGCGCTCTCGAACACCTCGTCCGTGACCTCGAGGGCGTCCAGGCCGTACTGCTCGCCGACCTGCTTGCCTATGGTCGTCTTGAGGTCGTGGAAGGCCGGCAGGCAGTGCATGAATATGGCTCCGGGCTTGGCGAGGCTCATGGCCTTGGCGTTCACCTGATAGGGCAGCAGTGCCTTGATGCGCTCGCCCCAGGCGTCCGGGCTCTCGCCCATGGACACCCAGATGTCGGTGTACACCGCGTCCGCGTCCTTCAAGGCCATCTCCGGCTCCGTCCAGAACTCCAGCGTCGCGCCGCTCTCGGCCGCGATCTCCTGCGCTATGTCCTGCAGCTCCTCGCTCGGGAAGAACTCCACCGGCGCGCAGGCGGCGAAGTTCACACCCAGCTTGGCGCAGCCTATCATCAGGCTGTTGCCCATGTTGAAGCGCGCATCGCCCATGTACACCAGCTTCTTGCCCTTCAGCTCGCCCAGATGCTCGCGCATGGTCAGCATGTCCGCCAGGATCTGCGTGGGGTGGAACTCGTCCGTCAGGCCGTTCCACACGGGCACGTCGGCGTACCCGGCCAGCTCCTCGACTATGCTCTGGCCGAAGCCGCGGTACTCTATGCCGTCGAACATACGCGAGAGCACCCGCGCCGTGTCGGCGATGGACTCCTTCTTGCCTATCTGCGAGCCGGACGGGTCGAGGTACACCGCGTGCATACCCAGGTCGTGCGCCGCTACCTCAAACGAGCAGCGCGTGCGCGTGGAGGTCTTCTCAAATATCAGCGCCACGCTCTTGCCCTCGCAAAGCCTGTGCGGCACACCGGCCTTCTTCTTGGCCTTCAACTCCGCGGCGAGGTCGATCAGATACGTTATCTCCTCGGGGGTATAATCCAGAAGCTTTAAAAAATCACGGCCTTTTATATTCATAATCATATCCTTTCTTTTTTTGTGGGGGGCAATAGCCCCCCCCACGCCTTTCCTGGGAGGCTTTCTTTGGTCTTGGCCAAAGAAAGCCCCCCAGACCCCGAAAGGAAAGCCGCTTTGGGTGCGTCTGTGTAACGGGGATTACGTGTTACTCGGCGGTTCGACATATATACGCTGGCATCCCGTAGTCTTTACGAGACTGGGGTGCGGTCATTTCCGCGCGACGGCGCTTTGCGCCGGAGCGCTTAC
>OJQW01000772.1_pt1 | contig 11894 bp, 10 predicted proteins | sample 1599041 | NCBI WGS metagenome assembly OJQW01 (sample SAMN03922518, study PRJEB24848) | human gut metagenome | isolation source: stool sample | host: Homo sapiens | place: Germany | collected 2010-02
AGTTTGAGCCGCTAGCGCGGCTCGCCGCTGCCGGGTGCGGGTTGTTTGGGCCCTGGGGCCCGCGTTGGGTGGGATTATCCTGCCGTACGCGGCTGCGGGGCCCTTAGTTTTGCGTTGGGTGCGTTTGCCCTGCCGGGTGCTGCTGCGGCGGCTCTGCCGCCGGGGCGCGTTTGGGTGGCTGTGCCGCTGGGGCTTGGGCTGGGTGCGCGGCCTTAGTCTCGCGTTGGTGCGTTTGCCCAGCCGGGTGTTGCTGCGGCGGCTTCACCGCCGGTGCGCGTTTGGGTTGGCTGCGCCGCTTGGAATTGGCTGGGTGCTGGGCACTTATCTCACGTTGGCGCGTCTTGACAGCGTTGGACATCGCTGCTCCTATAAACAAATCGCCCCCTCTCAGAGGGGGCTGCCGGCTTAACGGCTGGGGGAGGGATGGCACATGCACCATTCCCAACGGCATCGCTGACGCCTGGCTGCCGGTGGCACTCAGGGGCTGGCTGCGCCGTGGGAATGATGCGTGGTGCCCTGGATACATGCGGTTATGGCTCGCAGTGAGGTCCGTGACGGCCTGGGCCGCCGTGATGTGGGCCGGGACAATCGGGGCCATGCGGACCGTGATGGCCGGGGCCGCAGCGGGGGCCCAGGGTAGGGGGCGGGAGCTCGGCTTCAAGCTGGGCGGCCAGCTTATCAAGTATGGCCTCCAGCTGAGCTCTTTCGTCTTCGTCCAGGCAGCCGAAAATGTCGTCTTCACCTGCGTCCGGGCCGGATTCCGCGGCCTGGGCTCCGGACTCGGTCAGGCGCACTACCAGGCTGCGCCGGTCGTTTTCCATCGGCTCTCGCTCTACATATCCCGCCGCTTCCAGCTTGGAGAGCGTCTCGCCCAGGGACTGCGGGCGGATGCCAAGTATCTCGGCCATCTCCCGCTGGCTCATTTCCGGCTTGAGCCTGAGCAGCTTGAGAACGCGGCCCTGGCCGCGGTAGGCCATGCGGCAGCCGCTGCGCCGTTCGTGCAGTCCGTGCATGAGCAGGCGGTACACGCGAAAATACTTCGCGGACAGTGTGGAATTGAACTCCTCCATGGTCATCCTCCTTGTTGTTCTATACTGAAGAATTCATGCCAGGTATCGCTGACAAACACACCCAGCTCCCCGCTTAACGGGGCGGCACTGGGTATTGCCATCTCCTCACCGAGAAAGCTCACGCGCTGCGTCTGGACGCCGCCCGACGTCTGCGCGCAGAGCTCACAGGCGCAAAGCGCGCCGTCAAGGCCGTTCCGCGAGAGGACGGTGAAAATATGCACCCATAACTGCCGCGCCAGCCCGTACTGGAGCTGTCCGGCGCACAGGCATGTGCTCATACTTACATCTCCTAAAATTGATAAGGTACCTTATGCAATCATTATAAAGGTACCTTTCTAAAATGTCAAGCAAAATCTGAAGGCACCTGATAAATTCACGCTTCTTGCATATGGGCAGGCGCTGTGCTATAATTTGCCCGCACAGACTCACGTGGATGCGCTTTCTGCGTCTGAGCGCCGGGCTTTGACCCGGCGGGAGGAGACGGGGGAAGGCGGTTGGAATCCGCCGCAACAGCCATTGCCGTGTGGCGCTCAGGCGCCGAGCCGGAATGCCCGTCCGTCCGTAAGAGCCCCGGAGCACCACGGTAGGCTCAATCGTGCGCTGCGACTATTATTAAGGAGTGTGTGTAATGCACAAGATGAAGAAACTTGCCTTGCTGCTGCTGGCCCTGGCTATGGTCCTGTCCCTGGCCGCCTGCGGCGGTGAAGACGCAAATACGACCCCGGCGCCAACTGCGACGGAGAACGTGGCAGAGACGCCCGCCGCGAGCGACGGGGCTGTACAGGAGGAAGCGTCTGTCTGGGACAGCGCGCAGTATACCGAGGACACAGAGCTCGGTGAGGGCGCAAACACCATAACCTTTGAGTGCACGGCCGAGGACAGGACCGTCACCTTCACCATCCATACCGACGCCGAGTACCTGCGCGCCGCGCTGGAGGACAGCGGCCTCATCGCGGGCGACGAGAGCGAGTTCGGCATGTACGTCAAGACCGTCAACGGCATGAGCGGCGACTATGAGGCCGACGGCTACTACTGGAGCCTCTACGTCGATGGTGAGTACGCCACGACCGGCGTGGACACCACGCCCGTCACCGACGGCGGCAGCTACGCCTTTGTCCGCGAGGCCGCGTAAGGGACGCCTGAGCGCCCGGGAGATGGCGGTTTTCGCCATGTTCGGGGTCACGATGTATGCCTCCAAGGTGCTCATGGAGGCCATACCGAACGTGCACCTGCTGGGCATGTTCACGATGCTGCTCACGGTGGTCTACCGTTCGCGGGCGCTGTACCCCATCTACACCTATGTGCTGCTCAACGGGCTCATGGCCGGGTTTGCACCCTGGTGGCTGCCCTACCTGTACATATGGACGGTGCTCTGGGGCGTGACCATGCTGCTTCCCCGGAATATGCCGGACAAGGTGGCCGCGGTGGTGTATCCGCTGGTCTGCGCCCTGCACGGCCTGGCCTTCGGTACGCTCTACGCCCCGGCGCAGGCGCTCATGTTCGGCCTGGACTGGAACGGCATGGTGACGTGGATAATTGCCGGGCTGCCATGGGACGCAATCCATGCCGTGGGCAACCTCTGCGCGGGGCTGCTGATATTGCCGTTTTCCAAGCTGCTGCGGCGGCTGAACACGCGAATAGGCATAACTGCATAAAAAAGGGCCTCTCCATGCGGAGAGGCTCTTTTTTGCTGCGGGTTCAGTCGCAGATAACGGCGGTGCCTGAGGCGGAGACCATCATCATGCCGTTGTTGGCGCCCAGTATCTCGTAGTCGATGTCTACGCCGACCACGGCGTTGGCGCCTATGTTGCCTGCGCGCTGGCACATCTCGCGCAGGGCCTCGTTGCGGGCGTTCTGCAGCTCGTCCTCGTAGCCGGCGCTGCGGCCGCCGAAGAGGTTGGTGAAGCTGGCGCCGATATCGCGGAACATGTTCACGCCGGTGATGACTTCGCCGAAGACTATGCCGCAGTACTCGCGTATGGCGTGGCCCTCGATGGTGTTGGTAGTGGTTACTATCATAATGCCCTCCTGTATATCAGGCCGTAGGCCGGCCCGGATTAAGCGCCCTTATCGACGCGGGGAAGCTTGTTCTGCTCCTGGGTCAGCACCCAGAGGCGGAAGGAGATTACTATCACGAAGGTGGACACGGCCGGGGAGACGAGGGCATGTCCGGCGATGACGGAGATGCCGAAGGCGGCCAGGGTGGAGTAGAGATAGGAGCAGTACTTCAGGGAGGCTAGGCGCTGCCCCGGGCGGCGGAAGAACTGGACTATGGCGTAGATGATGAAGGCCAGGTAGGGGATGAAATAGAGCGCAAAGCCGATAATGCCCTGGCGGACAAGGATGCCCAGCGGGTCTATCTCGATCATGAACTCTATGCTGCGCCCGTAGCTGTCCACGTTCGCGTAGCCGATGCCGAAGAGCTTGGTCATGAGCCCGCCGTCGGTAAATACCTGTACGCTGGGGGAGGAGGTGAGCAGGCGGCGGCTGAGAATCTGGTCTATGCTCTGGACGAGCTCATTGTTATTGATGAGCTCACGCAGCCATGTGCCCTTGCTGGCCTCCTGTATCTCCTTGCTCCATGAGGCCATGACGAGTTCGGGGTCACGCTGCAGGAGCTTCATGTAGATATTGTTCATGTAGCTCTGGAGCGGGGAGAAGAAGTAGAGGACGAAAATGGCCACGCTCATGACGGCGAAGACCATGAGCCGCATCCTGTACTCGCGCGTGCGGTGCCTGCGGTACATGACAATGGCCCACACCGTGGCTATTATGCAGTACAGGAGCGTGATGCCAAAGGCGATTTTGGTGCCGATGAAGTTGGCGCTGACGGCGACTGACAGCAGCGCGAAGGCGATGACCGCGCCCTTCCACCAGAGCTGGCGGTTGATGCCTGGCAGATGCTTGACGCAGTAATAGATGACGACCGGCGAGGTGAGGGCGAGGATGCAGCTGACCTCATTGGCCGCATAGAACCAGCCCTTGTAGCCGTAACCGGAGCTGCTGTAGGAGACAAAGCTGGTGCCGGTGACAAAGGCTATGACTATGACCCCGGCGTATATGGCGCCGGATATGGCGATCGCCCGCGTGGAGATCAGGTGCCCGTATTCCTTGTATATGGCGTACAGGAATACGGCGACGAAGGGCGCGAAGTATACCTTCGCCAGCTCCTTTATGTTCTCTATGCAGAGGGCGATGCCGCCCAGGGAGTACATCCACAGCAGGAATACTGCCAGGTAGGCACACAGCACGCCCAGGACCAGGATACACCATTTCTTGCCCTTGAATGAGCATATGAACACCACGTAGAGAAAACACGCGACCATGAACAGGGCGCGGATCACGGAGCCAACGGTGGCGCTCATCTCAGCCCTGGCTCCCAGGGCCGTCAGGATGTCGATAAACGGTTGAAGTATAATGTAGACGCCCAAAATCAGAGGCAGGCGCGCTTTGGAAAACTGCCGTACTTTGGCGATAAGACTCATTTATAACCACCTTTGCTGAAACGAGTTGACACGGAACACAGTGCCACCGTAAGAATATCTCATTCCGGCGTCACATGCAACAAAAAACAGGTCGAAGCACGAAAAAGTGTCATTTTAAACGGATTTGAGCGCCGGAGAAGAGAGAAATCTGGAAAAAACAACGCGGCACGGCGCTGCCCGCCGAAGGAGTCAAGGCTATGACGTACTGCGGCGGGACAAAGTTCCGTGCCGGGATTTTTGCTGCGGACATCCCGCCCGCGGGGCGGCTTACATGCCGATCGCCGATATGTCCACCAGCTCGGTGGAGTCCTCGGTGAGCTGGTCCTCCAGCAGGCCCACGGCGGCCAGGGCGGTGTCAATGCTCGTCAGCGTCGGTATGCCGCGCTTGACGGCCTGGAGATGCAGCTCCGTGTAGTCACCCATGGTGTCGTCGTGCAGCGCGCCGGTGTAGATGACCAGGCCGATGCTGGCGCGCTCCAGCAGGCCGCCTATGTCCGTGGTGCGCGTGACGTGTCCGATGTCAAAGGCGTATATGCCCAGGGCCTTGACGGCCTCGGCCGTGTCCGGCGTGGCATATATGTGTTTGCCCTGCGCGTCCAGCCGGCGCACGAGCTCGCCGATCTCGCCCAGCTGGCGGTTTTCCACACTCAGCAGCACGCCGGGGCGTTCCTCACCGTGAGCGGAGACAAAGCGGAAGCCGGCCGCAGTGAGGCCCTTGTAGAGCGCCTCGGTAAAGGTGCGGCCTATGCCCAGCACCTCGCCGGTGGACTTCATCTCCGGGCCGAGCAGGCTGTTGGCGTCGGGTACTTTCTCAAAGGAGAAGACCGGCACCTTTATGCCCACGTACTCCGGCGCGGGCGCCAGCCCGTCCGCACAGCCCAGGCTCTCCAGGCTCTCGCCCATCATGACATGCGTGGCGACGTCGGCCATGTGCAGGCCGCTTATCTTGCTCAGGTACGGCACCGTGCGGGAGGCGCGGGGGTTGACCTCTATGACGTAGGGCTCGTCGCGGAAGACGAGGTACTGTATGTTTACCAGCCCCCTCGTGCCCAGGGCCAGGGCCAGGGCGCGCGAGCAGTCCAGCACGCGCTGAGTCATGGCCCCGCTGAGGTCGTGCGGCGGGCAGACGGCGATGGAGTCGCCGGAGTGTATGCCGGCGCGCTCTATGTGTTCCATGATGCCGGGGATGAGCACGCGCTCGCCGTCGGAGATGACGTCGCACTCCAGCTCCGTACCGGGCAGGTACTGGTCTATGAGCACGTTGGCGCCGTTGCCGGCGGTGATGATGACGTCCATATAGCGCCGGACGTCGTCCTCGTCGTGGGCGATGACCATGTTCTGGCCGCCGATGACGTAGCTGGGCCGCAGCAGCACGGGGTAGCCGAGGTCGTCCGCGGTGGCTGTGGCCTCGCCGAGCGAGTGCACCGCCGCGCCGCGCGGGCGCTTTATTCTGAGGGATTCCAGCAGCGCGTCGAACTTCTCCCTGTCCTCGGCCAGGTCTATGCCCTCGGCGCTGGTACCGAGTATCCGCACGCCGTGGTCGACCAGGTACTGCGCCAGCGAGATGGCCGTCTGGCCGCCGAAGGCCACGACCACGCCGACGGGCTTCTCGACCGCTATCACGCCCATGACGTCCTCGGGGCAGAGCGGCTCGAAGTAGAGCCTTGAGGACGTGTCGTAGTCGGTGGAGACCGTCTCCGGGTTGTTGTTGATTATCACGACGTCGTAGCCCATGGCGCGCAGCGTGCTCACACAGTGGACGCTGGAGTAGTCGAACTCGATGCCCTGGCCTATGCGTATGGGACCCGAGCCGAGCACGACCACGGTGGGCTTATCGCCCGCGCGCTCGCGCGCGTCGCAGTGCTGTCCGCCGGGCACGGAGTAGAAGTACGGCGTCCTGGCCTCGAACTCCGCCGCGCAGGTGTCGACCATCTTGTAGCTGAGCGGCTCCGCCGGGGGAGGAGCCTGGCCGCTGAGCTTGGCTATCAGCGCCTCGGTGTAGCCGTATTTCCTGGCGAGCGCCACATTCTCGGCGGTCAGCCCCCGCGCAAGGCTCGCCTCCAGCTCGGCCATGTTCCTGAGCTTGTTTAGGAAGAAGCAGTCCACCTTCGTCAGGTCGTGCAGCTCGCCGACCGTGTAACCGGCCTTCAACGCCTCGAAAAGCGAAAATACGCGCATGTCGTCTATCTCGCGCAGGCGCACCTGCAGCGGCTTTTTGCTCCTGACTCGGCGGTTGAGGCTCTCCTCCTTGATGCCCGCGCCGCGTATCGCCTTCATCAGCGCGGCTTCAAAGGTGGGGGCGATGCTCATGACCTCGCCGGTGGCCTTCATCTGCGGGCCGAGCGAGCGGTCCGCGCCGTAGAACTTGTCAAAGGGCCAGCGCGGCAGCTTGCAGACCACGTAGTCCAGCGCCGGCTCGAAGCAGGCGTAGGTCTCGCCGGTGACCTCGTTTTTTATCTCGTCGAGCGTGTAGCCGAGCGCTATCTTGGCGCTGACCTTGGCTATCGGATAGCCCGTGGCCTTGCTCGCGAGGGCGGAGGAGCGGCTCACGCGGGGGTTGACCTCGATGACCGCGTACTCAAAGCTGTCGGGGTTCAGTGCAAACTGGCAGTTGCAGCCGCCCTCTATGCCCAGCTCGCCTATTATGCTCAGCGCCGCTGAGCGCAGCATCTGATACTCCTTGTCCGCGAGGGTCAGCGCGGGCGCCACGACTATGCTGTCGCCGGTGTGCACGCCCACGGGGTCGAAGTTCTCCATGGAGCAGATGGTGATGGCGCTGCCCGCGCTGTCGCGCATGACCTCGAACTCTATCTCCTTCCAGCCGAAGATGTAGCGCTCGACCAGCACCTGGTGTATGGGCGAGGCGTCCAGCCCGCGCTGGGCGACGCTGTCGAGCTCTTTTTCGCTGTGCGCCACGCCGCCGCCGCTGCCGCCGAGGGTGAAGGCGGGGCGGATGATGACTGGATAGCCCACGGCGCGGGCGGCGTTCCTGGCCTGGGCCAGGGTGTTGGCCGTGCGCGAGGGGATGGTCGGCTGGCCGATGGCGGCCATGGCGTCCTTGAAGAGCTGCCGGTCCTCGCTCTTGAGGATGGCGTCTATATTGGTGCCGATGAGCCGCACGCCGTGTGCGTCCAGGAACCCGCTCCTGTGCAGCTGCATGGACAGGTTCAGGCCGGTCTGCCCGCCCAGCCCGGCCAGCAGGCTGTCGGGCTTCTCCTTTTCGATTATGCGCTCCACCGTGCGTTCGGTGAGCGGCTCGATGTACACGGCCGTGGCCATGTCGGGGTCGGTCATGATGGTGGCGGGGTTGGAGTTGATGAGCACGGTTTCCACGCCCTCGGCCATGAGCGCCCTGCAGGCCTGGGTGCCGGCGTAGTCAAACTCCGCCGCCTGGCCGATGACAATGGGGCCTGAGCCGATGACGAGCACTTTCTTTATGGACTTGTCCTTAGGCATTGTGCGCACCTCCCATCATGGCCGTAAAGCGGTCGAACATGCCCTCGCTGTCGTGGGGGCCACCGTGCGCCTCGGGATGGAACTGGATGGAGAAGGCGTTGAGCTCCGGGTAGTCCACGCCCTCGACGCTGCCGTCGTTGACGTTGACGAACCTGAGCACGCCTTTGGTGGAAGCGAGGCTCGAAGCCTCGACGGCGTAGCCGTGGTTCTGGCTGGTGACATACACGCGGCCGGTCTGCAGGTCCTTGGCCGGCTGATTGGCGCCGCGGTGGCCGAACTTCATCTTGCCGGTCTTCGCGCCCTGGGCCAGGGCCATCATCTGGTGGCCGAGGCAGATGCCGAAGATGGGTATGCGCCCCATCATGGCCTTTATCTGCGCTATCTCGTAGACGTTCTCGGCCGGGTCGCCGGGGCCGTTGGAGAGCATGACGCCGTCGTGCCCTGCGGCGAGGACAGTTTCGGCGCTGGTGCCGTGGGGGTAGACGGTGACGGCGCAGCCGCGCTTTATGAGGCAGTCGGCGATGGACTTCTTATAGCCGTAGTCCATGAGGGCGACGGAGTACTTCGCGCCGGGGCAGGGGAGAACGACGGGCGCGGCAACACTGGTGGCCGCCACGACGCCCGTTACATTATAATTACGCACGCGCGCGAGCAGCTCCTCCGTGGGCGGTGCGTCCGTCACGGCGGCGTTCATGACGCCGTGTTCGCGTATGGTCTGCGTTATGCGCCGCGTGTCCAGCCCGGATATGCCCACCACGCCGTTTTCCGCCAGCAGTGCGCCGACGGTCTTCTCGCAGCGGAAATTGCTGGGCAGGTCGCAGTACTCGCGCACGATTACGGCTGCACAGTGGACCCTGCCGCTCTCGCAGTCGTCCATGGCGATGCCGTAGTTGCCGAGCTGGGGGAAAGTGAAGCAGATCATCTGCCCCGCGTAGCTCGGGTCGGTCAGGCTCTCGGCCGTGCCGGTCATGCCGGTGGTGAAAACCAGCTCCGCCACCCGCTCGCCCGCGGCGCCGAAACCCTCCCCCTCGTATACAGTGCCGTCCGCCAGCAGCAGCCAGGCCTTCGACATTATAAATCAGCCCCTTTCTGCCGCCGGAGCGGCAAAATGCAGGATATTACGAATAATTATGCGTCAATGCGCAGTCTGACAGCGCGCTGCCGGATTGATGCGCAATGCGGTCTAATACGTAATATACGCCAAAAATGGGCACAAGTCAAGCTCGTGTTTGCAACGTGACCTACTTTCTACGTTAACACAACAGGGACAGATTGATGAATATATTTTCTTGTTATATCCACCAAGCGCAGAGATTGACACATATTTGTTGACAAGAGGCGCTGTATGTGTTATGTTATCTGTGTTAACACATCTAATACAGTTGCACTGCTGCTGCAGATGCCGGCTGCGGAGCGTACCGCACCCGGGAAGACAGAGAAAATTTAAGCTAATCTTAAGACACGTTGACAGAGAATTTAAAAATCCACCGTTATAATATTCACTGCCAGGACAAAAAGGAGGCGGGACTATGGATACGATAAAGATGATAAATTACATCCTCACCGTCATTTTCTTCATCTGCTACGCATACCAGGCCGTCTATGTGATCATACCATTCGTAGTAAAGGAAAAGCCCCACAAGCCGGCGAAGCGGAACCGCTTCGCGGTGCTCATTTCCGCGAGAAATGAGCAAATGGTGATTGGCAACCTCATTGACAGCATAAACCGCCAGACATATCCCGGCGAGCTCATCACCACCTTCGTGGTGGCCGACAACTGCACGGACGAGACCGCCCGCATCGCCCGAGAGCACGGGGCCGTCGTCTTCGAGCGCTTCAACGCCGAGCTGGTGGGAAAGGGCTATGCCCTCAACTGGCTGCTGGAGAGGATAGACGCCGCATATCCGGACAAGCCCTTTGACGCCTACATAGTCTTCGACGCGGACAACGTGCTCGAGCCGAACTACGTGGAGGAGATGAACCGCACCTTCTCCGACGGCTACGAGGTCATCACCAGCTACAGGAACTCCAAGAATTTCGGCGACAACTGGATCAGCAGCGGCTACGCCCTCTGGTTCATGCGTGAGAGCTCCTGGCTCAACCGCCCGCGCATGCGCGCCGGCACCAGCTGCGCCGTGTCCGGCACCGGCTTCATGTTCTCCCGCAAGGTGCTCGATGAGTGCGGCGGCTGGAACTTCTTCCTGCTCACCGAGGATATTGAGTTCACGGTGGACAATGTGGTGAACGACCGCAAGATCGGCTATTGTGAGCACGCCGTGCTCTATGACGAGCAGCCGACCAGGTTCAAGCAGAGCTTCAACCAGCGCAAGCGCTGGGCCAGGGGCTACGTCCAGGTCTTCGGCAAATACGGCAGGGATATGACCAGGAGCGTGCTGCACGGATCCTTTGCCTCCTATGACATGTTCATGAACATCCTGCCTGCCGCGTTCGTGTCCATTGTGGGCATTATCATCAACGTAGCCGGCTTTGTGGTCAGCATAGTCACGCGGCAGAACACCGCCGTCGTCATCGGTTCGGCGGTCGGCATACTCAACAGCATGTACCTGACAGTGTTTGCTATCGGCGCGCTCACGACCATTTCGGAGTGGAAGCGCATCTATGCGCCGAGCTGGAAGAAAATACTGTACACGTTTACATTCCCCCTGTTCATGCTGACCTACATACCCTGCATGCTCGCCGGCGTCTTCGCCCGTACCGTGACCTGGAAGCCCATCGAACACACCAGGGCCGCGAACCTTGCGGAAATCCGCGAGGGCGCAAGACGAACAGCCTGACACCACTCTCCCCTTCACGGGCCGTCCTCGCTTTTGAGGGCGGCCCACTTCATTTTCCGCAATTTGTTTGCAAATCCTGCTGCCTGCGCCCGAATGATCAACGAATCAGAGGATAAATATTTTTTTCACGAAATTATCAAAAATTTAGCGTTAAGGCATTGACAAACTTTTTCCGGAGTGTTATATTAATCACGAAGAGAGGAAAGCCCAGAGATGAGAGAGAGGGCAGACCCCAAACGATTACCACACCGGAAGGTGAAACATAGATGGCGGCAGAAGCCAGCCATTAAGGGCCAGGACCCGGAAAGGAGACCAACATGAAGACGATAATCGGCAACGGCATCAATTACGAAGTCACCGGCGCGCGCGAGGAAGAGGCTGCGGCCATGCTGGTCGAAGGCCTGGACGCTGTCAGCAAGCGTCGCAATGCCTACGTTGATGACAATATCGAAGTCGTCCTGAAGAGCGTCCGCGAATACGGCGTTGACGTCAAGGCCGTACTGAGGCGGTAATATAAAGCACACATCTTTAAGATTTTGCAGCACAGGGAGCGTGCGGCTTGCGCCGCACGCTCTTTTTGTCTGCGGGCCGGAGCGCCGCGCGGCGCTCCGGCTTTTATGGTTGTCACAGGGGCCGCTTTGTGATAAACTTGTTCCAACCTGAAAAGAGAGGTGCTTTAATATGTTTGACCCTAATGGGCCGCTGATGTACGGCATGACGGCAGTTGTCATAGCCTTCGTCATAGCGATGTCCATACGCTTTATCGTAATGGCCTGGAAACGTGCAAAGAAAATCGGCATGGACCCCAAGATGCTCCGCCGTGTAGCTGTTTCCTCGGCCATTTTCACCATTGCGCCCGCCGTCAGCATCCTGCTCGGCGTCATCGCGCTCTCCCGCGCGCTGGGCTTCCCCCTGCCGTGGCTGAGACTCTCCGTCATCGGCGCGCTCACCTATGAGACGCCTGCGGCGGCTAGCGCGGCCTCCGCCATGGGCACTGACCTGTCCAACCTCATCACGGACCCCGTCACCTTCGCGGCCATCGCCTGGGTCATGACGCTGGGCATCATCCCCGGCCCCGTGCTGGTGCC
>OJQW01000777.1_pt1 | contig 11841 bp, 8 predicted proteins | sample 1599041 | NCBI WGS metagenome assembly OJQW01 (sample SAMN03922518, study PRJEB24848) | human gut metagenome | isolation source: stool sample | host: Homo sapiens | place: Germany | collected 2010-02
AGCCACATCGGGGCGTCGTCGGTCTTCCACTCGGGATGCTCTTCGGGGCGCACCTCGTCGTAATAACGCGCGATCAGTTCGCGGCGGGCCAGCGTCGCGCAGTTGGCGATGGTCAGGCTGCACAGCAGGCGGGCGAAATCGGTGTAGTGGTCCGGATGGTCGGGCTCCGTGCGGCCAGTGGCCTGCCAGTAGTTCGAAGCGCGCGTATAGCACATGCCGCACTCCGGGTCGGCCTCCATCAGGTCGGCCTGTTTCTGCAACTTCAGCGGATCGCACCACCAGTCGTCGCCGTCGAGGTAGGCGACGTATTTCCCGCGGCAAGCCTCGAACGTCCGGCGGTAGTTGGCGCGCCAGCCCACGTTCTCCGGCGAAGTCACCAGCCGGATGCGGTCCGGGTATTTCGCCGCATATTCGCGGCAAATCTCCGCCGTGCGGTCCGTGCTGCAATCCTCGCCCACGACCAGTTCCACGCCGAACGAAGTCCGCTGGGCCAGCACGCTTTCGATGGCCTGGGCGAGCCAAGCCTCGTGGTTGTAGGTGGTCATGCAGACCGATACGAGCGACGTCTCCATCGGGGTCAGAGTTTGGTCAGTTTGGCGAATTTGGCCAGCAGGGTCTTTTCGCCCGCATTGTCGAAGGCCACCACTAATTTATGGTCCGTGGCGAGGGTCTCGATGCGCTGCACGATGCCCACGCCGAATTTCGGATGCTCGACACGCTGGCCCACGGCATACTCGCCGCTCACGGGAGCCGCACTTCCGGCGGAGAGCCCGCCGTCCATCGCCTGCCGCACCCCGATGCGGCGCATGCCGTCGGTCGAAGGCCGCGGGGTCTGCACGAGGGCCGGATCGGGCACTCCGGAACGCCGGGGCTGTGCGGCCCGCGCGAAGTGCCGCGCAGGACCCGACTCGCCGTCGGCAGGACGCCCGAAAACGCCGCTGCGACCGCCGGAACCGCCACTGTAAGAGCCGCTGCGGCTTCCGGAGCCCCCGCTACCGCCGCCGAAGCGGCCGCCGCCCTGCTGCTTCTGCTGGTAGCGGTAGTCGTAACGCCGGCGCAGCTCGTCGAGAGCCGAAGGGCCCTCCCCGTCGTCGTCCCGGCGGCGCGAACGCACCTCCGCGAAATCGGCGTCGGACTCGACGTATCGGGGGTCGATCTCCCGCAGGAAACAACTCGGACGCGAAAACTCCATGTTGCCCCACTTGAAACGCATCTCGGCGTAGGAGATCGTCGCCGAAACCTTGGCGCGGGTCAGGGCCACGTAGAACAACCGCCGCTCCTCCTCGATGCCGTCGGGCGACTCGGCCGCCCGCTGCGAGGGGAAAAGGTTTTCTTCCAGCCCCACGATGTACACGTATTTATATTCGAGACCCTTGGCCGAATGGACCGTCATCAACGTCACCTTGTTGTTGTCGTCGGGGTTGTCCTTGTCCATGTCGGTCATCAGCATCGCGTTCTGCAACCACTCCTCGATGGTCGCCGTCTCCTCCTCGGGACGTTCGCCGTTGCGGATCTCGGCGTCGCACCGCTCCTTGAACTCCTGCAACGAGTTCAACAGCTCCTCGATATTGTCCAGCGCGGAGGTAGCCTCGGGGGTGTTCTCGGCCCGGTAAGCGGCGATGATGCCCGACCGCGAAGCGATCTCCAGACCGAAATCGTAGAGTCCCTTGTCGTTGCGCGCGAGCGACAGCGCGCGGATCATGGCGACGAAATCCGCCACCTTGCGGGCGATGGTCCGCTGCACGGGGTCGGCGGCGGGTTCGGCGACCAGCGCATCGACCGCCTCCCACATCGACTGTCCCCGCTCGGCGGCCAGCTGCGCGATACGCTGCACGGTGGTGTCGCCGATGCCGCGGGCCGGATAGTTGACGATGCGTTTGAACGCCTCGTCGTCGCGGGGATTGATGACCAGCCGGATGTAGGCCATCAGGTCCTTGATCTCCTTGTGGTCGTAGAACGACGAGCCCTTGTAGATGCGGTAGGGAATGCCGCGGCGGCGGAGATTGTCCTCCAGCACGGCCGACTGGTTGTTGGTGCGGTAGAGAATCACCGCCTCCGACCAGTCGTCGTCCGCGGCGCGGACCTTGTCGCGCAGGTCCGTGACGACCATCTCGGCCTCCTCGCGGTCGGTGTAGGCTTTCAGGATGCGGATCTTCTCGCCCACGTCGCCGTCCGAGAAGCAGTGCTTCTCCATGCGCTTCGAGTTGCGGGCGATCACCGAATTGGCCGCATCGACGATCGTGCGCGTCGAACGGTAGTTCTGCTCCAGTTTGAAGACCATCGCCGAGGGGTAGTCCTTCTTGAACGAAAGGATGTTCTCGATCTTGGCCCCGCGGAACGAGTAGATCGACTGCGCGTCGTCGCCCACGACGCAAACCTTCGAATGGGTCTGCGAAAGGCGGCGGATGATCGTGTACTGCGCATAGTTGGTGTCCTGATACTCGTCCACCAGAATATAGCGGAACTGCTCCTGGTAGCGGGCCAGCACGTCGGGACAATCCCTCAGCAGGATATTGGTTTGCAAAAGCAAATCATCGAAGTCCATCGCGCCGTTGCGCTTGCAGCGCTGGCAGTAGATGTTGTAGATGTTGCCGAATTCGGGAATCTGCGTCTGCCGGTCCTCGGTGGCGTAAACCGAGTTGGCGAGGTAGGCGCCGGGCGTCACGAGGCAGTTCTTGGCGTAGGAGATGCGCGAAGCCAGCACGTTGGGCTTGTACTTCTCGTCCGGAAGGTTCAGTTCGCGGACGATGGTCTTGATGAGGTTCTTGGAGTCCGAGGGTTCGTAGATCGTGAACGAATCGGTGAAGCCGATCCGCTCGGCGTTCTCCCGCAGGATGCGCGAAAAGACCGAATGGAACGTGCCCATGCGGATATAGCGGCTGCGGTTGTCGGGCAGCATCTGCGCGATGCGTTCACGCATCGACTCGGCGGCCTTGTTCGTGAAGGTCAGGGCCAGGATGTTGAACGGCGCCACGCCCTGCTCGATCATGTAGGCGATGCGCGAGGTGAGCACGCGGGTCTTGCCCGAACCGGCTCCCGCGATGATGAGCGAGGGAGCGTCGTAGTTCACGACGGCATCGTACTGGGCGGGGTTCAGACCCCGTAATATGGGTGATTCGTTGGATTCCATGCCCGCAAAGTTAATAAGAAATGAGCAAGAATTTTCCAAAGAAAATAATATCTTTGCATTGCGAACGTTAAAAGGTTAACTCCGACAATACTACAACAAGCATAAAACAATGAGCGAAGTCATCAACATCAAAGAACTCAACGAGCGTATCGAACGCGAAAGCGTCTTCGTCGATACGCTCCACACCGAAATGGGCAAGGTCATCGTGGGACAGAGCCATCTGGTGGACACCCTGCTGATCGGTCTGCTGTCCAACGGCCACATTCTGCTCGAAGGCGTGCCGGGACTGGCCAAGACGCTGGCCATCACCACGCTCGCCAAAGCCGTCGATGCCGGATTCTCGCGCATCCAGTTCACCCCCGACCTGCTGCCCGCCGACCTGATCGGTACGCTGATCTACTCGCAGAAGAACGAGGATTTCGTCGTCCGCAAAGGCCCCATCTTCGCCAACTTCGTTCTCGCGGACGAAATCAACCGCTCCCCGGCCAAGGTGCAGTCGGCGCTGCTCGAAGCCATGCAGGAGCGTCAGGTGACCATCGGCGACAACACCTACCCGCTGCCCCAGCCCTTCCTCGTGCTGGCCACGCAGAACCCCCTGGAGCAGGAGGGAACCTACCCGCTGCCCGAGGCGCAGGTCGACCGTTTCATGCTCAAGGCCAAGATCTCCTACCCCAAGAAGCAGGAGGAGCGCGACATCGTGCGCATGAACCTCTCGGGCGCCGGCATGCCCGAGGTGGGCAAGGTCATCACTCCCGAGGACATCGTCAAGGCCCGCAAGGTGGTCGAGGACGTCTACATGGACGAAAAGATCGAGAAATACATCATCGACATCATTTTCGCCACGCGCGAGCCGGCGGAGTACAACCTCCAGAAGTTGCAGAACCTGATCGCCTACGGCGGTTCGCCCCGTGCGTCGATCTCGCTGGCCAAGGCCGCCCGCGCCTACGCCTTCATCCGCCGCCGCGGCTACGTCATCCCCGAAGACGTGCGCGCCGTCTGCCACGACGTGCTGCGCCACCGCATCGGCCTGACGTACGAAGCCGAGGCCGAGAACATCACCACCGAAGAGATCATCACCGACATCCTCAACAACGTAATCGTACCCTAACGATGCAGGAGACCGAGAACGATATTCTCAGACGCGTCCGCAAGATCGAGATCAAGACCCGCGGTCTTTCGAACGAGATCTTCGCCGGAAAGTACCACACGGCTTTCCGCGGGCGGGGCATGTCGTTTTCCGAAGTGCGGGAGTACCGGGCCGGCGACGACGTGCGCGACATCGACTGGAACGTCACGGCCCGTTCGCGCAAACCCCACATCAAGGTCTACGAGGAGGAACGCGAGCTGACGATGATGCTGCTGGTCGATGTGTCGGCCTCGCGCATGTTCGGATCGACCGACCGGCTGAAAAAGAACATCATCACCGAGATCGCCGCCGTGCTGGCCTTCTCCGCCTCGCAGAACAACGACAAGGTCGGCTGTATCTTCTTCTCAGACCGGGTCGAGAAGTTCATCCCCCCGAAGAAAGGCCGCAGCCACATCCTCATGATAATCCGCGAACTGATCGGATTTCAGCCCGAATCGGCGGGCACGAAGCTCTCCGAGCCGGTGCGTTTCCTGACCAACGTCAACAAGAAACGCTGCACGACCTTCATCCTCTCGGATTTCATGGATTCGTCCGGCGACGAATCGGCGCTGGACGACGCCCTGAAAATCGCCGGGAGCAAACACGATCTGGTGGGCATCCGCGTCTACGATCCCCGCGAAACGGAGCTTCCGAACGTGGGCATCGTCGAACTGCGCGACGCCGAGAGCGGCCGCAAAGTATGGGTGGACACCGCCTCGCGGGCCGTGCGCGACCACTACGCCGCCTCGTGGCAGGAACGCAGCGAACGCATCGGCGCAACGCTCAAGCACAACCGCATCGACACGGCCGTGATCTCGACCGACGGCGACTATGTGGCCGAACTAATGAAACTGTTCAAACAGCGATGAAACGACTCTTTGCAATAGCGCTTCTTTTCACGGCCCTCGCCGCCCGGGCGCAGAACACGCCCACCGTCACGGCGCGCGTCGAGCCCGACAGCATCCTGATCGGCGACCGCTTCGACTACATCATCGACGTGGAAAAAGACCTGGTGCAGGTGGTGGAGTTCCCCGAGTTCGACCCCCGCGACGGCAAGATCGAACTGGTCGAAAACTGCCCCGTGGACACGCTCAAACGCGACGGACGCCGGCTGAAACTGCGCAAGCGCTACCGGCTGGCGGCTTTCGACGAAGGCAAGTACAACCTCGGCGCGGCGCAGGTGCTCTACGCCGACAAGAACATCCTCGACACGCTCCGCAGCCGCGATTCGGTCTATCTGGAGGTGGCGACGTTCCAGATCGACTCCACGTCGCAGTCGATCTACGACCTCAAACCGCAGAAGACCCTGCCGTTCCGCTTCCGCGAGATCAAGGGCTACGTGACGTGGGGCATCCTGATCCTGCTGATTCTGCTGGCCGGAGCCTATGCGCTCCAACGCTGGCTCGCCAGCCGCGGCAAGGGCTTCGGGGATCTCTTCAAATCCGCTCCGCCACTGCCTCCGCACGTGGCGGCCATTCAGGCGCTCGAAGCGCTCCACCACCAGAAACTGTGGCAGAACAACCGTCACAAACAGTATTATTCGGGGTTGACGGACATCCTGCGCACCTACATCGCCGCCCGCTGGGGCTTCGGCGCCATGGAGATGACCTCCGACGAGATCATCGAAACCATGCGGCAGGAGGAGCTGCCCGACAAGGCGCGGATGGACCTCACGGCCATTCTGCGGGACGCCGATCTGGTGAAGTTCGCCAAGGCGACGCCCGAGGCCGAGCAGAACGAAGCCGACTACCTGAAAGCCTACTATTTCGTCGAGGAGACGAAAGTAGCCGAAGAATCTCCGGCCGAGACCGAAGATTCCCCGGCAATTAAAAATGAAAAATGAAAAATTAAAAATGCATAGGCTTCTATACATTTTCCTGTTTCTCCTTACATCTGCCGGGGCTCAAGCCCAACAGATGCCCGAGCGTTCGCTGGTACGCAAAGGCACCCGGCAGTACAACAAGGGCAACTACGAGCAGGCGATAAGCCGCTACGAGCAAGCCTTGCAGGCCGTTGCAGGACAGTTCGAGGCGACTTACGACCTCGGGAACGCTCTCTACAAGGCCGAGCGGTTCGACCGCGCCGAGCAAACCATGCAGCAGGCCGCGGCCGACTCGCTGCGCACGGACACGGAACGCGCCGAAGCGTTCTACAACCTCGGGAACGCCCAGTTCAAGCAGCAGAAGTACAAGGAGGCGCTCGAAAGCTACAAGCAGTCGCTGCGTCTGAACCCCTCGGACATGGAGGCCAAGTACAACTACGCCTACACCAAGCGTCTGCTCGACGAGAACAAGGACGGCGGCGGAGGCGGCAACGACGACAAGGATCAGAACAAAGATCAGAACAAGGACCAGAACCAGCAAAATCAGGATCAACAGAATAAAGATCAACAGAATAAAGATCAGCAGAACAAGGATCAGAAAGGCGATCCGAAAGACCGGCAGGACGACGGGAAACAGGACCCGCAGGATAACAAGGGCGACAAGGGCGACCAGCAGGGTCAGCCGACGCCTTCGGGCATTTCGCCGCAGGAGCAGCAACAGATGCTCGACGCCATCCAGGCCCAGGAGGACAAGACCCAGGAGAAGCTGAAGGAGAAACAGGGCGTGGTGGTACGAGGAAAGAAAAACTGGTAAAACGTAAATGATTATGCATTTCGCATCTCCATACTATTTGTGGTTGCTGACGCTCCTCGTGCCGATGATCGGCTACTACGTCTGGCGCACGCTCCAGGGCGGGGCCGCGATCCGCATTTCGAGCGTCGCCGGCGTCGTGCGCGCCCCCAAAACCGTGCGCTACTACCTGCGCCACCTGCCGTTCGCGCTGCGTGCGGCGGCTTTCGCGCTGCTCGTGGTGGCGCTGGCGCGTCCGCAGGATGTCGAACAGAACGTCCGCACCAACACCGAGGGCATCGACATCATGCTGGCCATCGACGTCTCCGGTTCGATGCTGGCCCGCGACTTCAAGCCCGACCGCATCACGGCCGCCAAGGAGGTGGCCGGATCGTTCATCGCCGACCGCTACGGCGACCGCATCGGTCTGGTGGCGTTCGCCGGCGAAGCCTTCACGCAAAGCCCCCTGACCACCGACCAAAGCACCCTCCAGACCCTGCTGGCCCGCATCCGCAGCGGACTGATCGAGGACGGCACGGCCATCGGCAACGGACTGGCCACGGCGATCAACCGCCTGCGGGAGAGCGAAGCCAAATCGAAGGTCATCATCCTGCTGACCGACGGCGTGAACAACCGGGGCGAGATCGCGCCGCTCACGGCCGCGGAGATCGCCAAGGCGCAGGGCATCCGGGTCTACACGATCGGCGTGGGCACCGAAGGCATGGCCCCCTACCCGGCCATCGACATGTTCGGCAACATCACCTTCGTCAACCAGAAGGTCGAGATCGACGAAAAGACGCTGACGGCGATCTCCGACATGACCGGAGGCAAGTATTTCCGCGCCACGGACAAAGCCAAGCTGAAGGCCATTTACGACGAGATCAACCAGCTCGAAAAGAGCAAGGTCGAGGTGACCGAGCACGTCTCCTACCACGAACTGTACCTCGCATGGGTGCTGGCGGCCCTGGGGCTGCTGCTGGCCGAATTCCTGCTGGCGAACCTCGTCCTGAAACGAATACCGTAAAAGATCATTTCCCATGTTCCGTTTCGCAAATCCGCAATATCTCTGGCTGCTGCTGGCCGTTCCGGCGCTCGTCGCGCTGTACGCGCTCGCCGCGCGCAGCCGCCGCAAACGGCTCGCACGCTTCGGAAATCCCGCCATCCTCGAAGAGCTGATGCCCGAGGTATCGACCGGGCGCACGGCCTTCAAGTTCATCCTCTTCTGCACCGCCGTCGCGCTGCTCGTGCTGGCCGCGGCGCGCCCGCAGTTCGGCTCGAAACTCCGCGAGGAGAAGGCGCAGGGAATCGAGATGATGCTCACCATCGACGTGTCGAACTCGATGCTGGCCGAGGATTTCCAGCCCAACCGCCTCGAAAGGACCAAATACGCCATCGGCAAACTCTTCGAAGGGTTGCAGCAGGACCGCGTGGGATTGGTGGTCTTCGCAGGCGAACCGAAGATGCAGCTGCCGATCACCTCCGACTACCGCATGGCCCGGGCCTTCGCCCGGCGGATCGACCCTTCGCTGGTGTCGGTGCAGGGAACGGCCATCGGCAAGGCGCTGGAACAGGCCCTGCTGTCGTTCTCGGGCGATACGGAGGAGAGCCACGGACGGGTCATCATCCTGATTACCGACGGCGAGAACCACGACGACGACGCCATCGCCGTCGCCGAGCGCGCCGCACAGATGGGCGTGAAGATCTTCACCATCGGCATCGGCACGCCCGAAGGCGCCCCGATTCAGATCGGCGGCGAATTCATCAAGGACGAGGCGGGCGAAATGGTCGTCTCAAAGCTCAACGAGGAGATGCTGGCCCGAATCGCCGACATCACGGGCGGCGCCTACGTCCGCTCGTCGAAGCAGTCGATCGGTCTCGACGAGATCGTCAAGGCGATCAACGAGATGGAGCAGACCGAACTTTCGACGGTCCGCTTCGAGGAGTTCAACGAGCAGTACCAATACCTGCTCATCGCGGCGCTGGTCCTGCTGCTGTTGGAATTCGTCGTACTCGACCGCCGCAACCCGCTGCTGGCTCACCTGAACATCTTCCGCGAGAAATAGCCGCGCCGCGGAGTGTGGCAGCGGCTTTGCAAGGTTCCGTCACAACCCCAGAATAACGGCCCATGTCCCTCGAAAACACCCCTGCCGCACGCATTTCGGCCCTCGCGGCGGCCCAGAAAACCTACTTCCGCTCGGGAGCGACGCTCTCCGAGGCGTTCCGCCGCACGATGCTCCGGCGTCTGGACGCGGCGCTCGCGAACTGGGAGAAACGCCTCTGCGACGCCCTGTGGACGGACCTGCACAAATCCCCCAAGGAGGCTTACCTCACCGAAATCAGCATCGTCCGGGGCGAAATCCGCAGCCACCTGCGCCACCTCGGCAAATGGATGCGTCCCGAACGCCGTCCGTCGCCGCTGAAACTCCTGCCGTCGAAAAGCCGCATTCTCTCCCAGCCGCTCGGGCAGGCGCTTATCGTCGCACCGTGGAACTACCCCGTGCAGCTGCTGCTCAACCCGCTGGTCGGAGCCATCTCGGCGGGCTGCACCGCCCTGCTGAAACCCTCTCCCTACACCCCGAACGTCGCCGAGGTCCTCGAGCGGATGATCGCCGAGATCTTCGACGAGGAGTACGTCGCCGTCGCGCAGGGCGGCCGCGAGGTCAACACCCTGCTGTTCGGCATGCGCTGGGACGTGATCTTCTTCACGGGAAGCCCCGCGCTGGGACGGATCGTGATGACCGCCGCGGCCCGCAACCTCACGCCCGTCGTGCTGGAACTGGGCGGCAAAAGCCCCTCGATCGTGGACCGAGGCGCCGACATCGAGGTCGCGGCGCGCCGCATCGCCTGGGGCAAGACCCTCAACGCCGGGCAGACCTGCATCGCACCCGACTACCTGCTGATCCACCGATCGCTGCAAGACGAGTTCTCCCGAGCCTTCGCCCGCGCCCTGCATCGGCTTCACGGCGACGACGCGCAGCAAAGCCCCCACTACGGTCGGCTGGTCAACGACCGGGCTTTCGGGCGCGTAACGAGTTATCTCGCGCAGGGGAAAATCCTTGTCGGGGGCCGCACCGACCCCTCCGACCGCTATATCGAGCCGACGCTGCTCGCGGAGGTCGACCCCGGCGCGCCCGTGATGCAGGAGGAGATCTTCGGTCCGGTCCTGCCGATGCTCCCCTTCGACGACATCGGCGAAGCCGTGGCGCTGATCAACGACCGCGAAAAACCGCTGGCGCTTTACTACTTCGGACCCGAAAAGACGGGCCGCGAAGTCCTGCTGCATACCTCCTCGGGCGGCGCGTGCATCAACGACACGATCATGCAGATCGCCAACGACCGCCTGCCGTTCGGCGGCGTGGGCAACTCGGGCATGGGCCGCTACCACGGCCACGACAGCTTCGACGCCTTCTCCCTCCGCCGCGGCGTGGTCGAGTCTCCGGCGCGGCCCGACCTGCCGCTGCGCTACCCGCCCTACAAGGGGTTCCGGTGGGTGAAGAAGATACTATAAGGAATTAAAAATGAAGAATTAAGAATTAAAAATTAGAGAGAGATCAGCGGTTACTGCATTTTTAATTCTTAATTTTTAATTCTTAATTTTTAATTCCCTACCTTTGTCCCGCAGGTCCGCTCTGTCGCTGCCGGCCGCAAGCCGGGAGAGGAAAGTCCGGGCAACGCAGAGCGCCACGCAGGCTAATGACCTGACAGCCGTGAGGTTGTGGCAGCGTAACAGAAAACGACCGCCCGCAGGGGATTTTCGGAATTCCGGCGGGTAAGGGTGAAAAGGCGGGGTAAGAGCCCACCGCGGGGGCAGCAATGTCGCCCGGCAGTACGTCCCGTGGGTTGCAAGACCGTGTATACCGGCAATCAAGGGTTGCTCGCCCGATGCCGGGGGGTAGGTTGCTTGAGGCGGCAGGAGACTGCCGTCCTAGATAAATGACAGGGGCCCGGGGTTCGCCCCGGGAACAGAACCCGGCTTACAGGGCCTGCACGCACAAAGGCGCCGCACGATGCGGCGCCTTTTCGTTTCGGCGCAGGGGAATCACATCAGCCCCATGCGCTTGCGGGCGAAGGGCACGACCCACGCCGGAGCCTGCTGCTTCGACAACAGGTCGCGCATGTAGTCCATATAGGGCTCCGCATGGCGGAAATAACGGTACAAACCCTCGCAGAGCGAATTCTTGCGGCAGCCGTCGGACCCCGTCTCGAAGCGGTGCTTCGGACACTCGCCCCGGCAGGCGAAGTAATATTTGCACCGCAGGCACTCGGCGGGCAGCGCATTGCGCTTGGCAAGGCCGAAATCCACCCGCTTGCGCGAACGGTAGATCTCCGACAACGGAGTTTCGCGGATATTGCCCAGTTTGTATTCGGGGTAGACGAAGTGGTCGCACGAGTAGACATCGCCGTTGTGCTCCACGACCAGCGCGTCGCCGCACGTCTCGCCCATCGAACAGACGCCCGGCTGCACGCCGCACCACTGGGCCAGCGTGGCGTCGAACATCTGCACGTAACAGCGCCCCACGTCGCTCACGACCCATTCGTCGAAGATGTCGCACAGGAACTGACCGTAACCCGCAGGCGTGACGGACCATTCGGCCAACCGAGCCCCCTCGCGGTCGGGCGACACGATCAGCGGACGGTGGAAGTCCGGTTTGTCGATGACATGCTCCACGGCGGGCAGGAACTGCATGTATTTGCTGTGCACCGTGTCGCGGAAGAAGCGGTAGATCTCCCCGCCGCGCCCCTCGCACAACCGGTTCACCACGCTCAGCGTGTTGTACTCCACGCCGCTGCGCTGGAACATTCCGATCGTCTGCATCACCCGCTCGAAGGTGGGTTTGCCGCCCTTCGTCAGGCGGAAGGCATCGTGAATGTCCTGCGGACCGTCGAGCGAAATGCCCACCAGAAAATTGTTCCCGGCGAAAAGGTCGCACCAAGCCTCATCGACCAACGTGCCGTTGGTCTGGAGGATGTTC